>OKDE01000173.1_pt1 | contig 28905 bp, 45 predicted proteins | sample 1613501 | NCBI WGS metagenome assembly OKDE01 (sample SAMN04436860, study PRJEB24849) | human gut metagenome | biome: human gut; feature: NICU; material: stool | host: Homo sapiens | place: USA: Saint Louis, MO | collected 2011-09-07
AATTAGTGTTTTTGCTTAATCAAAAAAAACACAGTGATTTAAAGATGCACTTAACAGACTTCAGTATAGATATTGTGAATGAAACTTGCGAATCAATAATACCTCATTGGACAAAACATATTTACCTTGATGAGTTTTGGAAAAATGATTATGACGATATGGTAAATGGCACTTTAGAAATGCTTAAAGAAATGTTAGGAGGTGCTAAGAATGAGTAACTTACCGGATTGCAGTTATGACTATAGGCACGAAAACCCACTAGCTGAAAAAATATATACTTGTTCAAGTTGCGGTGGGGGAATTTATACAGGTGATGCTTACTGGAATATATCGGGGCAGATAATCTGCGAGGAATGTATAGAGCATCTAAAAAATGAAGCAGAGGAGGGATAAGAATGTACGAAAATTGTAAATTGCAAAATATAAAAACTGTACTAGCTTGTTATGGCGATAAAATGACAGATAAAGAACTTACTCAAATAGCAATTAGGGTAAATGCAGCTAAAGAAAGAATTGATAGGGAGGAAAGAAATAATGGCTAAACTTTATGAGATAGCAGATGGATATAGAAATATTCAAGCCTTGTTAGATAATCCAGAGATTCCAATGGAAATAGTAGTTGATGGATTAACCAAGCTTGATGATGATTTTGAAGTTAAGGCTGAAAGCATAGCAAAGGTATTAAGGGAAATGGAGGGGGATATTGCCTCCCTTAAAGATGAAGAAGTAAGAATATCTAGTAGAAGGAAAGCACTAGAAAATAGAAAGCAAGGATTAAAGCTTTATTTAGAAAGCTATATGAGGGCGATAGACAAGACTTCATTTAAGGGTAAGCTATTTACCTTCTCAATTAGTAAGAACAAGCCTAGCGTTGAAATAAGTAACCTAGAGGGTATACCTAGTGAATATATAGAGATTGAAGAAGTTAAAAAAGTAGATAAAAGAAAATTACTTGAAGCTTTACAAAACGGAGAAGAAATTCAAGGTGCAACCATTAAGCAAAATGAAAGTTTAAGAATTAGATAGGAGGGTGAATATGGATCTAAAATTCAGAACTTTAAATGCAAGTGAAATAGATGTAAGAGTGCAAAGCGTTACTGCAAAAGGATGCATATTGTTGCTATACAAAGATGCTAGATGCGACATGAATATCCTTGATGAAACAGTTGGACCATTGGGGTGGAAAAGAGAACATACAAGAGATAATGCAAATTGTGTTGTTAGTATTTGGGACACAGATAAAAAACAATGGATAAGCAAAGAAGATACAGGAACAGAAAGTAACACAGAAAAAGAAAAAGGACAAGCATCTGATAGCTTTAAGAGAGCCTGTGTAAATTGGGGAATAGGCAGAGAGTTATATACATCACCTTTCATTTGGGTTAATGCTAAAGATTGCACCATTGAAGAGTTTGTCTTTAATGGGAAAAAGAAATATAAGTGTAACGATAAGTTTGAAGTTGAAAAGTTACTTTATGATGACAAAAGAACAATTATAGCCTTATCTATCAAGAATACCACTAAGAAGGTAAGAGCATTTGTTATGAAACCACCAGCCGATATTAAGAAGTAAGGTTACACAGATTTTAAGTATAGAAGATTTATAGGAGGATTATATGAAACTTAAAGGAGGACGATATATGTGGATAATAGCGGTTAAAGTATTACTACAAATAGCAATAACTTGTATGACACTTATTCTTTATGGTGGGGTAACTTATGGTATATGGACAGAGTAATACACAATTCTAATAAATTATGTAAGGCGGTGATAATTTGGCAGAAGTAAAGTGGATAAAGCTTAATACGGATATGTTTGATAACGCGAAGATTAAGTATTTAAGGACTTTACCAGAAGGGGACAAGATAGTCCTAATATGGGTGATGTTACTTGCTAAAGCTGGTAAATGTAATGCAAATGGATATATTTTCTTAACCGAAACTATTCCATACACTCAAGAAATGTTAGCAGCTGAATTTGATTTTGAGATAGCAACAATTCAATTAGCGTTAGGTTCACTTATGAAACTAGGAATGATAAACCTTGATGAAAGTAATCTTTGTATTACTGGCTGGGAAGAACATCAAAATGTTGAGGGACTAGATAAAATAAGGGAACAAACAAGGTTAAGAGTGGCTAAATACAGAGATAAACAAAAGTTAATACCATGTAACGTTACAAGTAGCGTTACAGTAACGCAAGGTAACGGAACAGAAGAAGAAAGAGAAGAAGAAAAAGAAAGAGATAAAGATAATAATAAAAAAGAAAAAAGGAAAACTGAATTTGATTTATTGATAGAAGGATATACAGAAGATTTGCAGTTAAGAAATACAATATATGAGTTTCTAAAGATGAGAAAGGCAATAAAAGCACCAATGACAAGTAATGCTTTAAAGCTAATGCTTAATAAATTGGATAGATTAGCACCTAAGGATATTCATTGTGATTTAAGGATTGCGATACTAGAACAAAGTATTATGAACTCCTGGAAGGGCATATTTGAACTTAAAGAAGAGCTTAAAAAGAAAGTAGTTCCGGAGGATAGACACTATGGATTTGATGGCTAATGAAGAAATTGAACAAAATGTACTTGGTGCGATATTGGTTGATAGCAGTTTATTCTATAAGATTTTAGATTTAAATGAGGAAGTATTTTATTCCACTACACATCAAACTTTATTTAGAGCCTTTAAAAGCGTTTCTAAGGAGTTTCAAAAGATAGACATAGGATTAGTCGGGAATTATATTAAAACCTTTCAGCCGAAGGGATTGACCGTCTCATACGTGTCTAATTTAATGTTATCTATTCCAAGTACAAGTAACTTTGATGAATACCTGGATATATTAATAGACTTGTACCAAAAGCGAGAGATAAGAAAGCTATTTCAAAAAGTGGACTTTAAAGAAAACAGTAACATAATAAAAGAAAAGTTACTAGGTGCATTAAATAATGTGTACCAGCAAAAAGCTAAGGATATAAACACCGGCGAAATGGTTATGAATAGATTAGATTCGATTCTATCCCACGAAGAAAGAAAAGGACTTAAAACAGGATTTTGGGCGATAGATAATAACTTAAAAGGCTTTCATGGTGGCGAGTTAATAACAATAGCAGCTAGATCGCAAGTTGGAAAAACCACTTTTGCAGTAAATGTGTTCACTTACATGGCTTTGTATGGATATAAACCACATTATTTCAGCTTAGAAGTTCCACGAGAAGAAGTGTTAAATAAAATGCTTTCCTTACAAAGTGGAATTGAAAGTAAGTATATAAGGTTTAACAACGTACCACAAGAAGATGAGGAAAAACTGGTACAAGTTGGTTCAATACTAGCTGGTAAAAACTTTTATATTCGTGATGATAGAAGCGATATTGAAGCTATAACCATGAAAATAAGGGAAGAAGTAATAAATAACAACTTAGATATAGCATTTATTGACTTAATTAATAGAGTTACTACTAAAGAGAAAGCTGGCACTAAGGCTGAATACATTGGGAATATAACTAGAAGGTTAAAATTACTTGCTATGGAGTTAAATATTCCAATAGTAATAATGGCTCAAATTAATAGGACAGTTGATAAGCAAGTAGATAAAAGGCCAACGTGTGCTGATTTAAAAGAATCTGGAAGCATAGAAGAAGATTCGGATGTAATAATCGGACTTTATAGGGACCCGAGGTTATCAGATGCAAACTATAGAAGGGGCAATAAGATTGAAGCTGATTTTACTAGTGATAATCCAGACAAAAACCCAGAACGTATAGAAATGATTTTTATGAAGTCTAGGTATACAGGAAACGGAACAATTCCACTAAGATATTCGGGAAATATAAATAAAATATCAGATGTTTATTAAAAATAGGAGGAATTTATGGATAGTTACTTATCAAAATTGGCTGAGTTGATAAAAGAAGGTAAAACAAATAAGGAAATAAAGGATGAATTTTGGGTTAATGATAGTCAATTAACCTATATAAGAAACAAGTTAGGGATATTCACTAAAAATAACAGAAAGAGGAGTGTGAACTAAAATATGGAGGGATATATAACTATAGAAAATGGTATAAGCATATCTCAACAAAGGCAGTTATTTGAAATGACACAAGGATTAATGAAAGCACTTACAGAAGATGAATTTATACAAATAGCATCAGTTTATAAGAATGTGGTTGATAGATTATCAGAACAAGCAAAGAAAGAAGGTATAGAAATATGAATAAGACAGTGTTAATCGGGAATCTAACCAAAGACATAGATTTAAAATTTCAAGCTGGAAGTGGTTTAGCAATAGGAAAGTTCAGTTTAGCAGTTGCTAGGCAGAAGAAGGGTGAAACAGATTTTATCAACTGTATAGCATTTGGTAAAACTGCCGAAACAATGAGCCAATATCTATTTAAAGGTTCAAAAGTGGCTATTGAGGGGCATATCCAAACTGGAAGTTATACCAATAAAGAAGGTCATAAAGTTTATACAACAGATGTTGTTATAGATAGATTTGAATTTGTTGGTGGCAAGAATGAAGGACAAGCACCAAGTGGTAATCAGCAAACTTTCAATGATGATATAACTCCTGTAGATGATGGGGATATGCCATTCTAAAGTCGTAATTGCAAGAAAGGAAGACCTACTTATGATACAAATTTTAGAGCTATTCGGGGGAATAGGTTCTCCAAGAATAGCATTAAGAAATTTAGGAGTACCAGTAAAAGCGATAGATTATGTTGAAATAGATGAAAAGGCAGTAAGATCATATAATGCTATGTTTGAAAAAGAATTAGAATATAAAACTCAAAGTGTAGTTGGATATAATCTTAAGCCAGACATACTAATTCATGGTAGTCCTTGTCAAGATTTCTCGATAGCAGGGAAACAAAAAGGGGCTGATGAAGGTTCAGAAACTAGGTCAAGCCTTATGTGGGAAACAATTAATATTATTAAACAAATGGGTGAATGGAAGCCTAGGGTTGTTATATGGGAGAATGTAAAGAATGTTCTTAGCAAGCATATGATTGCAAATTTTACTAGATATTTAAATGAGATGGAAAAGATGGGGTATACGAATAATTTTGAAGTATTAAATGCTATGGATTTTGGATTACCTCAAAAAAGAGAAAGAGTTTTTACAATATCAATGCTAGATGGTACACTTTTTAATTTTGGAACATTAGAGAAAAAGAAACCTCCACATATAAGGGAGTTATTAGAGGATACAGAAGAAGAACAGTATATTATTACTGCACCAAGTATGTTAGAGAGAATAGGCAAAAAGAAAGGTAACTTCAATGGGAAGTTAGAAATAATAGATAGTTTTTGCACAACAATTACTACCAAGCAAAACAGAAATCCTAATAGTGGAGTAGTTGATTTAGGGAATGGTAAGTATAGGTACCTTACAGAAAGGGAGTGCTGGAGGCTACAAGGCTATAGTGATAAAGATTTTGAAGCAGCACTTAAGGCACATCCAGGCAAACCAAGTAAGTTAAATGGAGCATTATACAAACAAGCTGGTAATAGTATTCCGGTACCTATTTTCGAGAGTATATTCAAACAGTTATTAAATCTTAATATGTAGAAAGCACGACATAACTGAATAGGGGTTAAGTTTATAAACTTAATATATGACAAGTTAATGATATAGGCTTAACCTTGTATTCTCATATGAAAATCAAGTGAGAAGGAAGTGATTAGATGTTTTGGGTAGGATTCATCAGCGGAGTTGGAACGACGCTTTTATTAGCTGCTCTATATGCTTGTTTAGTAGTTAGTGGTAAGGAGGATAGAAATGAGAGAGATTAAACGTTTAGGGAATAGAAGAATGAAAAAAGACAAAAGAAATTATATGTATTCTGAATTTTTGTGCCCATGTTGTGGCTCGGTTGTTGTTAGAAAAACAAAAGATGGTATAAAACAAAAAGTCTGTTCTCATAAATGATACTCGATAACAAGAAAACCAAGAGGTTCTTATAATGAATTTTCAATGATAAGTGGTTATAAATATATATACTCTCCTAATCATCCTAATTGTACTAAATTGGGATATGTTGCAGAACATAGATTGATAGCAGAAGAAAAAATAAGAAGGTTTTTGCAAAATGATGAGGTTGTGCACCATATAAACTTTAACAAAACAGATAATAGAAAGGAAAATTTAATGATTTTATCTGCTAGTAAACATTCAAAATTACATCAATTAATGAAAGGAAGGGATAGGGATGGAAAATTCAAGATTTAAGTTTAGGGCATGGGATAAAAGTCAAAACAAAATGTATCAAGTTAGAGGAATAAACTTTGATAATGAAGATTTATGGCTAAAAATAAATGAAACTCAAATAATGGGGGCTAATTTATTTGAAGTAGAGTTAATGCAGTACACAGGACTAAAAGACAAGAACGGAACGGAAATTTATGAGGGAGATATTGTTATAACTCATGAAAACAGGATTCAAAAAGTTATTTGGCATAACAATGGATTCAAACTTGAATATAAATTTAAGCGTTAATATAGAGGAGAGAGTTATTGGGAAACAAGAAAAGATATTGAGTTGTCAGAAAGCAATGATAAAAGATGGGGGATAGAAGTAATAGGAAATATCTATGAAAATCCAGAGTTACTGAAAGAAGGTGAGTAGATGAGGTACAAGCCACTTACAGATGCAGAATTAAATAAGGTACTTAAGAGTATGGTTATAATTCATGCTGGAAATGAACAAGAGAATACACATATAACTAATTATTTTGATAAGAAGAAAATCAAGTATAAAAAAACACAGATATCTGAGGGCGATTATTCAGCTTATGTAGAGTGTAATGAGGAAACTAGCAAAATATTAGGTATAACTAAAGATTTATACTTTACAGATGTAATAGCAATAGAGCGAAAAGCTTGTATAGATGAACTTTGTAACAACCTTAAAAGCACAGGAACAAAAGAACGTGAAAGGTTTGAATTTGAACTCACTAGGTTAAAGCTAAATACAGAGAATAAATTTTTATTAATTGAGGATAAAGATGGTGAGGAAAATATAAGAAATCACAATTACAGAAGTGATTTTAAACCAGTAAGTCTATATAATTCTCTAAAAGCATTTGAAGCAAGATACAAGGTTCCTATAGTGTTTCAAAGCAAAGAAATTAGTCCAATGTGGATTTATTCGACAATAAGGTCACACGTAAGGGAAAAATTAAAACAAGGGGAATACATGGAGGGAGGAAAATAATGATAGATTACAAAAAAGCACTAGAACTTAAGCAAAGTGGTAAGCCATTAAAAGAAATTATGGAAGAGTTAAATATAGATGTTAAGTATAAGACATTTCAAAGGGCATTGTATGAGTATGAAAAGACAGGGCATGAAAGGGAATTTAGAAAAATAGAGAGTTTAGATGCAGACCTTCGAGAAGTGGTTTTAGAAGCGATTAGAAAGGGGACAACCTTAGAGGAATTAGAATACCAAGGAGTAAGCAAGAGGGTGTCTAAGGCTTTGATAGAGGACTTAAAAGAAGAAGGGTACGAGATAGGTGAGGTAAACGGAACAATATCCATACTAAAAACAGTAATAGGTCCAGTTGAGGAACATAAGGAAGAGTGGAATGGCGAGGAAGAAATAATATTTGGGGTTGTATCGGATACCCATTTATGCAGCAAGTACCAACAGATAACATTCCTTAATGAAGCTTATGACAAGTTTAAGGAGTTAGGAATTAAGAAGGTTTACCATTGTGGGGATATATCGGACGGATTTTATAAAAACCGAGATCAACAAATTTATGAAATATTCAAGTTTGGGGTAGATGAACAAGCTGAATATATCATAGAAAATTACCCTAAGAGAGAAGGTATAATCACAGATTTTATAATAGGAAACCATGATAACACAGCGATTATCAATGGAGGGGCAAATATCGGCAAAATGATTGCTAGAGAAAGAGAAGATATGAATTATCTGGGTCACTCGTTTGCTAAAGTTTGGCTAACACCAAAATGTGACATGGATTTAGTTCACCCAATAGATGGTTCAGCTTATGCACTTTCATATAGTGGTCAAAAGTATTGTGATAGCTTAAGTGGAGGGGAAAAGCCAAAGATTATAGCCATGGGACATCATCATAAGTTCTTCTATATGTTTTACAGGAATATTCACTTTATAGAAGTGCCAACAACCCAAGCGCAAACTCCATTTATGAAGGGTAAGAAGTTACCAGCTTATACAGGAGCATTGATTTGTAGGTTAAAAGTAGATAAAGAAGGAACAATAAATAACTTTAACGTTGAGTTATTACCACTATACAAAGCTTTAGAAAATGATTTTTAAGAGGGGTTAAGTCCCCTCCAAGGAGGTAAATATGGAAAATGTAATTGGAGCATTTGTAGTAATCTGTTTTGTGTCAGTTATTGTTATGACATTAATGATACCTTTTAACATAAATTCAATAGCGAATAGCTTAAAGGATATAAGGGATTTGCTAGAAAAAGAGGGTAAAGGGAGGGGTAATCAATGAAAGTCGAATTGAGTAATCAAGAGTTAAAGGATATACATGGATGCTTAGGCGCAGTAGCTTTAGAAAATTTAGGTCACATTAATGCCTTTAGGCAGAATGGTAGGAGTGACTTAAGAAAGTTAGCTGATAACTTGGAAAAAGAGTATGAAAGAGAAATGACTTTACTTAACAAAATATTCAAATTAATAGATTGGGGGAATAATTAATGAATTTAGAAGAGTTTAAGGAATTTGCAAAGACTGTTACTAGAAAAGAGTTTTTAACTAATAGTGAGGGGAGAACTGATGAAAACTTTCAGCCTAAGGACTTGCCCGAAATAGATTGTCCTTATAATTATAATTTACCGGATTCAGATTGCAATATAACTTGTAAGGAATGTTGGAAAAATGCAGTAAAAGATATTAAGTTCAAAGATGATATAGAAAAAGAATTAATTGAAGGAATGAATAAGCAACCAATTATTGTTTCTGATAGCGTTAATCACCCTTCACATTATACTCATGGCAAAATAGAAACTATAGATAAAATAGAAGATGTTTTGGGGCTAGAAGGTTTCCAAGCTTACTGTGTGGGTAATGCTATAAAATATTTAGATAGATATAAGTTAAAGAACGGATTCGAGGATATAAAAAAGGCTAAGAGATACTTGGAGTTTTATATTGAAAAAACGGAGGGGAAGGAATGTTAATTAAAATTTATATAGTTTCAATTATTTTGTTTCTAGTGTTTAGCGAATTGGTAGTATTAAGGGCTAAGAGTATAGTGGGTGAGAAAAATAAAAAGAAAAAAAGAACTATGTTGGAAAATTTCATAACTTTTATGAGAAATTTAGGTCTTTCAATGATACCAGCAATAAATACAGTTTTTGCAATTACATTTGCTATTTTATTTTTCTTTGCAAGTGATGAGTGGTATAAAAATACATTTTTGGAGGGTAATTAATGTTAAAAGTATTAAGATTTACTATGGCTACATTGGCAACAATGTTAATTATTCTTTTAATATTTGCTACAGTTGGAATAGAAGATGTTACTCTAATACACAAGTTAATTGTTTATATAGGGAGTCTTTTGGGTGGATTGATTTACATTAACATAGATAAGGAGTGATTGTATGGACAGAAAGGAAATTCAAGATAGAATAGAACAGAATAAAAAGGCTTTAGCTGATTTGGATAAGAAGTATTTAAAGGCTTTTGCACCAGAAGGTTATAAGTCTGGGACAAGCTATAACGACTATGACACAATTCACGGAAGCAGAAAAGACCCACGAATCATAGAGTACTTTGAAGAACGTAAGAAGATATTAACCTTAATAGAATTAGATGAGGGATTGCTAGATAAGGTTGATATGGTAGATGTGGACGAAGAAGAATACTTAAAAGTGTTAGATACCAATGTTAAAAAGGTTAAGTTCTTAAGAGATGTAAAAGGATATACTCAACAGGAAGTATCTGATAAGTTAAAACTGGGACTAAGGACGGTTCAAAGGATAGAAAAAGAGATACGTGGTTTGTAGAAAGTGCGAAGAATGAAGGGGTGGATTAAAATGGAAAAAGATATGCAAAATTTATTGATTAATATTTATTCAAACATGAACAATATATTTAGGGAAGATGATGACAGAGAACCAGTTATGGCGATAAAGATAGAAGATATAGACGAAAATTTCTTTACTGCTGAATTAATGGCTTTAAAAATGCAATTTGAAAATTTAACACAGCAACAAGTTGATTTAATTGAGTTCACACATATTTTAAATAAATTAGCGGTTCAATATTTATTAGAAAACAATGTAGTAGCTGAATAATTCACAATTCTAAGAAATGGCGTAAAAGTGGCGGTAAATTGTCAGTAAAGTGGCAGTACCATTTGATTTTTAATGTGTTATAATGATATTAAGTTAAAGTGTAAGATAAGTCGAGGGATTAAATTCTCTCGGCTTTTTGTTTTGCTTAAAAATGGCAATAGGTTGTTTGGTGGGTTGGAGTTATAAGGGTTTACCAACGTGTCAGTAAGGGAGTGGAAGGCTGATAGATTAAAACTACTGGAGGTGATTGGGTTGGAGAGATATATCAAGAAAGTTTTATTGTGTGGCAAAGATGATAAGGGGAATGATTGTTATTGTGACTTTTTCAATCCTAGTTGCCAAAAGGGATATAGTGGTGAATGTATTGAAGAAGTTCACTATGTAGATAGATTTAGTGGAGTACATGAGTGCTTCAAGAATAATAAAAGAGATCATGCTAAAACTGATATATAAAGTGTTGGATTGTTGGTAGAAAGGAGGTAAGTATAAAATGGCTTTAACGGATAAGCAAAGAGAAGCTATTGAATATATCGTAAAAGGTGAAAACATTAGTAATGTTGCCAAATTAGTAAAGGTTAATAGAACTACTATTTACGAATGGATGAAGAAAGAAGAATTTAAGAGTGAAGTAGACAGGCTTACAACAGAGATAAAAAATGGAGTTAAACAAAAGATTAATGCTAAAATCGATTCGGTGCTTGACCAAGTGTACAAGATAGCCACTACAAGCAAGAGTGAGAAGAATAAGCTAGATGCTTGTACTTATCTGCTAGACCAAGCTTTAGGAAGGGCTACAAGCAAGGTTGCTGATGTTACGGACAAGGAAACAGATAATTCTAAGGTCGACCTAGATAGCGAGATTAAAGACCTAGACAACGTGGTTGATTTCGGCAAAGTTAAGGCGAAATAATTTAATACTTCGCGTAGAGCAACGCGAAATAATAAAAATAACGCCAAAAGTTTAGTGTTGGTAAACAATGTTGTGGCTATTCTCAATAGATTCTCAACAAGGAATGAGAGTATCACTAGCTTGGAGCATTACAAAAATTACTTCGTGAAATTGATTATTTAGCGAAATAATTTACTGTGTGCTATTTAACTCCTAGATAGACCCCGGTAGGTTCTAATTTGCTACTCTCTCTAGGGCGGTGCTTTAGCTATATAATTTTTATAATAATTTTTCAACTTTGAGATTAGCAATTAAGCTAGTCTTTTTATTTTGCAATAAATTAAGGAGGTATGAAGATGATACAATTTGATGGATATGAATTAACTGAAAATCAGTATAATCTTTATATCCTTAAAAAGCATTTAATAAAGTATACTGGCGATATTCTAAAAGCCAATATGCTGATTGAAAAACATAAGAAGAATTTATTCGGTAAGAATGGATTAGCAGTAGCACTTGGAGAGCATGACTTTGAGTTCTATTGCTTATATTTTTTACAAGATACATTTGTACCTAAAGAAGATAATACGGCTAGAAACCTTGCACCGGTTCACCTTGAAATATGGGAAGAACTAAGCAAGATATTTATATATGATTTATACGATAAAGAGGAATTTGTACTTCCTAGAGGTTGTTCTAAATCTACGATTATAAACAAGGCTTTAAGCTGCTATGCACATTGTTATAAAAAGAGTAGATATACCATTGTAATTGGTAATAAAGATAGTGATGCTACTCAATTTATAGAAGATACAAGGCAAATGTTAGTTAATAAATATATAAAAGAAGGATTTGGATTATTAGTTGATGGAAAAGCAAAGGCCCCTACAGGGAAAACAAGAGTTGTTAATAAAAATGAAATTGAATTAACTAATGATACTAAAATTCAAGCTTTTTCTTGGAATTCGTCTGTAAGAGGTACTACTTATGGAAGCATAGATGGTATATTTAGACCTTCTTTAGTTATATGTGATGATATTCTTAGTGAAGATGATATTTTAAGCGAAGGTGCTAAAGAAAAGGTAATCAAAAAGTATTATACAGAAATTGCCGAGGTTGGTGATGAAGAAGTAATAAGAAATGGTGTGAAGATTAAAGCAGCTACCAAATTTATTATTATTGGTACACCACTAGCACCCGATTGTTTTATAAATACAATTAGGCAAGATAGCACATTTAAAGTATTTAAAAGAAGTGTATGTGATTTTGATGTTGACGAATACTTTGAAAATAATCAATGTTGGCTACATTATAAAAAGATACTTCTTAATGACAAAATTGATAAAGAAGAAAAAGAAATCTTATTAAAAGAATACTATTCCAAGCATAAAGGTGAAATGGAGTTTAAGACCATTTGGGAAAAGTACCAATGTGACAAACTGGCCCAAAAGTATTTCACAAAAAGAACTGCTTTCATGCAAGAGTTAATGTGTTCCACTGAAAAGATAGGGGAAAAGTGGTTTAAGAGTATGAGAACTCAATCTAAAGAACAGATTGAGGATAACTACTTTACTAAAACAATGTTATGCGCTGACCCAGCTTCCACTATTACAAGAACTTCGGACAGTACTGCTTTATGTGTTGGTTCACTTGCCAATAATGGCTTTAAATATGTTAGAAAAGGAATATTAGCAAAGTTAGGCTTTGAAGAGTATTGCCAAAAGGTGGTTGAGTTATTTAAGGAATATACCCAAATAACTCACATTTATATTGAAAAAAATACATTCCAGGGTGCTGATGTAATTAGAATAAAAGAAATTATAAATGCTGACCCAACTTTAAGAAATAGGCCAGTTACCTTTATTAATGAAATGCAGAGAAAAAATAAAGATAACAAAATATCTGCTATGGTAGATGATGTTAATTCTGGACAAGTTATATTCAATGAAGATGATAAGGAGTTTAATCAACAAGTATTAGATTTTGCTGGTCAACTTTATTCGCTGCATGATGATGCTCCAGATGTAACGAGTGAGTTTTGGAAGAGAATAGATGAAATAGAAGTAAGACCAAGTTTTTCAATTACAACTTGGGATGAATTATATGATTAAGGGGGTGTATGTATGGAACAAAAGGAAATGGAATTAGTAAAGAAGTGTTATGACGATTTTACAACTAAGAAAAGTTACTATGACGATATAAATCGCTATTATTACGGAACTACTGATTCTTTGGTTAACTTTGTACCACGAAAAGGGCGTTCTAATCTAAAGGCTAAAGCTAATTTTATGCAAAAGCTTATAGATGAGGAAGCACAATATAGTTTTGGCAATGATATTACGTATATTGCTAAAGATGATAACGAACAAGTTATTAAAGACATTGATTATAATTTAAGTAATAATAATGAAGATCATGATATTAATTTAGGGATAGATTTAATTAAATTTGGTATTGTTTATGAAGTTAGCTATTTGATAGAATATGAACCTGAAAAATTTAAATTTAAGAACAAAATTGTAAGTCCATTAAATGGCTATATGTATATAGTAGATGAAGAACCTAAATACTTCATACATACTTATAAAAAGCAGCTTGACAAAGAAGAGTATATAGATGTTTATACAAATAAATTTATATATCATTTTGATTCAACATGGACAGAGGTAAAACCAGCAACACCGCATTATTTTGGGATTGTACCAGTTGGTTTTGGAATGGTTGGAGGTAAGAGATATAACAATGATAAGGGTTATATTGAAGGTGATAAAACTATTTACAGAACTATAAAAACAATACAAGATGCTTTTGAAACTAATTTAAGCGATATTGTTTGTGAAATCTCAGATTTAAGGAATGCAATACTTAAACTTTATGGTGTTGAAGCTGAAAACGAAGTTGATGAAAACGGGAAAGTTATTCTTGATGAAAACGGTAAGCCACAAAAGAAACAACCAGTAATAAAAGACAATACAGTTATGTTATTTGGTGATAAAAATTCACAGGATGCAGAGTGGCTTATTAAAAATATAAATGATACTTTTATTAAAAATACTAGGGATGACTTGAAAGACCTTATTTATACTCTTACTAGTCATATTGATAGTAATGAAAAGATGCAAAGTAATCTATCCGGTGTTGCTTTAAGAAGTAGACTTCAAAGTTTAGAAGCTAAGTGTAAAATGAATGAAAAGGCTATGAAGAACATCATAAAAACTAGGTTAATTTGTTTGTTTAAGTTTTTATATTTAACTGCTAGTAAGCAATATGATATTAACTTAATAAAAATAGAGTTTACTCCTAACGTTCCAGTTGATGAAGCTTCAATAGCACAAATGATTTCACAATTACCACATGAAGTTGTTTCAAATGAAACTAAGAGAAGCTGGTTACCTCGTATTGATAATCCTATTACTGAAGGTGAAAAGATTAAGAAAGAGGAAAGTGAAATGTTTGATTTAGATACAATACCCAAAGAAGGTGTTGTAAGTGAATAAAGACCAGAAGCTTTTTAGAGATAAGTTTATTGAATTTGCAGAAGAACTTTATAAACAAGGTGATAAAGAACTTTTAAATATACTTAGACAACAAAAAATAGATAGAGATAAGGTTTTAAATGAAGTTGGAATGATACTACTTAGATATAACATTCAAGACACTTCTTTAAACCTATCTCACGCTGAATATACCAAGGAATACAAGAATTTAGATATACTTATTAGTAACACTTTTGAAAGCCAATACAATGGCGAGAAGGTGGCTACAGACAAGCTATTGAAAATGATAGCAGAGGATAAGTATTACTCTAATTCTTTTTTATTATCTTTAGGATTAGATTTCAAGCTGAATAAGATAAAAACTAAAGATATAAAGAAAATCCTAGATGCAACAATAGAAGGTAAGAACTATAGTGATAGAATATGGAGCAATAAAAATAAAGTTGCCAAGGTCATAAAAAAGGAAATGAAAGACTTTTTGCAAGGTAATACCAATGTAAATGATATTTATAAAGTGGTTAAAGATAGGTTCAATCAGAGTGCTTATATAACTAGAAGATTAGTTCAAAATGAAGTTGGAAGAGTTCAAAACGAAGCAAATGAGTTATGGGCTAAAGATAATGGAATCGAATATCAGCTTTTTGATGCAACTTTAGATAATAAAACTACAGAGTTATGTCAATCACTAGATGGTACAGTTTATAGGGCTGATGACACTAATAAGAGAATACCTAATATTAATACTCATATTAACTGTAGAAGTTGTCTTATTTCCTTACCTAATAAGGATTACAAGCCACGTTCAAGAATAAATAATATATCTAAAAAAGATATAGATTGGACTACTTATAAAGAGTGGAAGGAGGGGAGTTTATAGTGGAATTGCAATTGGACTACAAAAAAGTTTTTATTAATGATACAAATGAAGAATTGGTGTGTTATGAAAAAACAGATAAATTCGCTTTTTTATGTCCGTTTTCTGAAAATGAAGATGGAACGTTAAATCTTAATATTTCTAAAACGTATGTATATTCTTTAGAGGTGGAAATTACACCAGTTGAAGCAATAGAAAATCTTGTGGTAGAAAAAGTTGATTAGCACTTAGGTAACTAGGTGCTTTTATTATGCCTTTTATAGCTTGCCACAAGGCTTTAAAGAATGGGATAGCAATAATATTAAGTTGAACTTTATGGGGCATTTATGAACTGTAAGGGGCAAGGGGGAAATATGAAAAAAAGCGAATTATTAAAGCTAATAGAAACAATAGCTGATGATGGGGACATAAACGAAGTAATTCTTGGGGCTGACGAGTTTAAGGAATTAGGGAAAGTGGACTTATCTAAGCTAACCACTGATGAGTTTAAGAACTTATTAACAACAAATGAAGCAATTAAAGGCTATATGACTTCGCATGATGATAGCATTAGGTCATCTGCGGTAGAAACCTTTAAAAACGGAAAAATGAAAGAACTTATAGATAAGGCGGTTGAAGAAGCAAAGAATGGAAAGAAAACTCCAGAGCAAGAAAGAATTGAAGAGTTAGAAAAGCAATTTGCTGAATCACAAGCCCAAATTCAAAGGCAAAACACTATTAACAAATATACAGGAGTTCTAAAAGAAAAGGGGTTACCTACTGAACTAGTAAATTTTGTTTATGGTGATGGCAAAGAAGAAACTATTGATAAGAATATTGAAACTTTAGGGACAGTATTCACTAGTGCTATTGATAGTGGTGTTAAATCGAAGTTAGGTACAAGTTCTTATGTACCACCAAATGATGATGCAACAAATGCACTTGATGCACAAATTGCCAGTGCAATGGGTGTACAATAATTTATTTAAAAAGGATAGGTGATATTTTATGGCAAATACAATACAAACAGCAGCTTTATTCCAAAGAAACCTAGATAAGGCAGCAATTCAACAAGCAAGAACTGGCTGGATGGAAGGTAACGCTGGGCAAGTAATCTATAAAGGTGGTAAGGAAGTAAAAATTCCTAAGCTTTCTATGGATGGATTAGGAGATTATAACAGAACTAGTGGCTTTACAACTGGTGCAGTTAAGTTTGAATATGAAACAAAGCAAATGACACACGACAGAGGCAGAAAATTTGCTATTGATGAGTTGGATGTAGATGAAACTAATTTTGTTTTGACTGCTTCTACAATTATGGGTGAATTCCAAAGAACTAAGGTTGTACCAGAAATTGATGCGACAAGAATAGCAACCTTAGCAAATATAGCTTTAAATGTGGAAGGTGATACACAATATGAACAAAGCTATACTCCTACAAAGGCAACTATAGTTGATAAGATTAAAAGTGGTATTAAAACTATTAGAGAAGCAGGGTTCGAGGGTGAACTAGTATGTTACGTTACTTATGATGTTTCTATGCTAGTGAGTCAATTCTATGGTGATAAATTAGCAGCTGCAACATTTGCACTTAATGGAGTAGATACAAGAGTTCCTGCAATAGATGGTGTGCCATTAGTAGAAATGACATCTAATAAAATGTACTCTAAGTTAGAATTTAAAGATGGATCTTCTGAAAGTGGATATACTAAGGCTACCGATGGAAAGACAGTTAACTTCTTAATTGTTGCAAAGGAATGCCCTATTGCAGTTTCAAAAACAGACAACATGAGAATTTTTAGTCCGGAGGTAAACCAAGCTGCTAGAGCATGGTCGATGGATTATAGAAAATTCCATGATATCTGGGTTCCAGATAACAAAGTTAAGGGGTTATTTGTAAATATAAAAGAAACTAAATGAAATGAAGATATTTCCGTAGTAGGAAAAGCAAAAGTAGGAAAAGCAAAAGTAGGAAAGGGTGAATAGTATGGCTTATCAAAAACAAACTTGGAACGATAATGATGTAATAACAAAAGCTAAATTAGACTATATTGAAGATGGAATTGTGCAAGCTGAAAAAGTTCCAACAGTTCCAGATGCGAATACTTCAACAAAGGGTATAGTAAAACAAGCGACAAAAATTGATGCTATTGGAATGGCAAACGCCCCAGCAGCAGATGAAGCTTATACAAAAGCTAATATCCAAAAAATTGTTGATTTAGTTAATAAGGATAAAGAAATAATAAATAATATATTAGAAGTGTTAAAAACTGCTGGAATAATGGCAAATGCTTAATTTTAAAGGGGGATATTCCCCCTTTTTTATAGGTGGTGACTTATGTTTACAGATGAAGAGTTAGAAGAAATGGCGGTATTGGCTATATATAATTATTTTGATGGCGAATACACGAAAGAGCAAATAAAAAAAGATTTTAATTTAGCGGTAAAGTTGCTTATTGGTAATGTTAAAAAGATGCTAACAATGAAAGTGGCTGGTGTTAGTTCTGTAAGCCAAGGAAGTCAATCTATTAGTTTTGAAAACGGAGTTGAAGTATTTACATTAACTTCTGATGTACTAGCTTTATTGCCAAAGAAAAAGACTTTTAAAGTGTGGTGATAGTATGATTTTCTTTGCAGATACAATTATGTATAAAACCGAAAAAACAGAAATTAACCATGCTGGCCATATTAGTACAAGCTACACAAAATTAGATGATGCTTATTATGTGAATATCCAACCTATAGATGAAAAAGCTATAAAGTACACATGGGGAAGCGATATTAAGTCGAATTTATCTATGTATTCAGATGTGGATTTGAAAATTGGGGATATTGTAGTAATTAATGATAAGGCTTATGCAATAGAAAAGAGAATAGCTTGGAGTACATATTCTTTATATGCACTCTTAGAAAGTGATGAAGAAGTTATATGAGTTACAAGAGTAATATTCCAAAAATAAAAATCCAAGTTGATGAAGTGACAGAAAGTGCATTAGATGAAGTAGCCATTACTTTATTAGCAAATATGCAAAGTGTAACTCCTGTAAAAACAGGTGCATTAAAGAGAAGTTTAAGTTTTAAAAGGTATAAATATAGGGAACATATTATTAAGTTTGGAAGTAACTTGATATATGCCCCTAAGGTAGAGTTTGAAAATAAAAGCTTTTTAAGGTCTACACTAAGAGGTTGTGAAAATGAAGTTATAGATATTATTAAAAGACATTTAGGAGGGATAAAATGAGTTACATTGAACAAATAGCAGTTGAGGTATGGAATAAATTAAATGAATTATCCCCCAATAATGTTTTTGATTTAATTCCTAGTGACTTTGATTTTACTAAGAAAGTAGCAGTTGAATATAAGATTGGTGAAAATGTATTGAATCAAGTTTATAAAAATCAGTACACTTTACAAATAAGAATTGTAGGAAATTTTAATAGCCAATTATACAAAATTTTAAATTTAGCTGAATTTATAGACAAGGAAATGAACAAGGCCGAAATTCTTGAATCGAGAATTACAAGAGAATCGCCTTACATGACAAGCTATAAAGATGAAGATAAGCACAATGTAGTTTTACAGTATTTAATTAATAGATATTAAAAGGAGAGTGATACCATGTCAGCAGTTGCTAAGCAATTTATTGTTGATACTCCAACTTTGTATTATGGGGATATAGAATTAAGTAATCCAGATACATGGGCGGAAACACTAAAAGGAAAAGAGTTGGGATTATCTAAAGATGGAATAAAGTTCAGCTGCAAGCCAACTATTAGGCAGATAGAATATGACGGAAGAATGGAAAAGCAAGTCCAAGGAATGGATAGAATAACTAAGTGGGATATATCTGCCGAGGGTGAGATAGTTCAATTTAGACCAGAGTTATTGCCAATGGCACTTATTAAGAAAGGTGAAACAGAAAGCACTAAATTTGATTTATATACTCCATCTAATGAATTGGCTGATGCTGACTATAAAATGTTAGTTATAGTTGGTAAAGTCCATAATTCGGACGAACCTATAATTATAGTAATAGAAAATACCTATAACGGAGAAGGGTTCGAGTTTGAAGGAAAAGACAATGATGAAAGTACAGCCACATTTACTATGAACGCTCATTATAAACAAGATAGTGATACTGCGCCTTGCAAGATTTTCGTAAAAAAAAACTAAGTGAAGCTACTTCTTTAGTTGGCAAAGCTACAGTCGGCAAGGCTAGGGTAGGACAAAATTAAAGGTTAGGGTATTCCTAGCCTTTTACTTTTATAAAAACGAGGTGTTTAAAAATGAAAATAACTACACAACAATGTATTTCGATAATAACATTCATAAATAAAATGGGTATCTATGGGAAATTAATAGAATCGGTGAAAAAGATAACTAGAACTAGCTTAGACGAAGAAATTCTAAATAGAAATATAGCAGATAAGTTAGGGGATAAAAAGTCGGACTTAACAGAAGTAGCTAAATTTCTTATGAATAATCCAGAAATTGCAGAAAAGAAAAATAAATTGAAAGAAGAGCAAGATGGAATGTTGTTTGAGATAGTATTTACTATTATCGAAGGTATTCCAAAGGCAGAGACACAATTTTACAAAACTATTGCAGACATAAAAGGAACAGATGTAGAAACTGTTAAAAATGCAGATGCTTCGGAAACAGTAGAGTTTATAAAGGAAATAATAAATAGCGAGACTTTTATGGGTTTTTTCAAGTTTTCTATGAAATAGAAAGTATAGGTGGAGATTTAGTAGGAATATTACTAAAATACAATATTTATTTTAATGTTTTAAATATGCCAATCGAGGAAAGCTTACCTTTAATTTTTGCAATAATAAAAACCCATTATGAAGATAGGCATCACAAAGAATGGCTTTTAAGTTGTCTTATAAGTAATTTTAATGGCGATAAAGCTTGTACTTATAATGAATATATTGGAATTAATAAAAGTATTGAAACTACAAAAAAAACTATTGATGAAATAAAAGCAGAAAATGAAAAAATATTAGAAGATTTCTTCAAATAATTCCAAGCAAGGGGGGGGTGAATATATGGCAGAAGCTTTTGTGTTAGAAGGGAAAATACTTTTAGATGCTCAAAGAGTAATTAATGATTTGGAAAAAGTAGACAACAAGGCTAAAAACACAGGAAATACCTTCGATAAGATTAGTAGAAAAATTGGCGACTTTGGTAAATCCTTAGATAAATGGGTTACTAGAGGGTTAACTGCCGGTGGTGTAGCGTTAGGTGCTTTTGGAATAAAGGCGATAGACACTGCTAGTGATTTACAAGAAGTACAAAACGTAGTTGATACAACCTTCAAATCTAATGCAAGTATAATTAATCAGTGGGCAAAAGAAGCGCCAGAAGCTATTGGTATGAGTGAATTAGCTTATAAACAATATGCTGGAACAATGGGGGCTATGCTTAAAAGTATGGGGATGACTTCTGAACAAACTAAAAACATGAGTGGAAATATAGTTGATTTAGCTGGTGATATGGCATCTTTCTATAACTTAGATCACGAAGTTGCTTTTGAAAAAATAAGAAGTGGGATTTCTGGGGAAACAGAGCCATTAAAACAACTTGGTATTAATATGTCGGTTACCAATTTAGAAGCTTACAGATTGGCGCAAGGACTTAAGAAACCATACAATCAAATGTCACAGAGTGAACAAGTTATGCTTAGATACAATTACCTATTTGAACAAACTGCAGATGCACAAGGTGACTTTAGTAAAACCAGTGATGGATTTGCCAACCAACTTAGAATTTTGCAGTTGAGATTTCAAACTTTAGCTGCCGAGATTGGTGAGAAATTAATGCCTCACGCTTTAAAATTTGTTAGTTGGGCGAATGAAAATATAGATAAATTACCAATATTAGTAGGTATTTTAGGGGGATTATTAGTCACAGTAAAAGGATTTTTTATAGTGACTAAAATAGTTGAAGCAATGCAAACATGGAAAAAGGTAACAGAGGGTGTGACTGTTGCACAAATTGCTTTAAATACTGCTACAAAGGCAAATGTAATAGGAATTTTAATCAGTGCAATTATTGCGTTAGTGGGGTATTTGACTTATTTATGGAATACAAACGAAAACTTTAAGAATGCAGTTATTTCCGCATGGGAATTAGTAAAAGAAAAAGCCATAGAAGTATTTACGAGAGTGGTTAGTTTTTTCGAGGAAGATATACCTAATGCCATAAAGTCTGCAAAAACTTTCTTTACCGAAAAAGTGCCAAATTATTTTAGTGAAATGGGAACTAAAATCAAAAACAAAATTAAGTTAATAGGTGATTCTATTAAAGCCTTTTTTACAGAAACAATACCAGGAATATTTAATGATATAGGCGATTGGTTTAGTGGGCTTCCATATATGTTTGGTCAATGGCTAGGTGCTGTTTATTTGCAATTTGTTGCTTGGGGGAACAGTATATCAAACTTTTTTACAGTTACAGTGCCTAAATGGATTGATGATATAGGAATGTGGTTTAGCAATTTACCAGAAAGAATAAAGGTTTGGTTTAATCAATCAATAGCAGATGCAAGACAATGGCTAAGTGATATGTATATATCATGTCAAACATCTATAAGTCAATTTATAAGTGACGTTGGTATATGGTTCAGCCAATTACCAGGAAGGGTTAAAACTTGGTTTATCGAAACAATATCAGCCACAAAACAATGGGGTAGCGATATGTATAATACTGCTAAAACTCATGTAATGGATACAGTTAATGGTATAGTTTCATGGTTTTCAGACCTACCTAGTAAAATGTTAGACATTGGAAGGAACATAGTTGAAGGTATAGCAAATGGAATAAAATCGGCTAAAGATTCTGTTATGAATACAATTACTGGTATAAAAGATGGTATAGTAAATGGGTTTAAGAACAAATTAGGAATTCACTCGCCTTCTAGGGTAATGAAAGAGGAAGTTGGTAAGTATATTCCACAAGGTATTGGACTTGGAATTGAAGAAGAAAGTAAAAAAACTGATGATACAATTGAAAAAATGATTAATAGAACAGTAGCAATTAGTTCTAAAGTTGCAGTAAATCCAACAAATACTAAGCCTTTTATATCAAATGATAATAAAAATTCAATAACAAATGAACTTTTAAAAACTATGATTCAAAAATTGGATATAATAGCGAATAAGAACCCTAATTTGGAGGTTGATGGTAGAGAATTAATGAGAGTTGTTGCACCTTATCAAGACGAATTTGAAGAATACAATAATAGATTTGCATATTAGGAGAGGAGTTAATTAATGTTAGATAGATTTATATTTAATGGGAAGAAAAATTATAGTGATCTAGGTTTATTAGTTAAGTCCCCAATTAATATTCCTATTACTCAAGAAAAAGTTACAGATGAAGAAGTTGAGGGAAGAAACGGAAGCTTAACCATAGCAACTGGCGCATATCCCGACAAAGTACTAGATATAGAAGTTGGATTAGAAAATAATGAAAAATTTTGGCAGAACTTTGACTTAATAGATGATTGGCTAACTAATATAGAAGATAATAGATTGATTTTATTGGATAGACCTAATAAGGCTTACAGAGTTAAAAGAGTTAATAAAAGTAATTGGGTACAAGAGATTAAGTGGGAAGGTACAACAACTTTGTCTTTTCTATGCGAACCATTCCTTACAGAGATTGAAGAATATCCAATAAATATATTAAATACAAATAATTTTTACTACCAAGGAACATATCAAGGCGAAGTTAATTTAAAGATAAAGGCTACCGGAAATATACAGATAGTATTTAACGGAGAGCCTTTTGTTATTGAAAATATTAATGGGTTTGTAGAAATAGACGGAAAAAGTCTAAGGTGTGTAAATAAAGATGGCACAAACCACGATTTTACCTCTACATTCTTTCCGACATTGCAGAGGGGTAATAATACTATAGAACTTATCGGAAGTATTACAGAAGCTATTATGTTGCCTAATACTGCTTATGTAAATTAAAGGGGGTTCTTTTATGAATGGAAATATAATTAAAATAAGTCATTTTCCTAAAGGTACTCCTAAGGACACAGTTTTAAGCAAGACAAGAACTGTATTAGATAATATCTGTAGGAGTTGCACAGTTGAGGAAGATATAACAAGTGGAAACTATACTTTAGATGCAGAATTTCTAGTTGATAGTGGAGGATTATGGAACGAATTAGTTGAGGAAAGTATATTAAAAGCCAAATTAGACTATGGAACAGAGATATTTGTAATAAAGAAGGTCAAGAAACAGAGTAGATATATTACAGTTGCTGCAGTACAAATGACAATACACGCCTGTAATACATTATGGTTAGAAGATGTAAGACCGACCAACACAAATGGTCAAGGTGCTTTAAGCCATATGCTTACTAATGCTATAGGAAAGAAAAAAGAAATAGTATTACAATCCAATATTTCTGCAATAAACACTGCTTATTACCAACGTAAAAGGCTACAGGAAGCGTTGTTTAGTGCTGACAATAGTTTTATCGAGCGTTGGGGTGGCGAGGTTTTAAGAAGGGGTTACACACTCTCTATAAATGATAGAATCGGAATGGATAGAAAGGTTGTTATTCGTAGAGGTAAAAACTTAACTGGATTTGAAGGGACTACAGATTTAGACCAACTTTGTACCATGGCAAAGGGAGTTGGCTTTGACGGTATTACCCACGAAGGTTATGTAATATCCCCACTTGCTGAACAATACGACCAATACTATCCAAGAGAATTTAAATATTCAGATGTTAAGGTTAAGAGTGAAAATGATACAGAGGGATTTGATACGCTAGAGGAAGCACAAGCAGAGTTAATAAGAAAGGTTAAATTAGAATACTCTAAAAACCATGTTGACGAATTAAGGGCAGAATACAACCTTAGTTTTATACCACTTTCTATGACAGAGGAATATAAGCATTTAGCAAGTGAAACCATTTATTTAGGTGATACTGTTAAAATTCAAGAAACACTTCTAGGCATAGACTTAAAAGTTAGAGTTATTAGCAGAAAGTATGATGTTATGAAGCAAAAACCACTTTCAATGACTTTATCCAATATTCCAATCGAAGAGAAAAGAACTACAGTAAGCGACAGTGCTATTATTAAGCAACTTAAAGACCAAATAAAGCAAAATAATAATTCTGTAGCAGAGTATGTACAAAGCATGATTAATAGTGGAGCTACAAATTCCTATGTGCTTTATAGACAAAACGAAATATTGGCTATGGATAATAAGGATATAAATAGTGCAATAAATGTAGTTAGGCTTAACAAACATGGACTTGCCTTTTCTCAAACTGGTTATTATGGTGAATATACTTATGGATTTACTATAGATGGAGTTTTAAATGCTAGTCTTATAAGAACTGGAATATTAACCGCTATATTAATACAAAGTGTTAGTGGGGATTGCAGTATAAATCTAGAAACAGGGGAAGTTAATTTTAATAAAGGAAGTATAAAAGGTCCGGGGATAGATATAAGTTTAAATAATGGATATGTAAGGACTTTTGCTACAATAGCTGGTGAAATATTTGAAGTAATGTTATCTCAAGGTGGAATTAAATCTAATCATAGTCTTTCGCTGAAAGCACAAGAAAAAATGAATTTAGAGAGTACTGGAAATTGGTTATATCTACTTTGCCAAGAAGGCGCAAATAGTGCTAAATGGAGCAATATCTTAATGGGTAAAGATAATATAATAATTAGTGCTGATGGTGGCAGCAGTGGAAAAGTGCTTATAAATGGTAAGAATGGCGTTGAAATAAACGGGCGAGAAATAACTTCGACTTTAAATAATATAGAAACTGTGATGTTAAGAAGTGAGGGGATTATATGATAAGTGAATTTTATGTAGAGTGCTTAGCAAAGAAAATTATAAATAAAGAAATAAATCTCTACACTAATAATCCTTTCTGCCTTGAAGATATAAAAAAAGAGGAATATATAGAACCAGTTAAGATGAAAATAGAGGAAATGGAGGAATTTGATAATGGTTTATCCAAATAGGGTTGCTTTAAATATAAACCAAAAATATGTTATGCCAATTCCATATACACAACAAGGGGACACCGCAAGAGTATTAACTTTTAACATACTCGATAAAGGCGTTCCTTTTAATTTGACAGGAAAAACAGTTAGGGCAAAGATACTTAAGCCAGATAACACGAAATGTTACAACGACCTAACTATTACAAATGCTACTGGTGGGGAATGCAATTTAAAACTTACAAACCAAGTTTTAGCAGTGGCTGGAAAAGTTAACTGCCAACTAGAAATAAAAGAGGGGGAAGAATTTCTAAGTACAATTATATTTCCCATAGATGTTGAACCTAGTATAGATGTAAATGGAGCAGTAGAAAGCACTAACGAGTTTACTGCTTTATTGAATGGAATTATTAAATTAGATGAATGGGACAAATACTTTAAAGAAACAAGTGGGGCAATAGAAGAAAAATATACCGAAAGATTAAATGGACTTGGTTCGTCCTTGGAAGAAACTAAGATTCAAAAAGTGGATAAGGAAGAAGGAAAAGGATTATCTACAAATGATTATAGTAATGTAGAAAAAGCAGAAGTTGCTAAAGTGAAAGATAAGATGAACATAGGAGCTAGTTTTACTATTAATCAATTTGATACAAGAGAGGGGAAAGTAGAAGAATACCATTTAAGTGAAGAGTTATTGCTTAGAATAACTGGAAAAGCACCTGTTAGTTCAGTACCAAGTGACTTGTCTGTAAGTCCACATAAGGTTGTACCAGGGGCAATAAATTTTGATAAATTAGATTATGATAATTTATATAGTTCTCAATACTATGCTAAAGCATTGTTATGTAGTGGCTCTAATTCAATAAATTACGCTAGTGGAATTCTTGATTTAGTGGATAAAAGAATTGAGAGCGCTAAAGTTATATTTAAATTTAGATTAAAAAATAATGGAACAGAAAAACCACTTTCAATAGGAGCAAAGTTGTTTGCGAACAATAGTGACAATAGAGAGGATATAAGTGAATACTGTGCAGTGTATAATAATTTAGTAGCAACACCTGAATATGATAAAACATATGTTGTAACTTGTAATTATATTGCAACAAGTAATAGTAAAAATTTAAATGAATATAGATATTTGAAGCCCTTCTTAGTGTTAAATAAAACAACGGCAAGTGTAAACACAACACATGCCGTTGACGTATATGAAGTTTCTATTGAGATAGGTGAAAAACTATATAATATAACAAATACGGTTCAAGATTATCATCCTTATCCGACAAGTAAAGTTGATATACTGACTAAAGATAAGTATTTTGTATTTAGAGATGAATTTGAAAGGATTGTTTCTGAAATATCTAAAACTAGATTGCCTTGGTATGGCAAAGTATGTAATTGTATAGGGGACAGTATAACTTATGGTTTAGATCCTAATAGTCCTAGCGAAAGATTAGTAAATCCATATCCAAGTCAATTAAGAGATTTATGTGGATTTGTTACAGTAAATAATTATGGAATAAGTTCTTCTACAGTAGCAACTAAATCTAGTGATTCTAATTGGAATGCACAAAGAAATCCAATGGTATTAAGATATAAACAAATGGTAGATGCTGATGTAATAACATTTTTAGGTGGAATAAATGATTTTTGGCTTAATGTGCCTTTAGGGACTTTAGGAAGTACAGATACCGATACATTTTATGGTGCTTTAAATGTACTGTTTAGAGGATTAGTTACTAAATATCCAACGAAACCAATTTTGGCTATGACAATATTGGACTATAAAAATGCTACTAATGGAAATGGAAATACGTTAGTGCAATTTAGGCAAGCTGTTAAAGATGTATGTGCTTATTACTCTATTCCAGTATTTGATTTAGGGATAGAAGTAGGATTTAGTACAAGAGTAGAATCTCAAGTAACTGCTTTAATTCCAGATAAATTGCACCCTAATCAAAGTGGCGTGGATATTATGGCTAGAAAAATATCTAAATGTATAAATTGCAGTTTGTAAAGAGTAGACCGAAAGGACGAACTAAAAATAGATAAGATTTAAAAGAGATTTAGAGTAATTCTAAGTCTCTTTTTTGTGCAAAGAAAACGAGGTGTGAAATGGAAAGTGAATTAATTAAAGTAATGACTAATCAAGGGGCATGGGCGTTGTTATTTTTATTTATGCTTATTTATGTGCTTAAAACTACAGGGGAAAGAGAAAAAAGATATCAAGGATTATTAGATACGTTGGCTGAAAAGTTTAATGTGGTTGAGAATATCGAAGATGATGTTAAAGAAATAAAAAATAAATTAAATAAATAAGGGAGAGTGTTTTAAATGAAAGAAAGATTAGTAAAGAAATTAACAAGTGCTAGATTTTTAATGGCTATAATATTCACATTAGTTATAAGCTATATGGCTATAACCGGAACTATAAGTGGGGAACAATTCGTGCCATTAGCAACAATGGTAGTTGCTTTCTACTTTAGTAGAGATAAAGAACAAAGTATCAATCAAGAGGGGTAATATCCCCTCTATTCTATTTTAAGGAGGGATTTTATGAACGGGATAGATATAAGTAATCATAATGGTTCTATAGATTTCAATAAAGTTAAAGCTGATGGAGTGGATACTATAATAATGAAAGCCACAGAGGGTGGAAGTTATTTAGACCCAATGCTAGAAGAAAATTATAAACAAGCTTTAGATAAGGGATTTAATATTGGATTTTATCATTTCCTTTACGAGTTATCAGATGCAAAAAGACAAGCTAACTGGTTTTGGCAGAATATTAAAGATAAAAAATTTAATGTGATTCCAGTTTTAGATGCAGAAAGAAATAACAATAATAAGTTTGATAGGGAAACTTATACTAAGTTTTGTTTAGACTTCCTAGAAGAATTTAAAAGGTTAAGTGGTATAGAATGTATTCTTTATACTTACACCAGTTTTGCTAATAGCTTAATGGATAGCAGATTAAAGCCATACAAGCTATGGGAAGCTAACTATTATACTAATAATGGTCAAAGGCATAATAGAAAAGGGTTAACTAATATATGGGGAAAGGATATAGTGGGACACCAGTACACTAGCACTGGTAGAGTAAATGGAATAAATACAAATTGTGATCTAAACGACTTTGAGGAAAATATTTTATTAAATAAGATAGAAAAGCCACAAGAAAGCAAACCAGTAAACAATCCAGTTAAGGGGGAAGGAAAATTGTTAGAACAATGTAAAAAACACGTATTAAATTTTGGAGATAGTGGTACTTTTGTATTTTTAGCTCAAAGTGCCATGAAAGCAAGAGGGCTATATAATGGAATTATAGATGGTAAATATGGGCCAGCCAAAGGTAATGGTAGTT
>OKDE01000174.1_pt1 | contig 28279 bp, 19 predicted proteins | sample 1613501 | NCBI WGS metagenome assembly OKDE01 (sample SAMN04436860, study PRJEB24849) | human gut metagenome | biome: human gut; feature: NICU; material: stool | host: Homo sapiens | place: USA: Saint Louis, MO | collected 2011-09-07
GTGCTGTCAGCCGGTTTCGGCGCAGGCTTCAGATCGTCCGCTTTCGACGGCGTAACGGCAGGCACCGCTTCGCTGTGCGCAGGTTTCGCTGGCGTATCCTCTTTCTTCTTCGTGCCATCGCCTGAATGCTTCGACGAGCCGCCGCCATTGCGGTGGTCGCTCGGCGTATCGACGTCGTAACTGCCTTTTTTCTTCTTACCGATACCAGGATCCGCAAGGGTATAGGAGATATTGTTACCCGCTTCTTTTTCGTCACGGGTGACAACGGACATCTCATCCTTGTTGGTGTTGATCTCGCCAGTCGTACCTTTGCTGGTGGTGCCCCCCACGGAAATGGTGGATTTCTGCGTTTCGTTACGGTGGATCTCATCGACCGTATCCACGTAGATGTTAGCCGATGGAATGCCGCCTTTTTTACCCGGCAAACCACCGATACCTACGCCGCCACCGCCGTACAGGCCGTCCTGCTCAACGGTATCTTGCAGGTCTTTGGCGTTGATATTGCCCGCAACGTTGACGTTACCGGTGCCATTATCAGAGACGATATTGGCCCCCGCCATGTTGAGGTCGCCGCCGGTTTTCACCTGCACGTCCCCCGTGGTGTGAATGCCGGACTGCTTCGCGGTGGTTGCCGAGTCATAAGCCTCTGAGCCGCCGCCGCCGTTAACGGCCCCGGTAGGCATCACGCCTTTCGTCGACACGGCTACACCGACGGATGCACCCCAGTTGGCACGCTCGTTGTCCGTGTGAACCGTATCCTGAAGGGAGTTCACGGTCATATCCCCTGCAACATCCACGTCCGCGGTATTGGCGTCAATGTTGGCACCGCTCATGGTCATGTCGCCGCCGGACTTAATTTTGACGTCGCCTGCCGTAATGGTGCTGTTGGTGTAGCTGGTGCTGTTGCCTGTTCCGGTCTCTTTGCTGCCGCTGTAGTCGACAGACGCGCCGCCGCTCACGCCGGAGAGATCCACGCCCACGCCAGCCGAGATGCCCGCCGAGTGCTCCTCGGTGGTGTTGCTGTAGCTGGATGTGGATTTCGCCGCATTCATGTTCACATCGCCGCCTGCGTTAATTTCAACGTTCTGGCCGCTAATGTCTGTTCCGTTCAACGTGGTGTCTTTTTTGGTGTTGATCGAAACGTTATTGGCGCTGATGTGGTTAATGTTTTCCGCCGTGGAGGTGGAGGTCGAGTGCGATTTAGACGAACTGCCGCCAATGGTAACGGAACCGCCAGCCAGATCGTTGAGCAGCAGGTTAGAGGCCTCGCCCAGCACTTCCGCAGCCGTTGTTCCGGCGTTGGCAGACTGGCCTTCGGTGCCTTTTTCAATCAGGTTACCGGCTTTATCAAAGGTATCTACAAGGGTGCTGTGGGCTTCACCCGTGATACCAAACGACGTCGCTTTATGGGATGAGGTGTTTTTCATCTCATCTTCATATTTCGTGGTCGCGACGTCCTCGGCGTTGATGGTCAGGGCATTGCCCGCGCTGAGATCCGCCCCACCAATGTCAGCGGTCTTACCGGCTTCAATCGTCCCGGACTGGCCAAAGTTGATTGCGGCATTGGTGTTCTTTTTGCTGTCGGTGACGGACGAGTCACTGGAGGTGCTCATGCCAAACGTGAAGCCAGCCGTATCATTCACCGGCGCACGGCCAGGCTTCTTGCCGATAGCGGAGGTGTCGGATTCTGATCCTGCGCTGACATAGTCGCCGGAGGTCGTTTCGGTGCTGCCGCCGTCCATGGTGCCGTAGCTGGTGTTAACCGACTGGCCGCCGCCGCTGACGCCCGCGCTGATGACAAACTCGCGTGACGAGCTGTGCTGTTCTTCGTGAGCAACGTCCTGGGACGTTTTGATCGTCACGTCATTTTCAGCGGTGATGCTGCCGGTCTGGGCGTTGTAGGTCCCCCCTTCCATCACCACGTCGTTTTTGGCCTCGATACTCATGTTGCCGCCAGCGGAAACATTCGCGCCAATGGCTTTGCCCGTGGTGGTTGAGGTATCAGACATCGTGTAGTTGAGCGCGCTTCTGACGTCGTTATCAATGATACGCGTGGCGTCAATTTCATGCAGGTCATTGAAGGTGACGTCGCCGTCGGTGGCCTTCATGCTTACATCCTGACCCGCCGTAATATCCGACGCGTTGGAGGTGATTGATTTAGCCTCCATGTTAATGCTGCCGCCTGCGGTAACGCCGTCCTCAAAGGCGTGGATCACCTGCTTGCCGCTCTCATCGCGCCCTACGCTGGCCGTCATGGTGATGTCACCCTGAGCTGCGGACATGTTCACGTCGCCCTCAGCGTTAATCGCCGCGCCGTTGTTATTGATATTGCCGCTGGTGCTGGACATATTGATGTCGCCGCCCGCAGAGATACCCGCGCTCATGCCGTTGCTAACGTTGTTGATATCCCCATCAGAGACCAGCGTCATGTCGCCTTTGGATGAGATTGTACCGTTGGCGTTATTGATGCTGTTCGCGTCGACGTTCATATCGCCACCGGCATGAACGGTCGCGGTGCCGCCGTTAACGTCTCCGCTCTCCATCTGACGAAGCGTTTCAGGGCACAGGTACACGACCGGGACCATCACGTCCACGCCGTTCACCGTCTGATTGACGAACCAGACGATATCGGCGTCCAGTCCGTTGCGCTGCTCCTCGGTCAGGGATTGACCAACAACCAGCCCCAGCTCGCTGTCCTGTGCTGCCAAGCCTGCATTATCCATCAGGGCCTGCACCAGCGCGTCGCCTTCCAGACCATCACGGATCGAAAAGAAACTGCCCACCGAGCTGTTGATCTCACGGCGGATCAATTCTGAGGTGAAGTAGTTATCACCAATAACGTTAACCGGCTTCTGCGGGTCATAGCCCACCTGATCGAAGAAGTAATCCGATCCTGTGTAAGCGCTCTGATCGATCATTGACGGACGCGTTTCAAAGATCGGAACGATATTGTTGGCTGGCCCCGGATAAGCCGTGCCATTTTTTTCCGCTTCGGCGGTTTTCTTAAAGTCGGTTGAGACTTCAAACATGCCCGGAATGGAGACCATATCCTTGATGGTTGGCATCGGGCTAATGCCCATCGCCAGCTCGTCAATTTTCTTGGTATTTACCTGGACATCGTAACCGGCAATGACCGTATCCACGGTGTATTCACCCACGTCGATATCGCTTACGTCGCTGTGGCTGTTAATCACCCCAGCGTCCGCAATACCGTTATCCAGCGTGCCGCCGTTATGCGTAAAGTTACCGCCCGCGGTGATCTCGCCTTTTTCAGAAGGAACGAAGTAGGTTTTATTGTTTTTTAATGCCTCATTATTGGAGGCTGTTACGCTCGCCCAGATACCGCACATTGTACCGTAGTCGGTGGTTTGCCAGGTTTCACCGAAGATGTCGGACATCATTTTGTTGAAAAGCGTGGACTCGTTGCCGGTCATCACGACGGCGTTGTACCAGAGCGCTTTTTCAGGGTCATCACTGCCTGTCTTACCGGCCGCTGCGCCATTGCCAAACTCGAAGTCGAGGAACTGGTAAAGAGTATCAAAGTTCCACGTTGACGTATGATAGGCGCCTAAATGCCACTGATAGGTGAGCCCGCCCTGCATCTCTAACGGCAGCTGCAGATAATCATAAATGGACATTTCACCGTATTCCGGTGAGTTGTAGATATCACCGGTAACCGTAATATCTTTCGCCGCCTGAATCAGACCACCTTTGTTTGTAATCTGTTTTCTGTCGTAGATATTGCGCTGGTTAATATTAATGTTGCCGCCCGCGCTGATCTCGGCCTGATGATCCAGTCTCAATCCCGAGGTCACAACCGGCATTGAGAAGTTAATCATGGTGTTAGATTTCGTCGCGAGATGCTCAACGGTGCTATATACCGCACTGGCGTTCTGATAACCCGTCATGGAGATTTCGTCGCCGGTATAGCTACTTTCGTTTCTGATGGATTCCGCGTCTAAATTCACGTCCTTCTCTGCGCGAATGATCCCGGCCTGGTTATGGATCTCCTTCGCGATAATCGACATATCGCCCATGCTGAGCACGTTACCCGACACGCCGTTGAAGAAAGTACCGTTACGGGCTTCCAGACTCATATCGCCCATCGTCCACAGCAGGCTACCGGCATTGTTGGTGATATTGCCCGCGGTGACGTTGAGATCGCCTCCGGTCACGATAGAGACGGCGTTGGTGAAATTACCGTCTGCATTCACGGTCAAATCGCCAATCGCTTCCATCTGGGTGCTATTGGTAAAGTCGCCGTGCGTGGCGATCGCCATCGCGCGTCCGGCGTAGATATTCTGGTTATTGGCGTCGAGGGTCAGGCTGTTGTCAACGCTAAGCGTGAGATCGCGTCCGGCCTCAAGAATACCGGCCGTGTTGTTCAGGCTGGCGAGAGTCAGCTGCAGATCCCGGTCGGCGGTGATGGAGGCGTTGGCATCGTTTTGCAGGTTTTTGGTCGCAACTGCAATATTTGTGCCCGCAATGACTGCTTCAGTGGTGTTTTTGATGTTGCCTGTCTGAACATTCAGCGAGGTCGTTTTTGCCCCTGCGAGCACGGCTTCATCGCTGTTGTTAAGGGTGTTCTTCACGTTCAGCGTCAGGTTGTTATCCGTCGAGACAATGGCCGCGCCACTCTCGTTGGTCACATTCTCTGACGTCACGATCACATCGCCGCCCGCCACCAGAGTCGAATTCGAACCATTTTCACTGCCGCTGTTGAGGAGCGAATTTGCCGCGACGGTTAACGCCCCATCAACGGCCTGAATCACCCCACCGGAGAGGTTAGTCAGTACGCCAACGGCGTTCAGCACCGTGTTCATGCTGGCCGTGATCACCGCCTGGCTGGAGTTGGTCAGGGAATCCACATCCTCGATCGTCAGGTTCCGCAGGGCCATGAGCACATGGTCGCTCCCGTCGTTCATCAGGCTTCGGATATTGCGGATAATCAGATCGGTGCCCGCCTGCACGACGCCGTTATTGTGCAGCGTGTCGCCGTTCTGCATCGTAATGCTGCCATCGCTGAGGATCACCGAGGCATTGTTCAGCGTATTCACACCGTCCAGGGTCATGTTGCCCGAGGCGAGGAGCGCCGCGTCAGTGCTGTTGTTCAGCGTACCCACGTTGTTCATGCTGAGGGCATGCTCAGACTGGATCACCGCACTGTTGCTGTTGTGGAGCGTATCCACATTGCTGATTGTTACGCTGCCGCTACCGACGATCGCGGCGCTGTTGGTGTTGGATACGTTTGTGATGTTCAGCATCGCCAGCGCACCGTCTGCAACCAGCTGAGACGCATCGTTGGTGAGGGTACCGATGTTGGACAGAGTGAGATTGCCGCTGCTGTAGAGGGTAGCATCGCTGATGTTATTCAGCGTGCCGATGTGGTCCAGCAGGATGGACGTTGCCTGAATGCCGGAGGCCGAGTTGGTCAGCGTTGTTGTGCCGGACAGATCCATCGCCCCACTCGCGAGCAGAACGGCGTCGCCCGTGTTGGTGAGAGTGGACATGTTGGTCAGGGTGACGTTTTTCCCCTGGATCCGGCTATTGTCGTTGGTCAGTGCAGTCGTCTGCGCGCCGTCCAGCGTAAGGTTTTCTCCCGCCAGGATCTCGCCGCCGTGGGTGTTATTTAATTGCTTACTGACGTTCAGCGCAACATCGCCCGCTGCGCTCAGGGTTCCGCCGTTGTTATTCAGCTTCGCCGCTTTCACCTGCGCTTTTTGTCTGGCGTTCAGCGTACCGCTGTTTTCAAGCGTCGCGTCGGCGTTGGACGCTGTCAGGGTAACGTTTTTCCCCTCGATTTTGCCCTGGTTCTTGATGGATTTACCGCTGGCAGTCAGGGAGACATCTTTTTCGTTGCTGATGATGTTACCGCTGTTGTCGACGTCGCCGCCGACGTTCAGGCTGACGGCTGCCGCATCACCCACGAGGGTGCCGCTGTTGGTCAAATTGCCGGTCGTGGTGACCTGCAGTGCGTCAGTGGTCGCACCGATGTTTCCACGGTTGTTCAGCGCGCTGGCGTTCATCACCAGCCGTTTTTCCGCGAAGATGCGGCCGTTGTTGTCCAGGTTGCCGACGCGGAGCGTCTGGTTATTGGATGCGTACAGCACGCCGTCGTTCCTCAGTGAGCCGGACGCAATCGTCAGGTCCCCCGTGGCGCTGACGGAGCCGCTGTTCACAAAGGCCTCTTTCAGGGTGAACTGCAGGGTGCCTTTTTTCGCCAGGACGCTGCCGCCGCCGTTATTCATGCTGCCTGCGGTAATCTGTACGTCACCGCTGTGGCTGATCACCTGGGTATCCGAGATCAGCGAGGCAAACGGCACTTCAACGCCGTTGACCTTCACAACGAAATCGCCGTTTTTCAGCGTCACGACGCCGTCTGCAATGACCTTGCCGTTGGCGTCCAGCGCCTGCAGTTTGCCGTTCAGGGTATACTGGCCCGCGACGTTAATCTGAATCGCCGGAACGGTGGTGGTGGTGCTGTTGGTTACCAGCGAGGCGGCATTTTGCACCAGCGAGCTGGCATCAATGCGGATTTTGCCGGTTGAGGCGATCACGTCGTTATTCAGCGTGATGCCCGCCAGGGCGTTCATGATAATGTCGTTTTTTGCCTGAACGCCGGAAGTGGATTTGTTCAGGGTGATATTCTTGCCGGAGAGCGACATATTTTTCTCGCTCGACAGGCTGGCGAGCGTAATGTCGCCATCCGCACTGATCTCGAGATCGCTGCTGGCGATAATGCCGCCGGCATGACGGACGCCCGCCCCGGATTCGGTGCTGATTAGCTGGATCTTTCCGCCGTACATGGAGCCAAGCGCGCTACCGTCGATAGCCACGGCCGGACCCCGTCCGTCGCCTTTGTTACGCACGGTGTGGCTACGGGTCGCAAGGTCGTAGTCGTTCTGGCCCGCCAGCACTTTGATGTCTGCTTTACCGGCAATTTCGCCTTCCAGCTGCGCGCTGCGGCTAACGATGTCAAAGTAGCCCAGCCCGTCGGTATTAATGCCCTGACCGGTGACGGATACCGCCCCTTTTTCGACCGCCAGCTTATAGGAACCGTCGTTATTTGCCTGCACTTTACCGGTGCTGAGGGTCAGGCTGTTGGCATTGATGGTGGTTGCGCCGTTCACGCTAATGCCGTTTTCGTTGGCAATGATGATGTCGGCCTTTTTACCGAAAACTTCCATCGTGCCGTTAATGTAGGACGCTTTCGCACCCGTTACTTCGCTGATAATGGCGCTGGCTTCGTGCTGCAGTTGGGCGTTTTTTACCGCATAGCCGCCAATTTTCGTTACGCCGTCCTGCATGCTGTTGTTAAAGATCATCCCCTGTTTTTCAACGTTAAATTCGTTGAATTTATTCATGGAGATGCCTTTCGCATTAGGATCGGCAATATTCACCACGGGCGTGCCGTTGGCCGCCTGGCCCATGGTAGGGCCTTTCGACTGACGATTATCAGGCGTGGTTGCCGCATCGACCGGGGCCGAGAAAATGCCGGCCAAAGACAGATATAATGGGCAGAGCCGCTTATGCAAATTGCGCGTGGTTATTTTTCCGCTGCGTGTGTTTTTGTTTTTCATTATTCTTCCCTTTGTTAGAAGTTAATTTCCGTTTTGTAATAAACCACCGTGTTATCGACGGTTTCTTCTTCCATTGAGTCTGGTTTTTTAACGGGCCACCCTGCCATAACGTAGGAAGAGAAATGGCTGCCAGTGGCTTTAACGCCCACTGATGCGCCCATCATGAATTGGCTGTCGCAGACATTGACGCCTTTCGGGCAATTATCTTTTGTGAAGCCAACGTCGTAGCCAATATAGGGCGTCAGCTGGTAAATACCGGCCAGTCCAATATCGAAAGGAAACTGCAGGCTATTGGCAATCCACGCGCCGCTGTCGCTCATCACGTTATCGTCTTTGAAACCACGAACGGTGTATTCATCGCCGATAGTCACTTTGGCATCACTCACCAGCACATCCGGCGTGTACTGAAAACCGCTGTTCAGCTCGTAGGTCATGCCGAGTCGGCCAAACTTAGCGAGCGGGCGCGTCCAGGAGGCAATGCCGTTGTATTTCAGATAATCGACGTCGAAACCCTCAAGGTCTTTATCGCCGTCGCGGGCTGAACCAAACCACGGCACCGCCGCGGTGACGCTCAGATCGCCATAGAACCAGCCACCGCCCATGGCGCCAACGTAGGTCAGGCCCGACGCCAGCGAGGTGTAGGTTTTTGAGCTAACGTCAATGCGCGCGTTTTCGATGCCGTTGTAGTTATCCCGGCGTTCGACTTTCATCCAGGCGCTGGTTTTGCCCGTTGCGCCACGCATCAGCATGCGGCTGATACGCAGGGATGCACGCTCTGACGTGCCATCGGAATCGTAAATGCCGAAGCCGCCGTCGATGCCTTTTTCGTATTCGGATTTGTAATAGCTGGTATCAAACCCCCAATAGCCCAGCGGCACGCTGTAGCTAAATGACCAGGAGTCCTGTTTATCATTATTATTTTTCAGATCGTTCCACGAGTAATACGCATTAAAAATGTCGTTTAATCCGGCAATATTTTTTGCCGTCAGGCTGCCGTAATATTGCTGCCAGCCTTCTGATTTGCTCCCGGAGTTATTTAACCCCGCCGCCGCGTCAATCGGAAATGAGGGCTGATGAATCAGGTTAAGATCGGAATAGCCATTAATGATTGAGGGTTCAACGCTAATATTATCCCTCTCCGAGACCCGCATCAGGTTCTCAACCATCTGGTCGACATCCTGCATATTGAGGATCTTGTCTTTGGCAAACGGGTAGGCGGTAAAAAGACGCGTGCTATCACGCAGGCCCGGTGTCTGGCCGTTCACCTTAAAATCGTTAATCTTTCCCCACAGCACGCGAAGCTTAAGCGTACCGCTCTTGATGTTGCCGGGGTCGATACTGATAAGAGTGGTGGCATAGCCACGGGAAATATAAAAATCCGTTAACTCTTTCACTAAGGTGAAAATGTCAGATTTACCAAGATCCTTACCCAGATAGCGCTGGACGATCTCCTCGCGCTGCGGCGATCCGTCGAACAGATGATCGTCGAGGATCTCGATCCGGGTTACGTTGAACTTCCACGATGAATTTGCCGGCAGGCCGGTCTCCGCGTCTTCGCCGCGAATTGCGCGCTGCTGTTGCAGCAACGCTTCCGTTCTTTTCGCCTCTTCAATCAGATACTGGTTACTCTGCCGCTCCAGGCGGTCAAGTTCCTGCTTGTTCTGAACTGAGGGCAGTATGGCGGCATGGGCCACCTGTAATAAAGGCAGTAAAAACAGGACGTTTTTGATTTTAAAATGACAACGCATCACTCTCTCCCTGAGCGTTATTTAATGACAACGGTGTATTGAACGGCGCCGACAACTTTGCCGGGGGTGAGGGCCGTCTTACGATCGACCCCGCCGCCAACATAGATTTGTGCCTGATAGTTTTTGGTGAGCGTGGAGGCGGTATAGACCTTCTCCTTACCCAGCGTGATCGCGGTTGAGTTCTTCTCAAAAAGGCGAATACTGAAATTGCTTGCATAGCCATCGCCGCTTTCAACGCCGATCACACCGGTCAACGCGCCTAAAGGGGTGTTAATTAAGGAGTTGAAAGTGATGCCAATTTGTTCCGTAGAAGGGCAGCCCACGGTGATGCTGAAGTCTTTTTTAACACCCTGAAAAGTATCGTCGTTTTGAAAATCGGCGATGTTATAGGTGCCTAAATCGACGTTTGTTGCCGAGGGGTAAATGGAGCACGAGGCGGTAACCACCTTAATGGCAACACCAAAGTTGATGGCCATAATCGGCAGTTTTTCGCTTTCATCGGCGGACGGGATCACCAGTGCCTCCGCCACCTTACCCGCTGGAATAAAGTATTCCCCTTCAGGCATCGAGCCGGTCTGGACCATTTCCACCAGAACCGTACTGTTTTTCACTCCACAACCGGTGGAGCACGTGGTCGGCGAACCCGAGTTACCCGGCAGCCATGAAGATTCGGTCTGCGTGGGCCATCGCATGCGAATGCCTATCCCCGGGATTTCGGTGTTATAGACATGATCAATCTGCGACCGGATATAGCTTCGCGAATAGCTTGAATGCCATGAAGATTGGGTGGACGCGTCGCAGGTGTAGCTGACGTCCGGCACCTGATAGGTTTTGCTCCATAAAACCTTGCCGACTTCACGCTGCTTTATGACGTTAAGCGTGATGTCGTCCATGATATTCAGCGTCGCCAACGGGGACGTGAGGGTGCACAACGCCGCATAGGCGTTGTTGCACGTTAAAGAGATAAACGCCGTGGATAAAAGAATCAGCGCAGCCGTAAAAATCCGTTTCATGGTGTTGCCCCGTTATTGATGCAGGTAATTTCAATAGCCTTAAACGCTTCTTCCTCGGTTGGTCGGTCCTCAGTGCCTTGCTTCACATAACGCGCACCGCACTGCGCGGGCTTTTTATTTTTCTTCCACTGGAGGGTAAAGACGTTTTGGCCTTCCTTAAGCGCCACCATCGCCACGCCGTTTTGACCGACCATGCCGATCGCGTTGTGCGATTCGTCCAGTACCGACGCACCAAATGGGATCACTTCGCCGGAAGGCTGCATAAAGCGCACAAAGCTCTGGCGATTGGCCTGGGTGTCCATTTTGATCAGCACTGCCGCGCCGGAGGTTGGCACGATGGTTCGGCGGGTGTCGTCGACCTCGACGGTATACGCGGTGCCTTTCGGGTCGGCGTACACCTCGTTGTACTTGTAAGGCACCAGATACCCGACAATGCCGTAGCCGTTGTCTTTGATGACGGCCTGGGAATCCGGGTAGATGCGGGAGCCTTCTGCGCCTTTTGCTTCCACGATGCCAATGGTGTCTGCGAGGGTCGGCACAAAGTTGATGCCGCCTTCATGCACCACCACGCCGCCGTTCAGGTTGACCCCTCCCATAAAGGAGTCCCGGGACTGGCTGTAGGTCATCCCGCCCGAGGCGCTCTCGCCCGTGTAGGAGAGGTTCATGCCGAAGTTAGTTTCCGGTGTGTTGGACTGGCTGAAATAGCCGCCAAAGCCAAACTGTGAGCGTTCCCCGGCGGAGCCGTTCAGCGAGGTACGGAAGTTGGCTTCTTCGCTGTTATAGCTAAAGTTGGCCCCCAGGCGAGCCTGCTTCTCGTAGTGGTGGCCAAGCGGCATGCTCACGTTCAGGTAGAGCGTATCTTCGTGGTCGCCATCGTCGTTATTGGTGCGGCCAAGGGAGATCCCCCAGGTCGTGATGCCAAACTGGTTGTTGTAGCCCAGCACGAAGTTCGACTTTTCATTCCGGCCCTGCTCGTTATTCCAGACGTTGCCCACAAACCCGCTGACGTAGAAGCTTCCCCAACCGGCGGGAAGCGTCTGGTTGATGTTGGCTTCCAGTCGCTCGCGATAGCGTTCCGGGAGAAAGTCTTCTTCATCGGCTTCAATCGAGCGCTTCAGGCTGACCGCGTCGCTCAGGGAGTAGAAATTCGCGCTGGAGTAGCGATAGCCAATCAGGCTGAAGTTCGTCCCGGTTGTCGGGAGGGTCTTCGCCAGGCTAATGCGCAGGCTCATATTGCAGAACGTGCCGCAGCCTGCGGTGTCCGGCTGCCCCTCGAAGCGGGTGAAAGAGCGCGTCACGTCTACGCCTAATGCGCCCAGACGGGTGTTAATCGCAAAACCGGTCATCAGCGCCGCATAATCACCTTCGAACGCGCTCTGTCCGCCAACGTAGCCGGTAAAGTTATTGAATAAGCCGTACTGAAACGTGCCCTCAACCGCTTTCGGATCCTCTTTCAGCCAGGTATCGCGGATTTCACCCGCAGCCACAGAGTAGCGGGAGTAACCTTCGCGCAGCAGCTGCGGCACGCTGGAGTAGGGGACCACGAAGTAGGACTCTTTGCCGTTTGTCTCTTTTACGGTGACCTCAAGATCGCCGTTATAGCCGGTCGCATAGAGATCGCTGATGGCGAACTCCCCAGGCGGCACCACTTTTTCATACAGGGTGTTGCCAGCCTGCTTGATGGTCACCGTGGCGTTGCTGTTGGCGATGCCGCGCACCACCGGGGCATAGTTGCGTACCGAGTCGGGAAGCATGCGATCGTCCGTGGCGAGACGAACGCCACGCAGGGCGGTAGTGTCAAAAAAATCACCGGTGGTGTTCAGATCGCCCAGCACTATCTGCGATTGCAGCGGCGCAATGGCCCGCTCTGCATAGGCCTGGATATGCTGTACGCCGGTATTTTCCGTGTCGCTGCCGGAGCTCAGGCTGTCGTAGGTCGTAAAACGCCATGCCCCCAGTGCGAGGGTGTTGTGCAAATTGCTGTAGAGATAGGTCGCGTTGTCCTGAGCGGGGCGATAACGTGAACTGGTGGCGCTAAGGGTATAGGAGGACATCAGCGCCGGTACGCCGTTATCCCATAACTCCGGGCTTACGTAACCCGCAGGCGTATTCAGCAGCATTGCCTGAGGAATCGTGACATCCAGCTGTTCTTCTACCGCATTATAATTAACCGTCGCGCCTTTAATCAGCTCAGGGAGAATAATGCAGGTATTCTGCTTCCAGTCGGGGGGAAGTTTTGATGTGTCGACGTCAAAGCGGACGACCATTTCGGGCGTCATGCAGGCGTTGAATCCCTGCTCATTATTTGCAGCCACAAAGGTAACGGTCCAGGTATTAACCGGCTTGAGGTTGCTGTAAACCTCAAGCGTATATTTCCCCGGCAGTATTTTTTCAACGCCGTCAAATTGTGTCAGATCGATTCCGCTATCGTAATACTTCATAAACCCACGAGAAAATGTCATCGGCTTACTGGTATCACTGGCATATACTGCGAGTGGCGCAATGGTCACCGAAATGACAAAGCCACTAATCACCCGCAGAATGTTAGTTTTCTTGTAAAACATCGACATATCACCGTCCTGGTCAATATGATTACTAATCAGAAGTTATACGTGCGCTTAATATAGGCACCCAGATCGGTAATATAATTGTATTGGAATGTCCCTTTCCCCTGCACGGCATTAACCTGCGGGAAGTGATATACCAGCGTGCTATATGGCGCGATCATCTCGCCATCAATCATGACATCTTTACCCTGAGTATCTCGGAGCCAGACATTTGTCATGCTTACATGGAAAGGCGAATTATTTGTTCCAACGACGTCATAACCGTTGGCTGCTTTTTTCAATTGCCAGGTTAATTCATCCGCCGCTTTCATCGGATTACCTTTCAGACCAACCGGGCGATAGAAAAATTTAATCAGCGTTCTGAACGCCATCTTTAGCTGATTTTTATCTAAGTCGTCCGCCATTTCAGGCGGAATATCCAGGACATTGAGCCACAGAACCGTTTCACGATCTTTTGGATATTTCGCGGCGGCGCCTTCCGTCTGGAATATGCGGAAAACTTTCCCCTTTTGGCCGTTAATTCTGGCCGCCGGTGGGGTGATAAAGAAAGGCAAATCTTCTTTGGCGATGCCGTCACTCTTATCGGTGCTGGAAAGCCACACCTGAACCAGTTCAGGCGCTTTGCTGACGTTATTAATACGAATCGTTTGTTCTTTCTCCCCGGCGTTGAATGCCACGCGGGTCGTCATAATTTGAATCGTTGCACTGGCCGCAAAGGAAAAGGCCAGCGTCATCATGAATACAGAAGATATAACAAGTTTTTTTAACATCTGGCCTAATCCTTTAGGTGATACTCTTAGCGGATAAACCCGCGGGGCGCGCGATTACTGATATTTAATGGAGTACACAACGTCGGTTGAGACTTGACCGGCAGTAGATGCACCACCCGTCGCCACATATTGTGCCCAGTAATCAAAGCGAGCCGTATTACCGGCAACCGTAACGGTTTTAGCGCTATCGTTTGCGGTATTCAGGTTCAGTTTTGCTTTTGAAGAATCCAGTAAACCAACCTGAACTTTCTCAGCTCCGCCTGACGCTTTAGCCACGGTATTTTTCAGGTTACCGGTGGTGGCATCGATATTGGTGCTTTGCGCCAGTTCGAAGAATACGCTGGCAACTTTGCCATTGGTGCAGTTTGCGCCGCTTAACGTAATGTGGAATGGGGTATCACCTGCGCGCTGTCCATCCGTTGCAAGCGCGGTTGTACTAATAGAAGGTAAATGAACGGTAAAGTCTGGGCTTTCAGATTCGCCCTGTGCGTCACCGCCGGTAATAGTACAGGTTGCGTCGCTAATAGTACCTTGAAAAGTAATCGTGCCATCTTCTGCTGCCGCGGCGGTACCGATGGTTGAAAGAACGGCCAGGATTGCCAGCTTAGATAACTTCTTCATAAAAATATCCATATCATTTCATTGGGGGGGCTATTGTATAGAGGTCATCTCCTCCACCGCTATCGGCCAGGCCTAAATATATTCCTAGTTTTAAAATGGTATATTTATTAAATTTATGAATTAAGTTTTGCTTCAAACTTTTAAACGCAAATAATGCGAAGAAATGGGGGGCTTAAGATAATATCAATTCTAAAAATGAATTTTATCGGTATGGTGAATAATTAGAGGCCGTAAAAGTCTGGCAACACAATTGATTTATGTTTTGAAAAGTGAGCTTGAATCTTCACGTTCCAGAGGCTAGCATTAGGCAAAAGCAGTAAGGACATCAATCCCTTCCTCGTCGGGTTTAACGACGCGGAGGGGATTTTTTTTCATCTGTATCTAATGCAACGACTTTTAAGAGGTCAGGACATGAGCACTTTAGGTCATCAGTACGACAACTCTCTGGTATCTAACGCGTTTGGTTTTTTACGCCTTCCGATGAACTTCCAGCCCTACGACAGCGATGCTGACTGGGTGATCACCGGTGTGCCGTTCGATATGGCAACCTCGGGTCGTGCCGGTGGACGTCATGGCCCGGCGGCGATCCGTCAGGTTTCCACCAACCTGGCCTGGGAGCACAACCGCTTCCCGTGGAACTTCGACATGCGCGAGCGCCTGAACGTGGTTGACTGCGGTGACCTCGTGTATGCCTTCGGCGACGCGCGTGAGATGAGCGAAAAGCTGCAGGCCCACGCCGAGAAACTGTTGGCAGCCGGTAAGCGTATGCTCTCCTTCGGTGGCGACCACTTTGTGACTCTGCCACTGCTGCGCGCCCACGCGAAACACTTTGGCAAAATGGCGCTGGTCCATTTCGATGCGCATACCGACACCTACGCGAACGGCTGCGAGTTTGACCACGGAACTATGTTCTACACTGCACCGAACGAAGGCCTGATCGATCCGAACCACTCCGTGCAGATCGGTATTCGTACTGAGTTCGACAAAGACAACGGCTTCACCGTGCTGGATGCCTGCCAGGTGAACGATCGCGGCGTGGATGACATCATCGCGCAGGTGAAGCAGATCGTCGGCGATATGCCAGTCTACCTGACCTTCGACATCGACTGCCTGGATCCTGCCTTTGCGCCAGGCACCGGTACGCCGGTGATCGGTGGCCTGACGTCCGACCGCGCCATCAAGCTGGTGCGTGGCCTGAAGGATCTGAACATCGTCGGGATGGACGTGGTGGAAGTGGCGCCAGCCTATGATCAGTCCGAAATCACGGCCCTGGCGGCAGCGACCCTGGCACTGGAAATGCTCTACATTCAGGCGGCGAAAAAAGGCGAATAAGCCTTAGGCGCTGATTGCTGCTGCGCGACGCATGCGCAGCAGCAACATTCCTCCGGCCAGAAGGGTGATCGCCTGCGACACGACCAGGACCGAAAAGCCAGAGCTGACCGACCCGACCGATTTCATCACCACCCCCATCAGCAGCGGAATAAACGCCGCACAGATATTCCCTATGCCATTAATGATCCCATACGCGCTACCCACCGCTTCCCGCGCGGCATGATGTTGGATCACCGCAGGGATCGCAGCTCCCTGAAGTCCCCAGAACGCATTGGCGGACAACATAAACATCCCCAGCCAGACAGGCTGATGGCTGAGCATCAGCGCGACCACGGACAGCGCCGTTAACGCGCCTCCCACCACAAACAGCAGCGGTGCCTGTTCCGGGCGCATTTTGTCGAGCAGCACGCCGCCCAAAAATTTCGATCCCAGGCTCAGCAGGAAGGGAATGGCTGCAAGCAGGCCCGTAGCATGCAGTGAGAAGTGATGTTCATCGCGCAGCCATGCGGGCAGCCAGGCGCTGCTCCCCCAGAGATAGCTCAGCGTGGCGATTTCAACCAACAGGATCCAGCCCAGCAGCGGCGTTTGCCAGGCAAGGGTGAAGGTCTGCACCCATCCCGGCTTTTTCATCTTCCCCCGGCTCTGGGGCGCAGGCAGAAAGCGCCAGATTAACCCGCCACCCAGCACAAGATTCATGACGGCCAACGCGTAGAACGATCCCGCCCAGCCCAGATGCGCCATCAGCCAGGTGATCAGTGGAAAGCCCACCGCCAGCCCGAGCGAGACGCCCAGCGCGGTCACCGCGTTGGGTTTGCCGATCTCTTCTGCGTCAAAGCGCTCGCTGATAAAGCGCGTTTTTAATGAAAAGAGCGGCCCCTCCGCAATCCCCAGAATCACGCGCGCAATGAGCATCCCCATCAGCGAGCCGAGCAAGGGCGAAATCGCACAGACCGCGGCCCAAATCGCAATGCTGCTTAATAATCCCTGCCGATAATGAAGTTTGCTTTCAATAACTGGCGTTAATAATAAAGCCGAAAAACCATAACCCAGCAGAAAGCAGGTCATGAGCATTCCTTGTAACATTCTGTTTTCATTTAACTGAAAATGTGTGGCAAATTCCGGGTGTAAAATCATTACCGAGATATTCACACGGTCGATGTAGGAAATAATGATGAGTAATAACAGTGCAATTGTACCTTGCCATCTTGCCGTCATGATGCCTGCCTTATGTCTGCGCGTGTGAATATTTTTTATCAGAGTGATTGTCACGGGTGTAAAATGGTTCACCTGTGAAACTCATTGTTTATTAAGAATAAAGTAAAAATAAGTTTCACAGGTGAAACACGATGACGTGCCACCTTTTTATTTTTAATGAGCAAAAAGAAAAGAAGTCAATATCTGTTTTTTGAAATTTTAGACTATCGAAAAATCGTATTCTTTCACGCGGCAATAATGAAAATTTCATATCGCTGCATTTTTTCGTGATCCTTTGCACACTTAGTTAATTAATTACCTCCTGGTTAACAAATTCGTCACATTCGCGCTTGACGAAACATTCATCGCTTTTATATTGACCGTATTAAATAAGAAACAGAGTTTCATATATGAAACAAAAGCCTGGAGGATCGTGATGAGCTGGATAGGCGTATGTGACGCAGAACAAGTACAGGAAGATTTCCCTTTTAGCGGCAACGTCGACGGTAAAGAGATCGGCGTTTATTTGATTGACGGTGAATATTACGCGCTGGAAGACGTATGCCCGCACGCATATGCCCTGCTGAGCCAGGGCTTCGTCGAAGATGGCAAGGTGGAATGCCCGCTACACGAGGCGGTGTTCGACGTCAAAACCGGCCAGTGCCTGCATGGCCCCGGTGGTCGCAACCTTAACCGCTACCCGGTTCGGGTCTTTGAAAACCAAATCCAGATTACCTTCGTCGAGGAGAGCGTGGCATGAGCGACACCCTGAACTACAACCCGGCGCTGCCGGAAAGCCGCCAGTTTACTCCGCCTGCAGAAGGCGGTAACGGTGCCATTCATAAGCCAGGCGATTACCAGAACCTGATCTGGCAAACCCGCAGCCGTGAGCCGGAAAACTGGGAGATGAACCTGATCGCGACGCTGGAAGATCTCTTCGAGCAGGGCGTTGAAACCTTGCCGGAGCTGGTGAACGGGCTGAACGCGGTGCGCATGCACGACCAGCAGGGCGAGCCCTGGAGCGACGCCAGCTTCCAGGCATTCTTACAGGTTAACGGCTACTGAGGACAACGCGATGACGACTACCGTACAAAACTATCTGGATAAAGGTCTGCGCGGCCTCTGGTATCCGGTACTGGCGAGCTGGGAAGTGCAGTCCGCGCCGGTGGGGATTACCCGCCTGGGCGAGCAGATTGTGGTCTGGCGCAATAAAGACGGCCAGGTGCAGGCGCTGGAAGACCGCTGTCCGCACCGCGGCGCACGCCTGTCGATGGGCTGGAACCTTGGGGACCGTATTGCCTGCTGGTACCACGGCGTGGAAGTGGCGGGCAATGGCGAAGTGAAATATGTGCCCGCCGTGGACAAATGCCCGCTGGTCGGCCAGCAGTGCGTGCGCAGCTATAACGTGCAGGAGGCGCACGGCGCCATTTTCCTGTGGTTCGGCGTCACTGCTGACCAGCAGCCGGACGAGCTGACTTTCCCGGATGAGCTCGCCGACACGGACAGTTTCAGCAACTTCCTCTGCACCGCCGCGTGGAAATGCAATTACCAGTACGCGCTGGAAAACGTCATGGACCCGATGCACGGCACCTATCTGCATTCGTCGTCACATTCGATGGCAGAAGGGGATCGCAAGGCCGACATGGTGCTTCAGCCGACCAAAACCGGCTTCATCTTCGAGAAAAAGGGGCAGAGCGGCGTCAATTTCGACTGGGTGGAATTGGGCAACAGCGGCACCTGCTGGATGCGTCTCTCCATTCCGTATAAGAAGCGTTTCGGACCGGGCGGCCACTTCTTTATCGTCGGCATGGTGGTGCCGGAAGATAACGACAACTGCCGCGTCTTCTTCTGGCGCATCCGCCGCGTGCAGGGCTGGCAGCGCGATATGTGGCGCTTTATGTACCGCAATCGTCTGGAAAAACTGCACTGGGAAGTGCTGGAGCAGGACCGCGTGGTGCTGGAAAGCCTGGCGCCAAATGCCCGTGACCATGAATACCTCTACCAGCACGACGTCGGGCTCTCGCGCCTGCGCCGCATGATGCAAAAGGCCGCGAAAGAACAGCTGGCGATGCGCGAAGCGCAGCAGGGAGCCGCCTGATGAACGGACTGCTGAGCGGGAAGCGCATCGTCGTGACCGGCGCCGCGCGCGGGCTGGGTTACCACTTTGCCAGCGCCTGCGCTGCGCAAGGTGCCTGCGTGGTGATGTGCGACATCCTCAAAGGCGAGCTGGCCGAAAGCGCCCACCGTCTGAACGAGCAAGGGTATGCAACCGAATCGCACGTTATCGATCTGGCCGATCCGCAGTCCATCGAGCAGGTATTCAGCGCCATTGGCAAGCTGGGGCAGATTGACGGCCTGGTGAACAACGCGGCAATGGCGACCGGCGTGGGCGGTAAAAACATGCTGGATTACGATCCGGATCTCTGGGATCGGGTGATGAGCGTGAACGTCAAGGGCACCTGGCTGGTGACGCGTGCCGCCGTGCCGCTGCTGCGCGAAGGGGCAGGGATTGTGAACGTGGCGTCAGATACCGCGCTGTGGGGCGCGCCGCGCCTGATGGCCTACGTGGCCAGTAAGGGGGCGGTGATTGCGATGACCCGCTCAATGGCGCGCGAGCTGGGAGAAAAACGCATTCGAATCAACGCTATCGCGCCGGGGCTGACCCGCGTCGAGGCCACCGAATATGTGCCCGCCGAACGCCATCAGCTCTACGAAAATGGCCGCGCGTTAACGGGCGCGCAGCAGCCGGAGGATGTCACCGGCAGCGTGGTCTGGCTCTTAAGCGATCTGTCGCGGTTTATCACCGGGCAGCTGATCCCGGTCAACGGCGGTTTTGTCTTTAACTAAGGTATGGCGATTATGGCAAACGATCAGGAAGTGAAGTATCTGGTGCCGGGGCTTGAACGCGGTTTGCAGCTGCTGTTGGCCTTCGGCGAGCAGCATCGCGAGCTGACCTTTGCCGAGCTACACCGGCTGGTGGATATGCCGAAGGCCACTGCCTACCGCGTGGTGCAGACGCTGGAGTATATGGGTTTTCTGGAGCGCAATGCGCGCACCAATACCTTCTCGCTGGGCATGAACGTGCTGCGCCTGGGCTTTGAGTACATCGCCTCGCTGGATGTGGCGCAGGTAGGCCAGCCGGTGATCGAGCAGCTTCGCGATGTCAGCCAGTGCAGCAGCCATCTGGCGATCCGCGACGGACGCGACATTATTTACATTGCCCGCGTCAGCGCCGCCGGGTCGCGTATCAATCAGGTCAGCATTGGCACCCGTCTGCCGGTGCACTGTACCTCGCTTGGACGCATGTTATTGACCGATATTTCCCGCGCCGATTTTGAACAGCTGTTCCCGCACGAGCGGCTGCCGGGCAACACGCCGGGGCAGCTTCACGACCGCGAAGCCCTGTGGCAGATGGTGCAGCAGGACAAAGCCCGCGGATATGTGATTGGCGAGTCTTTCTTCCGCCACGGCATCTCTTCCATCGTCTATCCGGTGTATGACCGAAGCCAGCGCGTGGCGGCGGTGGTCAGCATTCTGGTGCCGTCGGAGGAGATCCCGCAGACCGACCGCGAGCGGCTCCAGAACGAGGTTCGCCTCGCGGCAGATAAAATTTCTGGCTTCTTAGGGTACCTGTCACAGGCCAGTTAAATCAGTGAGTTAACGTCAGGCGCTTCAGTGCGTCGGGCATGTTTTACGCCCAATTTGGGCCAGATGAGGCAACGAACGATGAGTGTAACCGGAATTGAAAAGCTGGAATTTGGCGTGGAAGACCTGACGCACTGCGCCAAATTTATGCGTGATTTTGGCCTGACGGGCGATGCCAGCGGCCAACGTTTTACCACCCTGAGCGGCGCGCGCGTGGAGCTTAATCCGATCGACAGCCCCGACCTGCCGCCAGCCTTTGAAGCGGGCAACACCCTGCGCCGCATGGCCTGGGCGGTGGCCACCCCGGCAGACCTCGATGCGCTGCGCCCGAAGCTTGCCGGGCAGCCTGGCTTTCGTGAAGTGGGTGACGTCCTGGAGTGCCGCGATCCGAACGGCATGACGCTGCGCGTGCAGGTCAGCCAGCAGACCGACGTGGAGCTGAACGTTGAGCCGATTAACCAGTGGGGAGACGCTCGCCGAATCGACACCCCCAGCCCGGTCTACGATCGCGCCCAGCCGATTAACGTCGGGCACGTGGTGTTTTTCGTTGAGGAGCTGGCCGCGGTGGAGACATTTTATCGCGAGGTGCTCGGCTTCCAGGTCTCTGACCGCTACATCAACCGCGCCGTATTCCTGCGCTGCGGCGTGCGCGGCGGCCATCACAACCTGTTCCTGCTGCAATTACCGAACCGTAAGCGCGGGCTAAACCACGTTGCGTTTACGGTGCGCGACATCCACGAGGTGATCGGCGGCGGTATCGCGATGAATAAAAACGCCTGGAGCACGTTTATTGGGCCGGGCCGTCATCCGGTGTCGTCGGCCTATTTCTGGTACGTCAACAGCCCGACCGGCGGCGCGTTTGAGTATTACACCAATGATGACTACCTGACTGAAAACTGGCAGCCGCGCGAGCTGGAGCATTCGCTGGTCTCCTTCACCGAATGGGCGGTGGAAGGCGGCATCGACCACGACACGCGCCGTCAGCAGAAAAAGCCGGAGGCGGTATGACGTCGCGCATTGTCATTATCGGCGGCGGTCAGGCGGGCGGCTGGGCGGCAAAAACCCTCCGCGACGAGGGCTTCGAGGGCGAGATTTGCGTGGTGGCGGAAGAAGCGTGGGATTTCTACGAACGTCCGCCGCTGTCGAAGGCGTCTCTGCTGGAGCCTGACGCGGCGCTCCCGCGGCTGTTTTCCGAAGAGGCACAGCTGGCGCTGGATCTGACCTGGTACCGCCCACTGCGTGCGGAGCAGATCGACCGTCAGACAAAAACGGTGTGTTTAAGCAACGGTACGCGTCTTAGTTACAACATTCTTTTGATTGCCACCGGAGGGCGGGCGCGTCTGCCGGGCGAGGCGTGGGCGGCGCATCCGCAGGTCTATACCCTGCGCCACTGGCAGGACGCGCAGCGTCTTAAGGGGCGCCTGGCGCAGAGTAAAACCCTGGCGATAGTGGGCGGCGGCTGGATCGGCCTTGAGATCGCCGCCTCCGCGCGCAAAAACGGCGTGGCGGTCACGCTGTTCGAGCAGCAGCCCGCGCTGTGCATGCGGTCGGTGAGTGGAGAAGTATCGCAACGCTTAGCGGCCATCCATCGCGAACAGGGCGTCGACATCCGTACCGGCTGCGGTGCGCTGGAGCTGGAGGACGACAATGGCCTGCCGGTTATTCACTGTGATGGCCAGCGCGAAACCTTTGATGCGGTGGTGGTCGGGATCGGCGTCGATCTCAATCTGGAACTGGCGCGCGATGCGGGGCTTCATACCGGGCGCGGGATCGTGGTGGATGCTCAGGGGCGTACCTCGGATCCGTTCATCTTTGCGGCTGGCGATGTGGCTCAGCATCACCACTACGGCTTGTGCATTCAGTCGTGGGCATTTGCCCAGAATCAGGCGGTGGCGACGGCGAAAGCGATGCTCAACCCCGATGCGCCAGGCTACGACGACGCGCCGTGGCTGTGGTCGGATCAATACCAGCACAATATTCAGATCCTCGGCATTCCGCATCCGGGCAGCAACACGATAGCGCGTGAAGATTCGCTCTTTTTCTCGCTGGATGAAAACGGACGACTGACGCAGCTGGTGGCGTTTAACGATGCGCGCACCGTCAAGCTGGCGAAACGTTGGATGGCGGCAGGGCGGGATTTATCGGACGTACCGCTCGCCGACCCGACTTTTTCACTGATGTCATTGCGATAGCTAACCCGCACCCGTAGGGGGAGAGATGACCACATTAGAGACCAACACCGCGCCCGTTGAGGCAGGCGGTGAGGGAACCCGCACGCCTGAAAAAGCAGTGCGCTGGGCTATCCCGCTGTCGCTGCTGGCCTGCGTGCTGCTGGCGTTTTTCGACAAAATCAGTATTGCGGCGCTGTTTTCTGACAGCCATTTCCAGCAGGCGATGGGGATCGATTTCGACACCACGCGCCTCGGCATTCTGATGAGCGCCTTTCTGCTGAGCTACGGTTTTTCGTCAGTCTTTCTCAGCGGGCTGGGAGATAAAATCGCGCCGCTGCGCCTGCTGACCGGGATGATGGCGATCTGGTGCGTGCTGATGGTGGCGATGGGCTTTACCCACAACTATACGCTGATGATCGTGCTGCGCATTCTGCTGGGGGTGGCGGAGGGGCCGCTGTTCCCGCTGGCCTTCGCCATTGTGCGTCACAACTTCCCGCAGCATCTGCAGGCGCGCGCCACCATGCTGTGGCTGCTTGGCACGCCGGTGGGCGCGGCGATTGGTTTTCCGCTCTCCCTCTGGCTGCTGAACACCTTCGGCTGGCAGAGCACCTTCTTCGTGATGGCGATGCTTACCGTGCCGGTATTGATTTTCGTGCGCGTCGGTCTGCGTGGTATCCGCCTGGAGGCGAAACCTGGCACCACGCAGGCGTCTCAGGATGAGCGGCGTGCCGCGCGGCGCGAGCTGTTCGTCAGCCCGCACTTCTGGATCATCTGCATCTTTAACATCGCCTTCCTGACCTACCTGTGGGGCATCAATGGCTGGCTGCCGGGCTACCTGATCAAAAGCAAAGGCATTCACCTGGAGCATGCGGGCTGGCTGTCCTCGATGCCGTTCATCGCCATGCTGGCCGGCGAAGTGATTGGCGCGTGGCTCTCTGACCGGGTCGATAAGCGTGCGGCAGCCTGCTTTATCTCCATGGCGGGCGCGGCTGTCGGGCTGGCGGCGGTCATGCACCTCGACACCCCGCTGACTATCATCGCCGCGATGAGCTTCAGCACCTTTATGTGGGGCACTGGCGCACCCAACATTTTTGCCCTGCTGGCGAAGGCCACTCATCCACGGGTGAGCGCGACGGCGGGCGGCATTTTCAACGGGCTGGGAAACTTCGCGGGCGCACTGTCGCCAGCGGTGATGGGGGCGCTTATCGCCTTCACCCACAGCATGGATTCCGGGCTGATTTTTCTGGCGGTGATGGCGGCGGTGGGCTGCGCCCTGTTACTGCCGCTGCTGAGACGTTACTGAGGAGAGTGTCATGACTGATTCAACCGTAACCCATAAATCAGGCATCAAACCTGAGCACCTGACGATGGAAGAGTGGGTCGAGTCGCGCATCGCGCGCTTTGAAGGCCGTAAGTACGACTGGAACGCGCTGAAGTTCCAGGCCGACTATGACCCGAAATATCGCCGGGCGCAGATGCGCTACATCGGCACCGGCGCAACGGGCGTGGCGAACGACACCAACACCGTGCAGGCGGACCATTTCACCTTCTCCACCATGGTGCTGCCGTCGAAGTGTGAAGGGCCGCTGCACCTGCATGACGACGTGGAAGAGGTGTTCTTCATGCTTAAAGGGCAAATCACGCTGATGATCCAGGACGGCGAACACTACACCGAAACCGTGCTGCGCGAGCGTGACCTGATCTCCGTCCCGCCGGGTATCTATCGCGGCCTGTTTAACCACGGGGAAGAAGAGGCGCTGATGTGCGTCATGCTGGGGACCAATAAGCCGGAAATCCCGACCTATCCCGCCGATCATCCGCTTTCAAAAGTGAAGCGGAACTAAGGGGGCATGATGACGGGTTTTCGTGAACAGGGAAGCGGCATTCCGCTGATGCTGCTGCATGGGATCAGCTCGGGGGCTGCCTCCTGGCATAAGCAGATGGCGCTGAAGGGTTTTCGCGTGCTGGCGTGGGACATGCCCGGTTATGGCGAAAGCCCGATGCTGACCGTAGAACGGGCGAGTGCGGGAGATTACGCCGATGCACTGGCGGCAATGCTTGACCGCGCGGGCGTCTGGCAGGCGGTACTGGTCGGCCATTCTCTCGGGGCTCTGGTCGCCAGCGCCTTTGCGGCGAAGTTTCCCGACCGGGTGCGGCATCTGGTGCTGGCAGATGCCGCGCAGGGCTACGGTCAGGCCGCACCGGAGCAACGCGAGCAGGTCTGGCGCAGCCGCGAGCAGCAGATGGCGCTGGGCGGTGAAATCCTTGCCCAGACCCGCGCGGTGAAGCTGTTGCGCCCCGGCGCCCGCGGGGAAGATATCGCCACCGTCGCGTCGGGCATGCGCAAGCTGCGTCCTGAGGGCTACCTTGCCGCCGCGTGGATGCTGGCACACGACGATATTCACGGCTGGCTTAAACGTTACTCCGGCACGTTTGAGGTCTGGTGCGGCGAGCAGGATGCGATCACGCAGCCCGAGCTGGTGCAGGGGCTGGCACTGCGCTACGGCATGCCGTTTACCGCCATTCCCCAGGCCGGGCACGCCAGCTATCTCGATAACGCGGCGTTTTTTAACCAACAGCTTTTACGCATTAACGAAGAGGTGCGCGATGAATGCACAAATTGACGGGCGCGTAGCGGTAGTCACCGGCGGTTCTTCTGGCATTGGCTTTGAAACGCTGCGCCTGCTGCTGGGCGAGGGGACAAAAGTGGCTTTCTGCGGCCGAGACCCGGACCGGCTCGCCAGCGCCCACGCGACGCTGCAAAACGAATACCCCGACGGCGAGATTTTCTCCTACCGCTGCGACGTGCTAAACGCTGCCGAAGTCCAGGGCTTTGCGGATGCCGTTCAGGCCCGCTTTGGCGCGGCGGACATGCTGATTAACAACGCCGGGCAGGGCTATGTGGCGCATTTCAGCGATACCCCGCGCGAAGCGTGGCTGCACGAAGCCGAACTGAAATTGTTCGGGGTGATCAACCCGGTGCAGGCGTTTCAGCCTCTGCTGGAGCGGTCCGATATCGCCTCCATTACCTGCGTGAACTCTCTGCTGGCGCTGCAGCCGGAGGAGCACATGATCGCCACTTCTGCCGCCCGTGCTGCGCTGCTGAATATGACGCTGACGCTCTCAAAAGAGCTGGTGGGTAAAGGTATCCGCGTGAATTCCATTTTGCTCGGCATGGTGGAGTCCGGGCAGTGGCAGCGCCGCTTTGAGAGCCGGACGGACAAAAGTCAGAGCTGGCCGGAGTGGACGGCGGATATCGCGCGTAAACGTGGCATCCCGATGGCGCGTCTCGGCAAGCCGCAGGAGCCCGCGCAGGCGCTGCTGTTCCTCGCCTCGCCGCTGGCGTCATTCACCACCGGCGCCGCGCTGGACGTTTCCGGCGGCTTCTGCCGCCACCTGTAAGGAAACATTATGAAAAAGATCATGTTAATTGGTTTTGGCGCCATGGCGCAGGCGGTGATTGAGCGTTTACCCGTGGGCGTGGCTATCGGCTGGATCGTGGCGCGTGAATCTCATCATGCGGCGATTCACACACAGTTTGGTGATGCAGTGATGGCGCTCGGTACGCCGGTGGCGTGCGCTGACACGCCCGATCTGGTGCTGGAGTGCGCCAGCCAGCAGGCGGTGGCGCAGTACGGTGAGGACATACTGCGTCGCGGCTGGCATCTGGCGGTGATCTCCACCGGCGCGCTGGCGGACAGCGCGCTGGAGCAGCGTTTGCTCAGTGCTGGCGGCAAGCTGACGTTGCTCTCCGGCGCGGTTGCCGGTATCGACGGGCTTGCGGCGGCGAAAGAGGGCGGGCTGGAACGCGTGACCTATCAGTCGCGCAAAAGCCCGGCCAGCTGGCGCGGCAGTTATGCTGAGCAGCTTATCGACCTTAACGCGGTGTCTGAGGCGAGCGTTTTCTTTGAAGGCAGCGCCCGCGAGGCGGCGCGCCTGTTCCCGGCGAACGCCAACGTGGCGGCGACGGTGGCGCTCGGTGGCGTCGGGATGGACGAGACGCGCGTGCAGCTGATGGTCGACCCGGCAACGAAGCGCAATACCCACACGCTGCATGTCGAAGGCGTGTTCGGCGAGTTCCATCTTGAGCTGAGCGGGCTGCCGCTGGCGTCTAACCCTAAAACCTCCACTCTTGCAGCACTGAGCGCGGTACGCGCCTGCCGCGAGCTGGCCCTGAGCTGAGGAGCGACGATGGACGATCTGAAGATTTTTATCGGCGGCCACTGGCGACATGGTGGAGGCAACCCGATGCAGAGCCATTTCCCGGCAGACGGGTCGATCAATGCGACGCTGAATGCGGCAAGTCTCGACGATCTGAATGACGCAATCGAGGCCGGCGAGCGGGCGTGGCGCGATCCCGCGTGGCGCAGCAGCCTGCCGCACATGCGCGCGAGGATTCTGCATAAGGTCGCGGATCTGATTGAATCCCGCGTCGAGGAACTGGCGAAAATGCAGAGCCGCGATAACGGCAAGCCGCTCGCGGAGGCGCGTGGGCTGGTGATGAGTGCGGCAGGGACGGCGCGCTACTTTGCCTCTGCCTGCGAGCTGCTGGAAGGGGAACTCCCGACGCCACGCCAGCCGGATCTGCTGACCCTGAGCCGCTATGAACCGCTCGGCGTGGTGGCTGCCATCACGCCATGGAACTCGCCGATTGCCAGCGAAATGCAAAAGGTTGCCCCGGCGATTGCCGCCGGAAATGCGGTGATCCTCAAACCTGCCGAGGCCACGCCGCTGATGGCACTGGAGCTGGCGCGTATTTTTGAACAGGCCGGGCTGCCCGCCGGGCTGCTGAGCGTGCTACCCGGTAAAGGCTCGGTGATTGGCGATGCGCTGGCGCGTCACCCTAAGGTGCGCAAAATCTCCTTTACCGGTGGCACCACTACGGGCCGCTATCTTGCACACGTGGCGGCGGAAAAGCTGATCCCGGCATCGCTGGAGCTGGGCGGAAAATCACCGACCATCGTGCTGGAAGACGCAGACATCGAGCAGGCCGCGCGCGGCATCTGCTACGGCATTTTTAGCTCGGCAGGGCAGGCGTGCATTGCCGGTTCACGGCTGTTTATCCACGAGAGCATTTACGCGCCGCTGATGTCGCGGCTGCTTGAGCTCACGCGCGGGCTGCGCGTCGGACATCCGTTTACCGACGGCACCCATGTCGGGCCGCTGATTAACCCTAAACATCGTCAGAGCGTGCAGGATTACGTCGAGCTGGCGAAGCGCGAAGGGGGCCGCGTGCTGTGCGGCGGGGAGATCCCGGCCGATCCTGAGCTGGCAAACGGCAGTTTCTTCCTGCCCACCCTCATCGAAGGGCTGAGCAACAGCGCCCGCGCGTGTCAGGAGGAGATCTTCGGCCCGGTACTGGTGGCGATGCCGTTTCGCGACGAGGCCACGCTTATCCGCGAGGCCAACGACTCGGTGTACGGCCTGGCGGCGGGGATCTGGACGCGCGATGCCGGGCGCGCGCTGCGCCTGAGCGAACAGCTTGAGGCGGGCACGGTGTGGATCAACACCTACAAAGTCTTTGCGATTTCAACCCCGTTCGGGGGCTTTAAAGAGAGCGGTCTGGGCCGCGAAAAGGGCATTCAGGGGCTGAAAGCCTGGATGCAGCAAAAGAGCATTTATCTGGCGACGGGTAACA
>OKDE01000202.1_pt1 | contig 25416 bp, 24 predicted proteins | sample 1613501 | NCBI WGS metagenome assembly OKDE01 (sample SAMN04436860, study PRJEB24849) | human gut metagenome | biome: human gut; feature: NICU; material: stool | host: Homo sapiens | place: USA: Saint Louis, MO | collected 2011-09-07
GCTCTGCACGGGCGGCGGCGTCATCAACCATGCTCAGGATTTGTCGGCTGTCGGTCAGAAACTGCTTACCCGCCGCCGTCAGGCTCACGCTGCGGTTGGTGCGGGCCAGAAGGCGCGCGCCCACCTGCTGTTCGAGGATTTGAATCTGCTGGCTTAACGGGGGCTGAGAGATATTCAGCCGTGCCGCCGCGCGGCCAAAATGCAGCTCCTCAGCAACGGCGACAAAATAGCGAAGATGACGCAGTTCGATATTCATATTTTTAAAGTATCATTTGAGATAATTAATATATTAGACAGAATATTTACATTTTCCTACCCTGATCGTGTGGTCATACCCGTCACCCGAAATCACGGGGATGTTTAAGCAAGGAAACTGTGTGAGTCGTACAACCTCCATTGATATCTCTCCGGCCAGCGATATCAATGATTTACCCGTAGCATCGCAGCCGGTTCAGTTCATTAAACGTGGTACTCCCCAATTTATGCGCGTTACCCTGGCGCTCTTTTCGGCCGGTCTGGCCACGTTTGCCCTGCTCTACTGCGTTCAGCCGATCCTCCCCGTTCTCTCCCATGAGTTTGGCGTATCGCCCGCCAGCAGCAGCGTTTCGCTCTCGATTTCAACCGCGATGCTGGCAATTGGCCTGCTCTTTACCGGCCCTTTGTCCGACGCCATTGGCCGTAAACCGGTGATGGTCACTGCCCTGATGCTGGCCTCGGTCTGTACGTTGCTCTCGACCATGATGACCAGCTGGCACGGCATTCTGGTGATGCGAGCGCTGATCGGGCTGTCGCTCAGCGGCGTGGCCGCGGTCGGGATGACCTATCTCAGCGAAGAGATCCATCCGAGCTTCGTTGCCTTTTCGATGGGGCTGTACATCAGCGGGAATTCAATTGGCGGCATGAGTGGGCGTCTGCTGAGCGGGGTCTTTACGGACTTCTTTAGCTGGCGTATTGCGCTGGCGGTTATCGGGTGTTTCGCGCTGGCATCTGCACTGATGTTCTGGAAAATCCTGCCGGAATCACGCCATTTCCGCCCGATTTCTCTGCGCCCGAAAACGCTGTTTATTAACTTCCGTTTGCACTGGCGTGATAAAGGGTTGCCACGCCTGTTCCTGATGGGCTTCCTGCTGATGGGGTCATTCGTCACGTTGTTTAACTATATTGGCTATCGCCTGATGCTTTCGCCGTGGCATCTGAATCAGGCCATGGTCGGTTTGCTTTCTGTGGCTTATCTCACCGGCACGTGGAGTTCGCCGAAAGCCGGGGCGATGACCGCACGCTTCGGCCGCGGGCCGGTCATGCTGGTCTTCACAGCGGTAATGCTGCTCGGCCTGCTGTTGACGCTCTTCTCCTCACTGTGGCTGATTTTTGCCGGGATGCTGCTCTTCTCCGCCGGGTTCTTCGCCGCGCACTCGGTCGCCAGCAGCTGGATTGGCCCGCGCGCGCGTCGAGCCAAAGGACAGGCATCGTCGCTGTACCTGTTTAGCTATTACCTGGGATCCAGCATCGCCGGGACGCTGGGCGGCGTGTTCTGGCATCACTACGGCTGGAACGGCGTGGGCGGGTTTATCGCCCTGATGCTTTGTGCCGCGCTGCTGGTGGGGGCAAGTCTTCATCAACGGTTGAGATAATAAACGTGCGGGCTGATGTCCGGTAAGACGTACGAGCGACCTAAACGGCACCAGCGTACTGGTGCCGTTTATCGTTCAGGAATCCCAGGCCTGCTCTATCTTACCGGCTTCAAACTGCGGAGGCGGTTTTCGGAAACGGCGCGTTAGCCATGTCAGGTAAAGGATCCCCAGTGCCGCCCAGATGAGGCCAAGCGTCAGGGACGTCGCTTCGAGGTTTATCCACAGCACGCCGACCGTTACCGCCCCAATAAGCGGCAGCAGGAGATAGTGGAAACGATCTTTCCACGTTTTGTTCAGCCCCTTACGCCGCCAGAAATGGTTGTACACCGAGAGGTTAACAAACGTAAACGCCACCAGTGCGCCAAAGTTGATCAGCGCCGTTGCGGTCACGAGGTCAAAGTACAGCGCCGACAGGGCCACTATCCCCACCATAATGACGTTCAGGGCCGGGGTACGCCATTTCGGATGCACATAACCAAACACCCGCTCCGGAAAGACGTTGTCACGCCCCATCACATACAATAACCGCGAGACGCTGGCGTGCGAGGCCAGGCCCGAAGCCAGCGTATTGACAAAGGTGGTACATAAAAACACCGACTGGAAGAGCTTACCGCCCACGTACAGTGCTATTTCCGGCAGCGCGGCATCCGGGTTCTTGAAGCGCGCGATGGTTGGGAAAAAGAGCTGCATGAAGAACGAGGCAATAATGAATATCAGCCCGCCGTACAGCGCGGTCAGGAAAATGGCTTTGGGAATGACCCGTGCCGCGTTTGGCGTCTCTTCCGAAAGCGTGGTAACCGCATCAAAGCCGAGGAAAGAGAAGCAGACGATGGTCGCGCCGGTAATAATAGGGATCAGATGTGCGTTCTCGCTGATAAACGGCTGCAGCGACCAGACGGTGCCGACCCCTTCTCCCTTGTGCAAGCCATGCACCACGAGGATGACAAACACCACCATAATCGCGACCTGCACCAGCACAAACAGGGTATTAAAGTTGGCGACCAGGTTAACACTCTTCAGATTCGCCAGCGTCAGGATCGTCACAAACCCCACCACCCAGACCCACGGCGGGACCTCAGGGAACATCGCGGAAAGGTAGATCTTCGCCAGCAGCACGTTGATCATCGGCAGGAAGAGATAGTCCAGCAACGATGACCAGCCGACCATAAAGCCCACGTGGGGTCCAATCGATTTCTGCGTGTAGGTATACGCGGAGCCCGCTTCCGGGAACTGCCGTACCAGTTTACCGTAGCTGATGGCGGTAAACATGACGCCAGCCAGCGCCAGGAGATACGAGGCGGGCACGTGGCCGTTGCTGATACCGGACACAATACCGAAGGTATCAAACACGGTCATGGGGGTGAGGTAAGCCAGCCCCATCATCACCACCTGCCAGAGCTTAAGGGAACTGCGCAGTCGGGTTCTGCCGGCCATGCCCGGCGCGTCAAGAGACGTGTTAGTCGCCATACACCGTCCCCCCCATGCTTACCGTGGTTTGCAATCGCGTTGACCTTAACGCAAACCTGCTTAGCAAAGGGGGAAGTTGTGAAGAACAAACGCGACCGTACCAGCGCACCGTCTCTGGCTCGCATTCACCATGGAAGCCTGACTGGCCTCCTTCGCCCTGCGGATAGTTGAACATCTGCATCATTTCCTACCTCGTCACACAGTGTCGTTAAGAAAGTCCCTGTGCCGCCTGCGCTCCATAACGCGACTCCCGGGAGATAGCTGGCGTGCCAGCGAACAGTTCGGCCAGGCTCCGCGCAGGCCGTATGGTGATACGTATGAGATGAAACAAAGCGGCCCCTTACCGGGGCACGTTATCAGGCGTTTTTCAACATCCACTCGATTTCTGTTTCGGTAATCAGGCGTTCAAACTGCAGTAATTCATCATTTTTGCAGGCGTGATACACGTGGCAGAAACGCTCGCCCAGCCGCTCGCGGAGGCGATCGTTTTGCATAAACTCCCACAGCGCATCACTCTGACGAATCGGAAACGGCAGGCCGTCCTGCTCCAGGCCATTGCCTTCAACCTCTTCCTGCAGCGGTAAATCGTTATCCAGCCCGTGCAGAATGCCGGCAAAAATCGCCGCCATCACCAGATACGGATTCGCGTCTGCCCCTGCCACCCGGTATTCGACACGATGGTTATGGCGATCGCCGCAGGGAATACGCAGGGCAACCGTGCGGTTGTTGTGTCCCCATGACGCCTGCGTCGGCACATACATACCCGGCTGGAAACGGCGGTACGAGTTGACGTTCGGTGCCAGCAGCGCCATGGACGCTGGCATCAGGTCGATCATCCCGGCCAGCGCGCGTTTCAGCAGCGCGGAATCCTCGCCGCTGGCGTCCGCGAGCACGTTTTCGCCTCTGTTGTTTTGCATACTGATGTGGATATGCATCCCGCTGCCCGCATGCTCTTCATACGGCTTCGCCATAAACGTGGCATGCATCTTATGTTTTTCTGCCATCTGCCTGACGATACGTTTTAGCGCCAGCGCATCATCACAGGCATCAAGCACGTTTTCCGTATGGTGCAGGTTAATTTCAAACTGACCCGGCGAGGCCTCAGCCACTGCGCCATCCGCGGGGATCAACTGCAGCTGCGCCAGTTCGTCAATGTCGTTCAGCACGTCAGCAAAGTGGTTGAGATTATCAACCGAGTAGACCTGGCTTTGCGTGTTACGCACGTCGGTGCCCGGCGCGCAGGGTGGCTGCAGATAGCCCTCGGCATCGCGATTCCGATCAAGTAAATAGAACTCCAGCTCTACCGCTACCACGGGGAACAGCCCGCGCTGGCGCAACTGCTGCCAGAGGCGGTTGAGTACGTTCCGCGGCTCAACGTCAAAGGGAGCGCCATCTTCATCAACCATGGTTAGCTGTACCTGGGCTATCGATTGTGGGTCAGCCGCCGAAGGGGTTAAGGTGCCGGGTACCGGGATGCAGCTGCGATCCGGCTCGCCCATCTCCTGGCCCAGACCGGCCTCTTCCACCACATTGCCGAGAATATCCATCGCAAACACCGAGGCCGGGAAATAACAGCCTTTCTCCAGTTTGCTCAGGCCGGCAACCGGGATGCGCTTGCCGCGGAAGCAGCCGTTCAGGTCAGTGAGGAGGACATCGACATACTGGGTATCAGGGTAGGTTTCGAGGTAGCGCTTCACTTCTTTCGCGAACGCGCTAACCCGTCTCTCTTCCGTTTGCTGAACAAAATTCTCAACTTCTACGATATTGGTTTCCATGATTCACCGCCGTTGGTTGGGTTTCGGTCCTGCACTCAGACCGTTAAATATAATGTCCACCCCATCGACTGTGTATGCAAATAAATTGTTTGTCAAATGTTAAATTAAGTTTGCAAAGGGCTATTTCCACTGCTAGATTGAGAAAATATTGAACGATATGGCCGTTAAACCCGCTATAGCGGTCATAATTTAGTCCACTTTGTGAGGGCGATCATGGAAAATATAATGTACAAGCCAGTTATTGGCGTCGTGATGTGTAGAAACAGGCTTAAGGGTCACCAGACCCAGACCTTGCAAGAAAAGTACCTGAATGCAATTGTGAACGCCGGCGGACTGCCGATTGCCCTGCCGCATGCGCTGGCGGAGCCGGAGCTACTGAACGCGGTCGTTGATAAACTGGACGGGATCTACCTGCCAGGCAGCCCCAGCAATGTGCAGCCGCACCTTTATGGTGAAAACGGCGATGAGCCTGACGCCGACCCCGGGCGTGATCTTCTGAGCATGGCGCTGATTAACGCCGCGCTCGAAAGGCGCATCCCCATTTTCGCCATCTGTCGTGGACTGCAGGAACTGGTTGTCGCCACCGGCGGGACTCTGTATCGTCGTCTGTTCGAGCAGCCTGAGCTCCTTGAACATCGCGAAGATCCTGAACTGCCCGTCGAGCAGCAGTATGCGCCGTCCCATCAGGTTGAGGTTCAGGAAGGAGGATTGCTGTCGCAATTGATACCGGGCTGCAACACGTTTTGGGTAAACTCGCTACATGGGCAAGGGGCAAAAACCCTCAGTCCGCAGCTGCGCGTGGAGGCGCGAGCGCCGGATGGACTGGTGGAAGCGGTCAGCGTGAACGATCATCCTTTCGCGCTGGGCGTACAGTGGCATCCAGAATGGAACAGTAGCGAATACGCCCTGTCGCGTATGTTGTTTGATGGTTTTATCACCGCCTGTCAGGGCCATCATGCTGAAAAGCGGCGGCGCTGACCACTACCGTTAAGGAAATGCAAATATGAGCGATGACGGACTGGCGCCAGGGAAACGTCTGTCAGAGATCCGCCAACAGCTGGGTCTCTCACAGCGTCGTGCCGCCGAACTGTCTGGGTTAACACATAGTGCCATCAGCACCATAGAGCAGGATAAAGTCAGTCCTGCCATCAGTACGCTGCAAAAGCTGCTGAAAGTCTATGGGCTGTCGCTCTCGGAATTCTTTTCTGAACCCGAAAAGCCGGACGAACCCCAGGTGGTCATTAATCAGGATGACCTGATTGAGATGGGAAGTCAGGGCGTTTCCATGAAGCTGGTTCATAACGGAAATCCGAACCGTACGCTGGCGATGATTTTTGAAACTTACCAGCCTGGAACTACGACCGGGGAGAGGATTAAGCATCAGGGTGAGGAGATAGGCACCATACTGGAAGGTGAGATCGTGCTGACCATTAACGGTCAGTCGTACCACCTGGTGGCTGGACAGAGCTATGCCATTAATACCGGCATTCCGCACAGCTTCAGCAACACCTCGGCAGGCATCTGCCGCATCATCAGTGCCCACACCCCCACCACATTCTGATTATTTCGCCTGAACGAAGTTCAGGCTTACTTCAGGCCTGTCGCGACGGAAAATCTATTTTCGTCGCGGCGAAGAACTCGTAGTAATAACGTCTGCGCCGTACGGAATATTATTTCCTGTTGGCCCTGAAATAATTAACGCCAGTGAATGGCGACTCGCTCCTGAATAATTCGGGTTGCAAACAACCCGTCAAAAATCAGGAGAATAAAACGGTATTCAACTCCGGGGATACGCTATGCCCTGCGCCCGGCGCAGTGCCCCCGTGCAGCCTGAAAACGCCGCACTGATTAATTTGCCGATAATGTTTTTAAGGAGTCATGATGAATTTTCAGCACCTGGCTTACTGGCAGGAAAAAGCGAAAAACCTGGCCATTGAAACGCGCTTATTTATTAACGGCGAATATTGCGCCGCGGCCGATAATACCACCTTTGAGACTATCGACCCCGCCGCGCAGCAGACATTAGCCCAGGTCGCCCGCGGTAAAAAAGCCGACGTCGAACGGGCGGTGAAAGCCGCGCGCCAGGCTTTTGATAACGGCGACTGGTCGCAGGCCTCCCCCGCACAGCGTAAAGCGATCCTCACTCGCTTTGCTAATCTGATGGAGGCCCATCGTGAAGAGCTGGCGCTGCTGGAAACGCTGGATACCGGCAAGCCGATTCGCCACAGCCTGCGCGACGATATTCCCGGCGCCGCCCGCGCCATTCGCTGGTATGCCGAAGCGCTGGATAAAGTCTATGGCGAAGTGGCCCCCACCGGCAGCAACGAGCTGGCGATGATCGTTCGCGAACCAATTGGCGTGATCGCCGCGGTGGTGCCGTGGAACTTCCCGCTGCTGCTGGCCTGCTGGAAACTCGGCCCGGCGCTGGCGGCAGGCAATAGCGTAATCCTCAAACCCTCGGAAAAATCGCCGCTTACCGCCCTGCGTCTGGCCGGGCTGGCGAAAGAGGCCGGCCTGCCGGACGGCGTGTTGAACGTGGTCAGCGGCTTTGGCCACGAGGCCGGGCAGGCGCTGGCCCTGCATCCTGATGTTGAAGTCATCACCTTCACCGGCTCCACCCGCACCGGCAAGCAGCTGCTGAAAGACGCCGGCGACAGCAATATGAAGCGCGTGTGGCTGGAAGCGGGCGGCAAGAGCGCCAACATTGTCTTCGCCGATTGCCCGGATCTGCAACAAGCGGTTCGCGCCACCGCCGGCGGCATCTTCTACAACCAGGGACAGGTGTGCATCGCCGGGACCCGTCTGCTGCTCGAGGAGAGCATCGCTGACGAGTTCCTGGCGCGGCTGAAAGCTGAGGCGCAACACTGGCAGCCGGGCAACCCGCTCGATCCGGACACCACCATGGGCATGCTGATTGACAATACCCATGCCGACAACGTGCATAGCTTTATTCGCGGCGGCGAAAGCCAAAGCACCCTGTTCCTCGACGGACGGAAAAACCCGTGGCCTGCCGCCGTTGGCCCGACCATTTTCGTTGACGTCGACCCGGCATCAACCCTCAGCCGGGAAGAGATCTTCGGCCCGGTGCTGGTGGTGACCCGCTTCAAAAGCGAAGAAGAGGCGCTAAAGCTCGCCAATGACAGCGACTACGGCTTGGGCGCCGCGGTGTGGACCCGCGATCTCTCCCGCGCCCACCGCATGAGCCGCCGCCTGAAGGCCGGCTCGGTCTTCGTCAACAACTATAACGATGGTGATATGACCGTTCCGTTCGGCGGCTACAAGCAGAGCGGCAACGGGCGCGATAAATCGCTGCACGCGCTGGAAAAATTCACCGAACTGAAAACCATCTGGATTGCCCTGGAGTCTTGATCATGACTGAACATACCACTAGCTACTATGCCGCCAGCGCCAACAAGTATGAACCGTTCCCGACGCTGGAGGGATCCATCAACTGTGACGTCTGCGTCGTCGGCGGCGGCTACACCGGCCTCTCGTCTGCCCTGCATCTGGCCGAAATGGGCTACGACGTGGTGGTGCTGGAAGGGGCGCGCATCGGCTTCGGCGCCAGCGGCCGCAACGGCGGTCAGCTGGTCAACTCCTATAGCCGCGATATCGACGTCATTGAAAAGAACTACGGCCCGGATGCGGCAAAAATGCTCGGCAGCATGATGTTCGAAGGCGGCGATATCATCCGCGAACGCATCCAGCGGTATCAGATCCAGTGCGATTACCGCCCGGGCGGCCTGTTCGTGGCGATGAACCATAAACAGCTGGAAACCCTGGAAGAGCAGAAAGCCAACTGGGAGCGCTACGGCAACACCCAGCTGGAGCTGCTGGACAGAGAGGCCATTCGTCGCGAAGTGGACAGCGACCGCTACGTCGGCGCCCTGCTCGACCACAGCGGCGGCCATATTCACCCGCTGAACCTTGCCATCGGCGAAGCGGATGCCATTCGCCTGAACGGCGGCCGGGTGTATGAGCAGTCGCCGGTCACCCGCATCCAGCACACCAGCCCGGCGGTGGTCAGCACCGCGCGCGGCCAGGTCACCGCGCGCTACGTGATCGTCGCCGGCAACGCCTATCTCGGCGATAAACTGGAGCCGGAGCTGGCGAAACGCAGCATGCCGTGCGGCACCCAGGTGGTCACTACCGCTCCGCTGTCGGAAGAGGTCGCCCGCTCGCTGATCCCGAAAAACTACTGTGTGGAAGACTGTAACTACCTGCTGGACTACTACCGTCTGACCGGCGACAACCGTCTGCTGTACGGCGGCGGCGTGGTCTACGGCGCGCGCGATCCGGACGACGTGGAGCGGCTGATTATGCCGAAACTGCTGAAAACCTTCCCGCAGCTGCAGGGGGTGAAGATTGACTACCGCTGGACGGGCAACTTCCTGCTAACCCTGTCGCGGATGCCGCAGTTCGGGCGTCTCGATAACAATATTTACTACATGCAGGGCTACAGCGGCCACGGCGTGACCTGTACCCACCTTGCCGGACGCTTGATTTCAGAGCTGCTGCGCGGCGACGCCGAGCGTTTCGACGCCTTCGCCAAACTGCCGCACTACCCGTTCCCGGGCGGCCGCAGCCTGCGCATTCCTTTTACCGCCATGGGCGCCGCCTACTACAGCCTGCGCGACCGCCTTGGGGTTTAATCGCCTCTGCCGACGGCGCTGGCCGTCGGCTCATGCTGCGGATAGTGCAGCTGAAAGTAGTGGCGCAGAAACTCCACGGTGGTGCGGATTTTGGCCGACGTCGCCAGCCGGGAGACGTAAACCGCCCAGACGTTGGCCGGCTGCCAGTAGTCCGGCAGCACCTGCACCAGATGTCCGCTGGCGATATTCTCCCGGACGTCCCACCACGAACGGAGCGCAATCCCCTGCCCGTCCAGACACCACTGATGCACAATTTCACCATGGTTGGAGGAGAGCGGCCCGGTTACCTTGATGGCGTGCTGGCCCTCTTTGCTATGCAATTGCCAGACGCCGAACGGATGATCGCGCTCTTTAATCACCAGGCAGGGTAACGCGGCCAGATCGCTCAGCTGTTTCGGCGGCGCATGGCGGGCAAGGAACTGCGGCGAGGCGCAGAGTACGCGGTGATTGGCCGCCAGCTGGCGGGCAATCAGATTCGGTGCGATATCGTCGCCGACGCGAATATCGAGATCCACCCCTTCATTGACTAAATCCACCAGCCGGTCCTGGACATCGAAACGCAGCTCCAGCTGCGGGTACTGGAGAGCCAGCGCCGACAGCGCCGGGGCGACAACCCGACGGCCAAAGCCGAAGCTACTGATAATACGCAGCGTTCCCTGCGGCACCTGGCGCACGTCGGAAAGCTCATCCATCATCTCATCGACATCCTGCAAAATGCGCTGCGCCCATTCATAGATCCGCTCCCCCTCTTCGGTAATGGTGACCCGACGGGTGGTCCGGTGCAGCAACATCACATTCAGGGTTTGCTCCAGCAGCGAAACCCGCTTGCTGACGAACGCCGGCGATACGCCAAGCTCCTCGGCGGCGGCGGCGAACCCGGCCCGGCGAGCGACCAGCATAAAGACGCGTAAATCATTTAGCAGCGGCAGATTATTCATGATCTGTGTTTTATGTTTCACCAGTTAGCGTGATTAATTATGAACCAGTCAATTATAGGATAGGCAGGTGGTCAAACATCATCGTTAAAAAGTGAGAACCGGAATGAAAAAAACCTGTCGTATTGCCGCCATCCCGGGTGACGGAATTGGCAAAGAAGTTCTGCCTGAAGGGATTCGCGTGCTGCAAGCCGCCGCACAGCGTTGGGATCTGTCGCTGAGCTTCGAGCAGATGGAGTGGGCAAGCTGCGAATATTACGCCCATTATGGCAAGATGATGCCGGACGACTGGCGCGAGCAGCTGCAGGGCTTCGATGCTATCTACTTCGGCGCCGTCGGCTGGCCGGATACCGTTCCCGACCACATTTCGCTGTGGGGGTCGCTGCTGAAGTTCCGCCGCGAGTTCGATCAATACGTCAACCTGCGCCCGGTGCGCCTGTTCCCCGGCGTCCCCTGCCCGCTGGCGGGTAAAAAGGCCGGCGATATTGATTTTTACGTGGTGCGCGAAAATACCGAAGGCGAATATTCCGCCCTTGGCGGCCGCGCCAATGAAGGCACCGAGCATGAAGTGGTGATTCAGGAGTCGGTCTTTACCCGCCGCGGCGTGGACCGGATCCTGCGCTACGCCTTCGAACTGGCGAAAAGCCGCCCACGCAAAACGCTGACCTCCGCAACCAAATCCAACGGTCTGGCGATCAGCATGCCCTACTGGGATGAGCGGGTGGAAGAGATGGCCAAAAACTATCCCGAAATTCGCTGGGACAAGCAGCATATCGATATCCTGTGTGCCCGCTTCGTGCTGCAGCCGGAGCGTTTTGACGTGGTGGTCGGCTCCAACCTGTTCGGCGATATTCTCTCCGATCTCGGCCCGGCCTGTACCGGCACTATCGGCATTGCGCCGTCGGCCAATCTCAATCCGGAGCGCAATTTCCCGTCGCTGTTCGAACCGGTTCACGGGTCGGCGCCGGATATTTACGGTAAAAATATCGCCAACCCGATCGCCACCGTTTGGGCCGGGGCGATGATGCTCGATTTCCTCGGCAACGGCGATGAGCGCTACCACACCGCTCACGATGGCATTCTGGCGGCGATTGAGCAGACGATCGCCTGCGGACCGAAAACTCCGGACATGAAAGGCAGTGCCTCAACGCAGCAGGTTAGCGAGGCTATCTGCAAGGCCATTTTGGCGTAATTACCCCGCCGCTCCCCGGTGGCGCTGCGCTTACCGGGGCTACAATCGCACGATAATGTAGTGTGTAGGCCGGGTAAGGCACAGCCGCCACCCGGCAAAAAAAACGGCACAGCAAGTAGCCCGGGTAAGGCGCAGCCGCTACCCGGCAAAAAACGGCACAGCAAGTAGCCCGGGTAAGGCGCAGCCGCTACCCGGGAAAACCCGCGCGCCTGGTCCGCCAACGCCCCTCTCTTTTCGCTATGCAGAATCCCCCACGATTGACAAGTGAACCGCATCACAGCGGTGAACTTTATTAATTCCTGAAAGGACAGAACCTGCGCCAATTCACCTTTTATTATTTCCGTTTCGTGTTTTATTGCTTCACGAGACGGCCAATTGTTTAATTCATGTAACGAAGAAATAATCCAATTGTTAATAGCATCTTGCTACGAACCCTGACCCTACAGCGTGATAACAACGACAGGCTAAAGCCACCGACGGGCAATCATGCCCAGGAGATCACTCATGTTGAGCAACGTAAAGAAAAAAGATGTGCCGCTGATTGCCATCAGCCTGGCGGCCATTGTTTTCATCGCCGCTACATTAAGTCTCTTCCCCCAGCAAACCGCGCAGGCGGCTGATTCGATTTTTAACGGCGTGACCCGCCTGCTGGGTTCCACGGTACAGGTACTGGTGCTGCTGGCGCTGGGACTGGTGTTGTATCTGGCCACCAGCAAATACGGCAATATCCGTCTCGGCGAAGGTAAAGTCGAATACAGTACCCTCTCATGGCTGTTTATGTTTATCTGCGCCGGTCTCGGCTCCTCCACGCTGTACTGGGGCGTTGCCGAATGGGCTTATTACTACCAGACCCCGGGCCTTAACATTGCCCCGCAATCGCCGAAAGCGCTGGAATACAGCATCCCTTACTCTTTCTTCCACTGGGGCGTAAGCGCCTGGGCAACCTATACCCTCGCCTCGCTGATCATGGCCTATCACTTCCACGTGCGGAAAAATAAAGGCCTCAGCCTCTCCGGGATCGTTTCGGCGATCACCGGCGTTAATCCGCAAGGTTTCTGGGGCCGTCTGGTCGATCTGATGTTCCTGATCGCTACCGTCGGCGCGTTAACCATTTCGCTGGTAGTCACCGCCGCCACCTTCACCCGCGGCCTGTCAGCGCTGACCGGACTGCCGGATAACTTCACCATGCAGGCATTTGTGATCCTGCTCTCCGGCGGTATTTTCTGCATGAGTTCGTGGATTGGCATCAACAACGGCCTGCAGCGCCTGAGCAAAATGGTCGGCTGGGGGGCGTTTCTGCTGCCGTTGGTGGTATTACTGGTTGGCCCGACCGAATTCATCACCAATAACATCATTAACGCCGTCGGCCTGACGACCCAAAACTTCCTGCAGATGAGCCTGTTTACCGACCCGCTCGGCGACGGCGCCTTTACCCGCAACTGGACCGTCTTCTACTGGCTGTGGTGGATCTCCTACACCCCAGGCGTGGCGATGTTCGTCACCCGCGTCTCCCGCGGGCGCAAAATCAAAGAGGTGATCTGGGGACTGCTCCTCGGTAGCACCGCCGGCTGCTGGTTTTTCTTCGGGGTGATGGAAAGCTACGCCATGCACCAGTTCGTTAACGGCGTGATTAACGTACCACAGGTGATGCAGACTCTCGGCGGCGAAACCGCCGTCCAGCAGGTCCTGATGTCGCTGCCGGCAGGTAAGCTGTTCCTCGCCGCCTATCTGTTCGTGATGATTGTTTTCCTCGCCTCGCACATGGATGCGGTGGCCTACACCATGGCGGCGACCAGTACCCGCAACCTGCGCGAAGGCGACGATCCGGATCGCGGCATGCGCCTGTTCTGGTGCGTGGTGATCACCCTCATCCCGCTGTCGATTCTGTTTACCGGCGCTTCGCTTGAGACCATGAAAACTACCGTGGTGCTGACCGCCCTACCGTTCCTGGCCATTTTACTGATTAAAACCGGCGGCTTCGTGCGCTGGTTAAAACAGGACTACGCCCACGTTCCGGTCCATCAGATAGAAACCCATACCCCCGAGCCCATTATTAAAGCCGAGACGCTGCCGGTTGGCGCGGTACTCAAAGGCGACGGCCAGTCGCTGTAAAACCTCTTACTGACAATAATCACAAGGAGACCCTACATGAGCAATTTGAGCCCTGACTTCACCCTGCCGATTAACTTTTGCGCTAATCCGCAGGATGCCTGGACCATTCCGGCCCGTTTTTATACCGACAGCCAGGCGTTTGAGCACGAGAAAGAGCGCATCTTCGCCAATAGCTGGATTTGCGTCGCCCACGGCAGCGAGGTCGCCCGGCCGAACGATTACATTACCCGGGAGATCATCGGCGAAAATATCGTTATAGTCCGCGGCCGCGACAACATTCTGCGCGCCTTCTATAACGTCTGCCCACACCGCGGCCACCAGCTACTGAGCGGCGAGGGCAAAGCCAAAAACGTGATTACCTGCCCCTATCACGCCTGGGCCTTCAAGCTGGACGGCAATCTCGCCCACGCCCGCAACTGCGAAAACGTGGCGAATTTCGATAGCGAAAAGGCAACGCTAGTGCCGGTTCGCCTGGAAGAGTATGCCGGCTTTGTGTTTATCAATATGAATCCGGAAGCGGAGAGTGTGGAAACGCAGCTACCGGGGCTGCAGGACAAAGTGCTGGAAGCCTGTCCGGACGTGCATGATCTGAAACTGGCGGCGCGCTTTACCACCCTCACCCCGGCGAACTGGAAAAATATCGTCGATAACTATCTGGAATGTTACCACTGCGGTCCGGCGCACCCGGGCTTCTCGGATTCCGTCCAGGTTGACCGCTACTGGCACACCATGCACGGCAAATGGACGCTGCAGTATGGCTTCGCCAAACCGTCCGAGCAGTCGTTTAAATTCGAAGAGGGTACCGACGCCGCGTTTCACGGTTTCTGGCTGTGGCCGTGCACCATGTTCAACGTCACGCCGATCAAGGGCATGATGACCGTTATCTATGAATTCCCGGTGGATGAAGAGACCACTCTGCAGAATTACGACATCTATTTCACCAACGAAGAGCTGACTGACGATCAGAAAGCGCTGATTGAGTGGTATCGCGACGTGTTCCGCCCGGAAGATTTACGCCTGGTGGAAAGCGTGCAGAAGGGGCTGAAGTCCCGCGGCTATCGCGGCCAGGGGCGCATTATGGCGGATAACAGCGGCAGCGGTATCTCCGAGCACGGGATCGCGCATTTCCACAATCTGGTCGCCCAGGTGTTCCAGCCGTAATCGTTGAAGGAGCTTGCTATGTCTGTGTTTCACTCAGATCTGTTTCGCCAGCAGGCGCTGATTGCCGGAAGCTGGCGCGACGCCGCCGACGGCACGACGCTTGCCGTCAGCAATCCTTCCACCGGCGCGACGCTCGGCCAGATCCCCAATATGGGGCGTGCGGAAGCGCAACAGGCAGTGGATGCCGCCGCGGCCGCGCTGCCGAACTGGCGCGCGTTCACCGCCGCCCAGCGCGCCGCGCTATTGAAAAACTGGCACCGCCTGATCCTCGAAAACAAGACCGCGCTGGCGCAGATCATGACCGCCGAGCAGGGCAAGCCGCTGGCGGAAGCGGAAGGCGAAATCGCCTATGCCGCCTCGTTTATCGAGTGGTTTGCCGAACAAGGGAAACGCGCCAACGGCGAGATAATCCCCTCCCCCGGCGCCGATAAACGCCTGATGGTGATCCGCCAGGGGGTAGGCGTCTGCGCGGCGATCACCCCGTGGAACTTCCCGGCGGCGATGATCACCCGGAAGGCCGGCCCGGCGCTGGCCGCGGGTTGTACGATGGTGATTAAGCCGGCTAACGAAACGCCGTTTACCGCGCTGGCGATGGCGGAGCTGGCGAATCAGGCCGGGATCCCGCAGGGCGTCATTAACGTCGTTACCGGCCAGTCGCGAGAAATTGGCGCGGTGTTCACCGGCGATGAGCGGGTGCGTAAGCTCTCCTTTACCGGTTCGACCGAAGTTGGCCGCGTGCTGATGCGCCAGTGCGCGGAATCCATCAAAAAGCTCTCCTTAGAGCTCGGCGGTAACGCGCCGTTTATCGTCTTTGACGACGCCGATATCGATAAAGCGGTCGAGGGCGCGCTGATCGCCAAGTTCCGCAACGCCGGACAAACCTGCGTCTGCGTCAACCGCTTCTATATTCATCGCGCCATCTACGACCAATTCTGCGATAAATTCGTCGCTCGCGTCGCCGCCCTGAAAGTGGGCGATGGCAGCGAGTCCGATGTACAGATTGGCCCGCTGATCAACGCCGACGCCGGGCGCAAAGTGCAGTCCCTGCTCGACGACGCCCTGAGCCGCGGCGCCACGCTGTTAACTGGCGGTAAAGCGCATCCGCTGGGCGGTAATTTCTTCACCCCTACGGTGATCGGCGACGTACAGCCGGGGTCATTGCTGCTGCAGGAAGAGATTTTCGGCCCGGTGGCCGCTTTGGTGAAATTTGACGATGAGCAGCAGGTCATCGAGCAGGCGAATAACACCATCTACGGCCTCGCCTCCTATTTTTACAGCAACGATGCCGCCCGTATCTGGCGCGTCTCCGAGCAGCTGGAATACGGCATGGTCGGTATCAATACCGGGCTGATTTCCAACGAAGTCGCACCGTTTGGCGGGGTAAAGCAGTCCGGTCTTGGCCGCGAAGGGTCGGAACACGGAATCGAAGATTACCTGGAGATGAAGTATCTCTGCCAGGGGTTGTAAATGTGCTCTCCCGGCGATGGCGCTAGCCACGCCGGGATTTTTTGATGGAGTTCAGCGATGTCTGATTATCAAATGTTTGAGGCGGTCGTTCGCGATGTTGAACAGATCACCCCTCTTGTGAAGCGTTTTACGCTGGTGTCGCCGACCGGCGCCCCGCTGCCGGCATTCAGCGGCGGCAGCCATATTATCGTCCAGATGCAGGATGGCGAGCAGCGCTACAGTAACGCCTATTCGCTAATGAGCTCGCCGCTGGATACCACCAGCTGGCAGATTGCGGTGCGTCTTGAGTCGCCTTCCAAAGGCGGCTCGCGTTTTATGCACCAGCGGGTGCGCCCGGGCGATACCCTGACGGTGTCCACGCCCAACAATCTGTTCGCCATCGAACCACAGGCGCGAAAACATCTGCTGATCGCCGGCGGCATCGGCATTACGCCATTCTTATCGCATATTCCGGAACTGGAACAGCGGCAGGCCGACTGGCAGCTGCATTACTGTTTTCACGACGCCGACAGTAATGCTTTCGTCGATACGCTTCGCGCTGCGCCATGGCGCGATCGGGTCAATGTTCATGTATCAGCGCTCGGCAGCCGTCTCGACCTACCGCGCCTGTTCGCCGACCTCGAGCCAGGAACCCACGTGTATACCTGCGGCCCAACGGCGCTTAACGAGGCGGTGAAAGCCGCCGCCGAACGCCATCAGGTGCCCGCCAGCCAGCTGCACTTTGAGCAGTTTATCCTTGAGGATAAAAGCGGAGAGGCATTTACCCTGGTGCTGGCGCGTTCCGGACGCGAATTTACCGTGCCGCAGGATATGACCATTTTGCAGGTGATCGAGAATAACAAAGCGGCAAAGGTCGAATGCCTGTGCCGAGAAGGGGTGTGCGGCACCTGCGAAACGATGATTCTGGAGGGGGAAGCCGACCACCGCGATCAGTATTACAGCGAGGAAGAGAAAGCCAGCCAGCAGAGTATGCTGATCTGCTGCTCACGCGCTAAAGGCGGCCGGTTAGTGCTGGATTTGTAAAGCGCACACCGGCAAAACGGCGGTGAGATGGACTGACCCCGCGGAATTGTTCCAACGTACTACCACTCCATGGCGACGAGGTCAGTGGCGCGGATACTATCGGCTTCATCCTCCGCCTGATTAGCTTTCTGTGCGGCACCGGCGATAGCCGGCGCCGCCTGCTCAGGGATTAGCCGCTAAATACCCGCGCCTTGCCGCTGACCGTCAGTCGCACCATCGCGCCGGGCTGCCACGCGGCCTGGCTGACGGTGCGATCGCCAAGAAACAACGCCGTCTCTTCATCCACCGGCTGCGAGTGATTGCCTTTTCCCTGGCGCTGATAGTATTTCTTGCTGGCGTGTTCGTCATTAACTGGCAACCGGGTCCTGACACTTAGCCCTGAGTCTTTGCCTGATGACCCTCTGTTACTGGTCCCGGCCAGAATGATGGTCAATAAGCGGCCGGTGCTGATCTATCAGACGCGCTTAGCGCCGATCAGGGTGATTGTCACGATCAGCGACATCCATCTGCGCGATGCGCTATATAGCGATACCGATGACAACGGGCTGGCACTCTGGGTGCAGAACCAAATGATTGCCAGATATGGCGATGTTAAGCCACTGGCTGCGGACCCACACCAGGAGGTATTTACCTCGCCCGCCTACTCGTTTCGTATTGCCTATCCCGAGTCGCTTTTGTTTAATCTCGCCCGCCTGGTAAATAATGGCTCCGGCCTGCTGATCTTTATTTTCTCGGTTTCGCTGCTGTTTTATTTCCTGATGCGTAAATATCTTAATGTTTACACCTCTGAAGAGGAAAAGTTGCGCTACGCCATCACCCAGGGTTATATCGTTCCCTACTATCAGCCGCTGGTGAACGGGAAAACCGGGGAGATATACGGCGTGGAAATTCTCGCCCGCTGGCAAAACAGCACGACGCCATCGCGCTCGCCCGCGGAATTTATTCCGCTGGCCGAACGTACCGGCTTAATTATTCCCCTAACACGCAGCCTGATGGCGCAGGTCAACGCGCAGATGAGACCACTCTTTAGTAAACTACCGGATGGGTTTCATATTGGCCTGAATATCAGCGTGTCACATATTAACGCGCCGACGTTTATCGATGACTGCCTGCACTATCAGCGCGGCTTTGAGGGTAAAGCGGTGAAGCTGATGCTGGAGATCACGGAGCAGGAGCCGCTGTTGCTCAACGGGGCGGTTGTGGACAAGCTCAATACGTTACACTCCCGCGGATTTTCCATCGCGCTGGACGACTTTGGCACCGGCTATTCCGGGCTTTCCTGTCTCCACGGCTGGTTTTCGACTATATCAAAATCGATCAGAGTTTTGTCGGCCGGATAACCGGGGAGGCGCCGACAAGCAAGCTGCTGGACTGCGTGATAGAGATGGCGCGGACGCTGTCACTGCGCATCATTGCCGAGGGCGTCGAAACCGAGGCCCAACGGGATTATCTTAATCGCCAGAATATTCATCTGCTGCAGGGCTACTATTTCTGGAAGCCGATGCCCTACGTCGCGCTGGTCATGCTCCTGCTGAGCAAACCGAAGGCGCGGATTATCGAAGAATAAGCGGGCGTTGTGAAAAGTCCTGCCATGCGACGGGCTATGTATCCGTCAGCGCTGTGGGAATGAAAACGTCGTCGGTCGCTGTCCGGGTCATGCACGACCGACCGGACAAAGCAAGAAGGGGTTACCTTTCGGTAACCCCTTCTTTTATATGGCGGAAGCGCAGAGATTCGAACTCTGGAACCCTTTCGGGTCGCCGGTTTTCAAGACCGGTGCCTTCAACCGCTCGGCCACACTTCCGGTGTGAGGCGCACTATAAACACCTCGGCGGATGCTGTAAAGCATCATTTTGATCAACTGCCTTAAAAACAAACAATTTTGTGTTATTCGTCTGAATTTCAGGCAGTTTGCACAGAAAATCAACGCCCATCGCCGCTGGCGGATGGGTGTTTTTTAATGTACATGTCTTTGGTGTAGTAATACCCCAGCTTATCCGGCGTGAAGCCCCCTACCCAAGGTTTCACCAGATGGGTACGTACATAGTGATAGACCGGAATGGCGGGAACATCCTGCGCCAGCAGATCTTCCGCCTGCTGATAGTATTTGCCCCGGGTCGCCACGTCGGAGGCTTTCGCCGCGTTGCGCAGCGCCGCGTCGTAAGCCGGGTTGCTGTACTGACTGGTGTTCTCGCTATCCCCGGTACGGAAAGTATTGAGGAAGGTGGCGGCATCGTCGTAGTCGGCAATCCACGCGTAGCGGACGGCGTCGAAGTTATGCGTATGCATGGTATCCAGCATCGTCTTCCACTCCTGGTTCTGTAGCTTCGCCTCGACGCCGAGGTTTTTCTTCCACATAGAGCTGGCGGCAATGGCGATACGCTGGTGCGACTCAGAGGTGTTATAGAGCAGGGTAAAGACCAGCGGATGGCTTTCATCATACCCCGCCTGCGCCAGCAGTTTTTTCGCCTCGGCAATCCGTTTCTCACGCGGCCAGCTGGCGTAGTCCGGGTTATGCAGCGTCACGCCGCCGATATCCGGCTGACCGATCAGCCAGGCCGGGCGCTGGCCCTGGCCAAGCACTTTTCCGGCAATGATATCTTTATCAAGCGCCATATTCAGCGCGCGACGCACACGGGCGTCGTTAAACGGCGGCCGGGTAGTATTGAATTCGTAGTAATAGGTCGCCAACTGCGGCGAAACGTCCAGCTGGTCGCCCATGGTTTTCTGCAACTGCGCAAACTGATTGATCGGCACCGTATAGACAATATCAATCTCCCCTGCTTTGTAGCGGTTGACATCGGCGGCCTCCGAAGAGATTGGCAGGTAAGTCACTTTATTAATAACGGTATGCGCATTATCCCAGTACTTTGCATTACGTTCAGCCACCAGCCGCTCATTCACCACCCATTGGGACAGCTTATACGGGCCGCTGGTGACGATATGCTCTGGTCGGGTCCATTTATCGGCATACCGCTCCACCAGCACTTTGTCGATCGGTACCAGCGAAGGGTGCGCCAGCATCGCCAGGAAGGCGGCATTCGGCTGGGTCAGAGTGACCTGCAGCGTGGTGTCGTTCAGCGCTTTCACCCCCAACGTCTCGGGTCCCTTTTGCCCGAGGGCAATCTCGCGGGCGTTGGCGATATGCATATTGCCAGGGTAGCTCGCGTAGGGGGAGGCTGTTGCCGGCGAGACCAGCCGTTGCCAGCTCCAGACGATATCCTGCGCTGTAATGGCCGTGCCGTCGGACCAGGTCAGACCGGGGCGTAAATGAAAGGTCCATAACAGGTTGTCTTTGTTTTCCCAGCGTTCCGCCAGTCGCGGCTGGATCGCTCCCGCTGGCGACACGTTAACCAGCCCTTCAAAGAGATCGCTAATGATATTAAATTCAACATCGCTCTCGACTTTATGCGGATCGAGTGACGCCGGTTCACTGCCGTTATTTCTGACCAGCTCCTGCTTTTCCGCCAGCTGGGTGCCCGGCGGCACCTGCGCCGCCAGCGCCCCGCCGCTCATAGCCAGCATACTGACAGCCAGGAGTGTTCGGGTGATGTGATTTTTTTTGTGTAATGTCATTTCCCTTTGCCTTTGACGTACGGGGTAATCCCCCTCTTCCACACTTAGTCGCAGAACTGCCATAAGGCAATATTTTTCAGTGACCTATAAGATTTCGATCGGCTCAGCGACGCGAAAAGCGAAAATATATCGCTTTTCCCTATCTATATAGAATTTTATGCCAGGCAAAAGCGGTAAAAACTAAGTAAAGATGGGTAAAAGCATTAGGGCTTCACGCTTGTTTTTCTTATTCTTTATCCCTAATTACATCTGTCATAAGAGAGTGACTCATGGATCGCATAATTACATCATCGCGTGACCGTTCCTCGCTGCTCAGCACGCACAAGGTTCTGCGTAACACCTACTTCCTGCTCAGCCTGACGCTGGCGTTTTCCGCTATCACCGCCACCGCCAGCACAGTGCTGATGCTCCCTTCGCCGGGTCTCATTTTGACCCTCGTGGGGATGTACGGTCTGATGTTCCTGACCTACAAAACGGCGAATAAACCCACCGGGATTATTTCCGCCTTCGCCTTCACCGGGTTCCTCGGCTATATCCTTGGGCCGATGCTGAACGCGTATCTTTCTGCCGGCATGGGCGATTTAATCGGCCTGGCGCTGGGCGGCACGGCGCTGGTCTTCTTCTGCTGCTCGGCCTACGTGCTGACGACGCGTAAAGACATGTCATTCCTTGGCGGGATGCTGATGGCCGGCGTGGTGGTCGTCCTGATTGGTATGGTCGCTAACCTGTTCCTGCAGCTGCCGGCGCTGCACCTGGCGATTAGCGCGGTGTTCATCCTGATCTCTTCGGGTGCCATCCTGTTCGAGACCAGCAACATTATCCGCGGCGGTGAAACCAACTATATCCGCGCGACGGTCAGTCTGTATGTCTCGCTGTACAACATTTTTGTCAGCCTGCTGAGCATCCTGGGCTTCGCCAGCCGGGACTAACCGCTCCCCTGCTTAACAGAGGCCTCGCTTATGCGGGGCCTTTTTTTTTGCTACACTGCGGCCAGTTTCAGGCGGTATGTGAAAAATCATGTTTATTTTTGAAGGCAACGAAATTGAAACGGATAGCGAAGGCTATCTGAAAGATACCACCCAGTGGAGCGAGGCGATGGCGGAAGTCATTGCCGCGCAGGAAGGGATAACGCTCGCCGTTGAACACTGGGAAGTAGTGCGCTTTGTGCGCGAGTTTTACCTTGAATTTAACACCTCTCCGGCGATCCGTATGCTGGTCAAGGCGATGGCCAACAAGTTTGGCGAAGAGAAAGGCAACAGCCGCTATCTCTATCGCCTGTTCCCGAAAGGACCCGCCAAACAGGCGACTAAAATCGCCGGCTTGCCGAAGCCGGTGAAGTGCATCTAATAGAGGATCGCGAATTTGTCCCAGCTGCGGGTGGGTTGATGGGGCTCGGTTAACACTCGGTCAACCCGCGCGCTGCGCGGCCCCCCGGCTTTCAGCCAGGTGATGAGTTTTTCCACCTGCTCCGCCTCGCCGCAGGCAAGCACTTCCACCCCGCCGTCATCCAGATTACGGGCATAACCGGTCACCCCCAGCTGCAGCGCTTCCCGCTGCGTGGAATAGCGAAACCCCACGCCCTGAACCGAACCGTAAACCCATGCCATTGTGCAGATACTGGCCATAATCATCTCCTTTTCGCTCACGCTATACGCTGAGGATAGCAAATTCGCTCAGCGTACATGCTTCGGCAGTAAACCATAATGCTGACGGAAGCGCGCGGTAAAGCGCGATCCCGACTGATATCCGCTGTTCTGCGCAATTTCGCCTATTGGCCGCGAGGTGGTCTGCAGCTGGCCCAGGGCGTGGGCCATCCGCACCTCCTCGACGATCTGGCGAAAACTCTGCGATTCCTGCTGCAGCCGACGGCGCAGCGTGGACTCGCCGAGAAAGAGCATCTTCGCCACCCGCGACACGCTCCATGCCTGCGCCGGCGACAGCATAATCAGCTGCCGCACCTGCGCCGACAGATCCTGCTGCCGCTCGACGAGCAGCGGGCCCGCATAGCCAGCCTCATACAGGGCCAGCAGCAGCCCCATGGTCTGGTGCTGCTGCAGCGCGACGGACAATCCCTCCCGCACCGCCTGCAGAACGCTTTGCCACATAAACGCCAGCTCTGTCGTCACCGGTGCGCAGAGCGAGGAGATAACGAGTCTTAAACCTCGTCAGCAGCTCGGGCGTCAGCGATAGCAGATCGGAGCAAAAGAGGCCATTCTCCGGCTGGTTAATCACCTCCAGTTCCACATCAGCTGGCAAAACAATCAGCTGTTGCGGAGTCGCCAGCACCCGGCTCTCCCCTTGCACAATCACTTTGCTGCCGCGTTTCACCCGACAGAGCGCCGGGGAGAACAGCCGCACGCGATGCAGTCTGCATAGCCGTCGGGTGGTGATCTCCGCCGCGGTTAAGGCGTTATGCTGAAAGTGGATACTCTCCATCAGACCGACCTTTTATTTTAACGCCCGGCCATCGCCGTCAACTGTGCGCTGGCGAGAGCATGGCTATGTAACAGATAGCCGACCAGCGCCCCGCTGGCCCCGGCATCCACCGGCAGCGTGGGGACATCCAGCGCCCATACCGTAAAGCGATAGCGGTGCGGTTTATCTCCCGCCGGCGGACAGGCGCCGCCGAAGCCGGCATAGCCAAAATCGTTGCGGCCCTGGACCGCTCCGCCCGGCAGTGTAGCGCTGTTTTTATCTCCCGCGCCAGCGGGCAGCGAAAAGACGCTGCTGGCGATATTGACCACCGTCCAGTGCCACCAGCCGCTGCCGGAAGGCGCATCGGGATCCCGGACGGTGACCGCGAAGCTGCGCGTACCCGCCGGGGCGTTTTTCCATGCCAGCTGCGGAGAGACATTGCCTCCGGTACAGCCGAAACCGGCAAACCAGTGCTGCTGGGCCAGCGGCTGCCCGTCACGCATATCATTGCTGCTTACGCTAAACGGCGCGGCCATCGCGCCGCTGCTCACAGCCGTTACCATCGCCACAGCCATGCGGATACCTGTTTTCATCGTCTGCTCCTCGTTGGGGTGAGAAAACAGGGTATGAGAGTCCGCACCAGCTGAATGTGCCGAAGCGCCTGCATTTTGTGCCGAAACGCTCACCTGTGCCTGCCGGGCGAAAGATGCTTGCGTGCGCCAGGTGTGCTAATCTACGCGCCATTTTTCGGTGCCGACATTCCCGTTGCTTAAAGGTAGCCCCATGACAGATTCCCTATTCCCCCGCTTAGTGTTAGCCAAAGGACGCGAGAAATCCCTGCTGCGTCGCCATCCGTGGATATTCTCCGGCGGCGTCGCCCGCATGGAAGGTAAAGCCCGCAGCGGTGAAACCATCGATATCGTTGACCATCAGGGAAAATGGCTGGCCCGCGGCGCTTACTCGCCGTCGTCGCAGATCCGCGCCCGCGTGTGGACCTTCGACCGCAATGAAGCCATCGATAGCGCCTTCTTTGAACGCCGTCTGAAGCAGGCGCAAACCTGGCGTGCCTGGCTGGCCGAGCGCGATGGCCTCGACAGCTACCGCCTGATCGCCGGCGAGTCCGATGGCCTGCCGGGCGTCACTATCGACCGCTTTGGCAACTTTTTCGTGCTGCAGCTGCTCAGCGCAGGCGCCGAATACCAGCGCGCCGCCATCATCAGCGCCCTGCAGAACCTGTTCCCGGACTGCGCCATTTACGATCGCAGCGATGTCGCCGTGCGTAAAAAAGAGGGACTGGAGCTGGCCCAGGGGCCGGTGGTGGGCGAACTGCCCCCGGCGCTGCTGCCGATCACCGAGCACGGCATGAAGCTGTTGGTCGATATCCAGGGCGGGCACAAGACCGGCTACTACCTCGACCAGCGTGACAGCCGCCTGGCCACCCGCCGCTATGTCGCGGATAAACGGGTGCTGAACTGCTTCTCCTACACCGGCGGCTTTGCGGTGTCGGCGCTGATGGGCGGCTGCCGCCAGGTCACCAGCGTGGATACCTCGCAGGAGGCGCTCGACGTTGCCCGCCAGAACGTGGAGATCAACGGACTGGATCTGTCCAAAGCGGAATTTGTGCGCGACGACGTGTTCAAACTGCTGCGCAAATACCGCGATCGGGGAGAGAAATTCGACGTGATCGTGATGGATCCGCCGAAGTTCGTGGAAAATAAAAGCCAGCTGATGGGCGCCTGCCGCGGCTATAAAGATATCAATATGCTGGCGATCCAGCTGCTGAACCCCGGCGGCGTGCTGCTGACATTCTCCTGCTCCGGGCTGATGACCACCGATTTATTTCAGAAAATCATCGCCGATGCCGCAATTGATGCCGGGCGTGATGTACAATTTATAGAACAGTTCCGTCAGGCTGCCGACCACCCGGTGATCGCAACCTACCCGGAAGGGCTGTATCTGAAGGGGTTTGCCTGTCGCGTCATGTAACTTGAAAAACGAAACATGAGCCTC
>OKDE01000208.1_pt1 | contig 24660 bp, 19 predicted proteins | sample 1613501 | NCBI WGS metagenome assembly OKDE01 (sample SAMN04436860, study PRJEB24849) | human gut metagenome | biome: human gut; feature: NICU; material: stool | host: Homo sapiens | place: USA: Saint Louis, MO | collected 2011-09-07
GACCGCAGGGCCAGGGCTATCAGGGAAACCGTGACGGAAGACCGCAGGGCCAGGGAGGCTACCAGGGAAACCGTGACGGAAGACCGCAGGGCCAGGGAGGCTATCAGGGAAACCGCGACGGAAGGCCGCAGGGCCAGGGCGGTTATCAGGGAAACCGCGATAATCGCGGAGGCAGACCGCAGGGACCGGGAGGACGTCCGGGAGCAGGAAGAGACGGCGGAGCAAAATCCTTTGACACGCCGATTCAGGCAAAGCCAACGAGCAACAGAGGCAATAAAAACGCATATAAAAACGACAGATTTGATAAGAGAGACAAGGATGACGATGCAAAGAAGCAGCTGGGTAAGGGCGGCAAGTTTAAAGCGCCAATCCAGCCGCCGGTACACGAGGAACCCAAGGTAGAGGTCGTTAAGACAATCGTCCTTCCTGAGATTTTAACAATCAAGGAATTAGCGGAGAAGATGAAGCTTCAGCCTTCAGCAATTGTTAAGAAGCTGTTCCTGCAGGGAAAGATCGTAACCCTGAATCAGGAGATTGATTTTGATCAGGCCGAAGAGATCGCCATGGAATACGAAGTTCTCTGCGAAAAAGAAGTGAAGATAGACGTTATTGAAGAACTCTTAAAAGAGGAAGAGGAGAACGAGGCCGATATGGTCGCCAGACCTCCGGTAGTCTGCGTAATGGGTCACGTAGACCACGGTAAAACCTCTCTTCTTGATGCGATTCGTCAGACCAATGTAACATCCAGAGAAGCCGGCGGTATCACTCAGCATATCGGTGCCTACATGGTGGAAATCAATGGACAGAAGATCACCTTCTTAGACACCCCGGGCCATGAGGCATTTACGGCCATGCGTATGAGGGGCGCACAGTCTACTGATATCGCAATCCTGGTAGTTGCGGCGGACGACGGCGTGATGCCGCAGACCGTAGAGGCGATCAACCATGCGAAGGCGGCAGGCGTAGAGATTATTGTGGCAATCAATAAGATCGATAAGCCGAGTGCCAATATCGACAGAGTAAAACAGGAATTATCTGAATACGAACTGATTCCGGAGGACTGGGGCGGCAGCACGGTATTCGTACCGGTATCCGCGCATACGAAGGAAGGAATTCCGGAGCTTCTGGAAATGATCCTTTTAACCGCAGAGGTAAAGGAACTGAAAGCCAATCCGAACAGAAATGCCAGAGGTTTGATCATCGAGGCAGAGCTTGACAAGGGAAAAGGCCCGGTTGCCACCGTTCTGGTACAGAAGGGCGTTCTCCACGTGGGAGATACCGTCGCTGCCGGTTCCTGCTACGGAAAAGTCCGCGCCATGATGGATGACAAGGGCCGCAGAGTCAAAGAGGCCGGTCCATCCACACCGGTGGAAATTCTTGGACTTAACGATGTTCCAAACGCAGGCGAAGTTCTGGTAGGTACTGTGAACGAGAAGGAAGCGAGAAACTTCGCAGAGACATTTATCTCTGAAGGCAAGAATAAATTACTGGAAGATACAAAAGCTAAGTTATCACTGGATGACTTATTCAGCCAGATCAAGGCCGGCAACATCAAGGAACTGCCGATCATCGTCAAAGCTGACGTACAGGGTTCTGTGGAAGCAGTGAAGCAGAGTCTTGTGAAGCTGTCCAATGAAGAGGTTATGGTAAAAGTAATCCACGGCGGTGTCGGCGCCATCAACGAATCCGACGTATCTCTGGCTTCCGCTTCCAACGCCATCATCATCGGCTTTAACGTAAGACCGGATGTGACGGCGAAGTCCATAGCGGAGCGCGAGAAAGTGGATATGAGACTTTACAAGGTAATCTATCAGGCAATCGAGGATGTGGAAGCGGCCATGAAGGGCATGCTGGATCCAGTATTCGAAGAGCAGATCATCGGCCACGCCATTGTGCGTCAGACCTTCAAGGCTTCCGGCGTTGGTACGATCGCAGGTTCCTACGTCATGGACGGCAAGTTCCAGAGGGGCTGCAGCGTACGTATTACACGTGCCGGAGAGCAGATCTACGAGGGACCGCTGGCATCCTTAAAGAGATTTAAGGACGATGTGAAGGAAGTGGCGACAGGTTACGAGTGCGGTCTTGTATTTGAGAAGTTTAACGACATCCAGGAAGACGACATGATTGAAGCATACGCAATGGTAGAGGTTCCCCGCTAGGTCTTAAGCGGAAGCCGGGGAATCCCGCCGGATGGCGGAGCGGCAAAACGAAAGGAATAACATGCGTAAAAACAGTATAAAGAATACAAGAATCAATATGGAGGTTCAGAGAGAACTGAGCGAGATTATCCGCCTGGAGATCAAGGACCCCAGAATTCACCCCATGACGACGGTGGTTGCCGTCTCGGTGACTCCGGACTTAAAATTCTGCAAGGCATATATCAGTATTTTAGGCGACGAGGAGGCCGGCAAGGCGACCATCGAGGGATTAAAGAGCGCGGAGGGCTATATCCGCCGCGAGCTGGCCAGAAGAGTAAATTTACGGAATACTCCGGAGATCAAATTTATTCTGGACCAGTCCATCGAATATGGGGTAAATATGTCGAAGCTGATTGACGAGGTAACGAAAGATATCAAAGAGTAGGAGGTGTTTCCATGAGCTTTTTTGATACCATGCTTGAGGGTGTTGAGACGATGGCCATCATGGGCCATATTCGCCCCGACGGGGACTGTATCGGATCCTGTCTGGCAGCGTACAATTACCTGGAAGAACATTATCCTGATGTCCGAGTGACCGTCTTTTTAGAGGAACCCTCCATAAAATTCGGTTATTTAAAGAATATCGGCCGTATCTGCAGTGACTTTTCAGTGGAGGCGGAGTTTGATCTCTGCCTCTGCTTAGACTGCAGCGACGTGCTCCGCTTCGGTGAGGCGGTGCGGTACTTAAACAGCGCCAAAAAGAGTGTCTGCGTGGACCATCATGTGACCAATACAGGGTTTGCGGGACAGAATATCGTGGAGGCAGGGGCCAGCTCCACCTGCGAGGTTCTCTTCGGTCTGCTGGATGAAGAGAAGATAAGCAAGGCGGTGGCGGAGTGTATTTACACAGGTATCATCCATGACACCGGTGTGTTTAAATACGACTGTACCTCTGCAAAGACCATGGAAATAGCAGGAAAGATGATGGCGAAGGGAATCGATTTCCCCCATATCATCGACAACAGCTTTTACCGGAAAACGTACATCCAGAATCAGATTCTGGGGCGTGCGCTTTTGGAGAGTATTACGTTCCTGGATGGCCGCTGTATCTTCAGCGTCATTCACAAGAGGGACATGGAGTTCTACGGCGTGACCAGCGCCGATATGGATGGAATTATCGATCAGCTGAGGATTACGGAGGGTGTGGAGTGCGCGATTTTCATGTACGAGACGGCCTGCCGTGAATACAAGGTGAGTCTGCGTTCCACCAACGATCTGGATGTGAGTAAGATCGCCGTGTATTTCGGCGGCGGCGGCCATGTGAAGGCGGCGGGCTGTACGATGGCCGGAAGTGTTCACGATGTCGTCAACAACTTATCCGCACGGATTTCAGCACAAATAAATGGAGATACTTAAAGATGGCAGACGGTATCATCAATGTATACAAGGAAAAAGGCTATACCTCTCATGACGTTGTTGCGAAAATGAGAGGTATTTTAAAACAGAAAAAAATCGGACATACCGGTACGCTGGACCCCAATGCGGAGGGTGTGCTCCCGGTCTGTCTTGGAAACGGCACAAAGCTCTGCGATATGCTGGCTGACCGGACGAAGACGTACCGCGCCGTGCTGCTGCTGGGTCTTGAGACCGATACACAGGACACGACAGGGGTGACGCTCGCTGAGTATCCGGTAAGCGTGACGGAGGAAGAGGTGAGAGCGGCAGTCTTAAGCTTTCAGGGCGATTATGAACAGGTACCGCCCATGTACTCCGCGTTGAAGGTGGACGGGAAGAAGCTCTATGAGCTGGCCCACGCCGGGAAAGAAGTGGAACGGAAGGCGAGGCCGGTGAAGATCCTGGATATCTGCGTGGAGGAGACCGCCCTGCCCCGTGTAACCATGACGGTGTCCTGCACGAAGGGAACCTATATCCGCACACTCTGTTATGATATCGGACGAAAGCTGGGCTGCGGCGGCTGTATGGAATCTCTCTTAAGGACGAGAGTCGGACAGTTTGAATTGAAGGACAGCCTGACGCTATCCGAGATTGAAAGGCAGAGAGACAGCGGCGGACTTGCGGATCACATTCTTTCTGTCGACGCAGTGTTTCAGGATTATCCGGCTCTTACGATGAAAGAAGAGTTTGACAGGCTGGTCCATAACGGCAATGCGTTCCGCCGCAGTCAGGCGGAAGGGGACTTCCCTGTGCAGGGCAGCCCGGTCAGAGTCTACGACAGCCAGGGGCGTTTTATCGGGATCTATGCCATGGACAGAGAGAAACATGTACTGAAGCCTCAGAAGGTTTTTCTGGGAGGAAACAAATGATGGAATATATAACCGAAACAACGGATTTTCAGATTCAGGAGCCCTCAGTCGTGACCATCGGAAAGTTTGACGGACGCCACAGAGGGCATCAGAAGCTGTTAAAGCAGATGCTGGAGGTAAAGGCGGAGCGCGGTCTCAAGACGGCCGTATTTACCTTCGACATGACGCCGGGAAGCCTGGTGGCGGGAAAACAGCAGACAGTCATCACCACCAATTTAGAAAGACGGAATAATCTGGAAAAAATCGGCATAGACTATTTAGTGGAGTATCCGTTTACGGAGGAGACAGCCCATATGGCGCCGGAGGACTTTGTGCGGGACATCCTGGTTTCGCGTATGCACGCCAGGGTCATTGTCGTCGGAACGGACTGCTCTTTTGGCTATAAGGGGGCGGGCAATGCAGACTGCCTCGAGGCGTGGAAGGCGAAGTACGGATATGAGCTGATCGTCATCCGCAAGGAACGGGACGACAACCGGGATATCAGCAGTACCTATGTGAGGGAAGAGCTGGATGCCGGAAATATCGTGAAGGCGAACGAGCTTCTCGGCGAGCCGTATGCCATCCACGGAACGGTAGTGCATGGAAATCATATCGGGGGAAGCGTCCTGGGATTTCCGACTGCCAATATTCTGCCGCCGCCTGAAAAGCATCTGCCGGCGTTTGGCGTATACGTGTCAAAGGTCTATGTAGAGGGTACTTATTACGGGGGAGTGACGAACATCGGAAGGAAGCCGACCGTGAGCGGAGAATCCCCTGTGGGAGCGGAGACGTTTCTGTATGGTATAGACCAGGATATTTATGGGAAGAATATAGAGGTACAGCTGCTTAGCTTTATACGCCCGGAGAAGAAATTCGACGGACTTGAGCAGCTGAAGGCGCAGATAGGAAGAGACAGGGATTACGCTCTGGCGTATTTGAAGAACCTGTCGGATCAGCAGATTACTCATTTATCATAAACAGATACAGCAAAACAGAATAATAACTTGCGAAGGAATGTGCATAATGACTGACAAAGCATGGAAAATGCTGGGCTTTTGCCTGGCCTGCGGCAGTGCCGTGGTCCTGGGGACAGCAGATGTACAGGCGGCGAAGCCGGAACCTTCCTACACGTCCGGAACCTCTGTTGCGGGATTCGGGACGGCCATGGACAGGCATCTTAAGTCTGTGGAGGAAAAGGGAAGTCAGGCGGCGCCTGCCGCTCTTACGCAGGAAAAAGTGGTGTTTGGAACCTTTCGTGATATTTTTAAGAACCTTGGCGTAGCCATGGTGGAGGATTCCTTAAACATCAGAAAAGAACCAAAGAATGACGCGGAGATTGTTGGAAAGATGGAAAGCCATGCCGGATGCAGCGTGCTGGGGATGGAACATGGCTGGTATAAGATAAGATCGGGCCAGGTGACCGGTTACGTCTCGGGTAAGTATCTCGCCGTGGGACAGGCTGCCAGAGCATCGGCCTATTGCGATATGAAGCTCATGCTCCGTGTAAATACGGATACCCTGAGGGTCCGGAGCGCTCCGGATACGGATTCTGAGATTCTGGGACGGATTCACGAGGGAGAGACGTATGATTACCTTTCCAGAGCGGGAGGCGGCTGGATTAAGATCCGCTACGGGGAACAGGAGGGTTACGCCTGTGTGCCGGGCAATGCGGTGGTGGCCTATACCATACCGGAGGCGGAAAAAACAGAGAATTCCCTTCGCCGGCAGGTGGTAAACTACGCCGTGCGATTCGTCGGCAATCCTTACCGGTGGGGAGGGACAAACCCCAATACGGGAGCAGACTGTTCCGGTTTCGTGCAGTATGTCATGGAACACGCCGCCGGCATTCATTTAGACAGAACCTCCAGGGAACAGTCGGCGGAGGGGATGGCAGTCTCTTCCAAAGCCATGCAGCCGGGTGATTTACTGTTTTATGCCAGCGGCAGCACCATCGATCATGTCGCCATGTACATCGGAGGCGGAAAAATCGTCCATGCGGCCAACCGGAGAAGCGGCATTAAGATATCAGCCTGGAATTACAGGCAGCCGGTGACCATACGGAGAGTGATCCCGTAGCCGGAGAGGACACAGAGGAGTCGTGGCCATGGCTGGAGGAGGCTTCCATAAATCGGGCAGAAAACGGACAGGAAAAACTGGGTATCAGCTTTTCCTGTCCGTTATTTTGAATTTTTTACTCTTCTGCGGATTCTGTATTTAAATGATGCAATGCCTGGAGCAACTGCTCCTCTGTCCAGCCGGAACACTTTCCCTGATATGGACAGTCAGAGCAATTTTCACTTAGCATACAGGCGGTGTATGCCCTTAAAAGAATCACTGCTTGATCTGTAGTCACGATTCCGTCTGCCCCCATAATTAATCATATTGATAGTATAACTGATTCTTCAAAGCAGCTTCGATGAATCCTGAAAATAACGGATGCGGGCGGTTTGGCCTGGATTTAAATTCCGGGTGGGCCTGTGTGGCGACGAACCAGGGATGATCCGGAATCTCAATCATCTCGACGATCCGTCCGTCCGGGGAGATGCCGGACAGCTTCATACCGTGTTCCGTCAAGGCCTGGCGGTAATCGTTGTTGACCTCATAGCGGTGGCGGTGACGTTCGTGGATCGTTTCCTGTCCGTACAGCCCATAGGCTTTGGAGGTTTTGTCCAGGATGCAGGGATAAGAACCGAGACGCAGGGTTCCGCCGATATCCTCGACGCCGTTCTGGTCCGGCATCAGATGGATGACCGGGTGGCTGGTGTCAGGATCCAGTTCCGCGGTGTGGGCGTCACGGTAACCAACGACATCGCGGGCAAATTCCACAATGGCCATCTGCATTCCGAGACACAGGCCGAGGAACGGGATTCCATGGGTGCGAGCCCAGCGGATTGCGGAGATTTTCCCTTCAATCCCTCTGCTTCCAAAGCCGCCGGGTACGAGGATGCCGTTGACACCGTCGAAGATTTCGGCGGCGTTCCTGTCGTTTACCGTCTCAGAGTCAACCCAGCGGATCGATACGCTGGCATGGTTTGCTACCCCGCCGTGCTTCAGCGCTTCCACAACGGAGATGTAGGCGTCATGCAAGGAGATGTACTTGCCGACAAGAGCGACCGTTACCTGCTTTTGCGGGTGCTTCCAGCTTTCAATCATGGAGCTCCATTCGGTTAAATCTGGTTCGGGACATGGAATCCGAAGGCTTTCACAGGCAACCTCGGCCAGATGCTCCTGTTCCATTACTAATGGGAGCTCATAGAGCACCTCTACATCCAGATTCTGGAGTACGTGATTTTTCGGAACGTTGCAGAACTGGGCGATCTTGCTGCGGATTCCGTCGTCGAGGGGAAGCTCGGAACGGCAGACGATGATGTCCGGCTGGATTCCCATACCCTGCAAATCCTTGACGCTGGCCTGGGTGGGCTTTGTCTTTAATTCTTCGGATACTTTTAAATAAGGGACTAATGTCACGTGGATCAAAATGGCGTTTTCACGGCCTACATCGTGCTGGAACTGACGGATTGCCTCCAAAAACGGCTGGCTCTCGATGTCACCGACGGTGCCGCCGACCTCGATGATGGCGATCTCCATGTCATCCGATTCCTGGGAGCCCTCCTTGCCGGAGCCGTTCTGTCCCACGCCCCATGAGGCCGGTTCGCCATCCGGAAGAGTCCGTTCTCCGCTGCGGTGAAAGCGGCTCTTGATTTCGTCGGTGATGTGGGGGATCACCTGAACCGTGCCTCCGCCGAAGTCTCCGCGGCGTTCCTTTGTCAGAACGGTCCAGTATACCTTTCCGGTGGTGACATTGGAATTTTTTGTCAGATTTTCATCGATAAACCGTTCATAGTGACCTAAATCCAGGTCCGTTTCCACGCCATCCTCCGTGACAAACACCTCACCGTGCTGGACCGGATTCATCGTGCCGGGGTCGATGTTGATGTAGGGATCGAATTTCTGCATGGTGACGTGATAGCCGCGTGCTTTTAACAGGCGGCCAAGGGATGCTGCGGTGATGCCTTTGCCAAGACCGGACACGACGCCACCGGTGACAAATACGTATTTCACTGGCATAAAAATGGTACCTCCTTGAGTGTTTTTGGGGATGTGTCATTCAATAAAAACGATATTATACAACTAATTATTTCAGAAATCCACCGTTTCATGAAAAAACTTTCGATTATTAAGTGTAAAATTTGTCTTAAAATGGCATGGAATGCAGATCTCTTTATAAGGATTTTATAATTCTTTTCTTGATTTATGGAGAGACTGACACTATAATGATATAGAATGGGTATAGAATATCCGGATTGGAGAATTTACACATATGGATAACAACAATCAGAATAATAACAGTAAGATGCCAAAGAACGCACAGGTGATTATTGCATGGGTGATTACCTTTTTAATTGCGGTGGCAGGGCTGTCCTATTTGCACAACGCACTCTCCGCCAGAACTACGGAAGAGCTCAGCTATGATACATTTATGAACATGGTGGATGAGAAGCAGGTAGAGGCTGTAAGCGTGGAGGATTCCAGAATTACAATTGAGCCGAAGAAGACCTGGGAAGGCTACATGCCCGGGAAGACATATTATACCGTGCGAATGGATAATGACCTGACTCTGGCGGAGAGACTCCGGGCAGCCGGTGTTGATACGCACAGGATCCGGAAAGACGGAAACTTTATTATCCAGACCATTGTCAGCTATCTGCTGCTGTTTGGCCTGATGGGAATTTTACTTAACTTTATGATGCGCCGTGTCGGCGGAGGCGGCGGTATCATGGGCGTGGGAAAGAGCAACGCCAAGGTATACGTGCAGAAAGAGACCGGAGTTACGTTCCGCGATGTAGCCGGTGAAGACGAGGCAAAGGAGTCGCTGACGGAGATCGTTGACTTCCTCCATAATCCCGGAAAATATACGAAGATCGGCGCCAAGCTGCCGAAGGGAGCCCTGCTTGTGGGCCCTCCCGGTACGGGTAAGACGCTGCTGGCCAAGGCAGTGGCCGGTGAGGCCAAGGTTCCGTTCTATTCGTTATCCGGTTCCGATTTCGTTGAGATGTTCGTCGGTGTCGGCGCCTCCCGTGTGCGTGACTTATTTAAACAGGCACAGGAATCCGCACCGTGTATCATTTTCATTGACGAGGTGGATGCCATCGGTAAGAGCCGTGATTCCAGATTCGGAGGCGGCAACGATGAGCGGGAACAGACATTAAACCAGCTGCTGTCTGAGATGGATGGATTTGATTCCTCCAAGGGACTTCTGGTTCTGGCCGCGACAAACCGCCCGGAGATCTTAGACCCGGCGCTGCTGCGTCCAGGCCGTTTTGACCGCCGTATTATTGTGGATAAGCCGGATTTAAAAGGCCGTGTGGATATCTTAAAGGTTCATTCCAGAGATGTACTGATGGATGAGAGCGTCGATCTCGACGCGATTGCGCTGGCCACTTCAGGCGCGGTTGGTTCTGACCTTGCCAACATGATCAATGAGGCGGCGATTCTGGCGGTTAAGAGCGGCAGGCAGGCCGTTGCCCAGAAAGACTTGTTTGAAGCGGTCGAAGTCGTGCTTGTGGGGAAAGAGAAGAAAGACAGAATCATGAATAAGGAAGAGCGCCGCATCGTGTCTTACCACGAGGTTGGCCATGCTCTTGTAAGCGCCCTTCAAAAGGATGCGGAGCCGGTTCAGAAGATCACCATCGTTCCGAGAACCATGGGTGCTCTCGGCTATGTAATGCATGTGCCGGAAGAAGAGAAATATTTAAATACGAAAAAAGAGCTTCACGCCATGCTGGTTGGCTATCTCGGCGGCCGTGCGGCGGAAGAACTTGTGTTTGAAACTGTGACCACGGGTGCTGCCAACGATATTGAGCAGGCCACAAGAGTGGCCCGCGCCATGATTACTCAGTACGGTATGTCCGATAAGTTCGGCCTGATGGGGTTAGCGACCCAGGAAGACCAGTACTTAACCGGCCGTGCAGTCATGAACTGCGGAGATGCCACAGCCGCCGAAGTTGACACTGAGGTTATGAAGATGCTGAAGGAAGCCTATGAGGAAGCCAAGTCTCTTCTGTCTGAGAATCGAGATGTGCTCGATAAGATTGCAGAGTTCTTAATCGAGAAGGAAACTATTACCGGCAAAGAGTTCATGAAAATTTTCAGAGAGATGAAAGGGATTCCGGAGCCGGAGGAGAAATCTGATGCCGACAAGATGGACGACGTGGTGAGCCATAAGGATACGTTCGGAGATAAGAACGGCGGAGATGCAGGAAGCCCGGGGAATGACGGCGGTACGGGGAATTCCGGTACCCTGGAGAATCCGGCGGCCGGTGAGGTATCTGCCGTTTCGGAAGAGAAGAAAGACGCAGGAGACGGATTTGGAGATATGTTCGGGAATCCGGATTTTGGTGAAGTAAAAAGATAAAGGAAGACTGGTGAACCGTTACAGATGCGGTTCGCGGATTAAGAGAGCAAACGGATGGTCTACAGGAAATGGCCAGCCGTTTGCCCTTTTTTGAGTAACAGAATATTATTCCTGGTATACCAAAAGTACTCCGAGCATGATTTACGCTTCGCTCTAAAGAAGCTTTGCTGAGGAGCGACCGTACTTCTTCGGCGAGCTGGGGTGGTTTGCTACTCTTTCTCCCAACTGTGGAAAGCCGGATATTAACCATATTTTTGGGGAAGCTCTGGTGGTGAGCGCCACATGGTTCCTGGATAACGGTAACTGGTACTGTTTGAAGGAAGACGGCAGGCAGGATGTACGCATAAAGCGTATGGTCCTGCCTGTTGTGACGCCCTGGTTTAAGGCGCATTGATCACGAAAACGTAAAATGCCCCACAACACCAATCACAGTCCCTAAAACAACGGACATGACAATCATCGGAGGCGCGGAAGTTTTATCGTCCTTTGCCGCAAGTATGACAACCGGAATGGCAAGCGCCAGATTGATCACACCGCCCTTAAGCCACCATGCCATACCGAAGAGCTCCGTGTTAAATATGATAAATGGAGCGATAAGATAATGGACAAACGCGGATATCTCCGAATATTTGTCGAGTTTCATTTTGATCATGGGCAGTACGTCAATTACTCCGGCCGCAATGCCGATCAGCAGAGTCAGTAAAAGTTCTTTCAATTTTAATCCCTCTTCCTTTATTTTGATTATTTATGCTGTTTCAAATTCACCTCCTGTAAAGTTAGACAACAGAGATGTACGTGTGTGACAGGAAAATAAAATAATTTACAGGGTTGCGTCCCATAGAGAATAAAGAGTATACTTAGTAAAATACATCGAAGTAAAAACATGATACGGAGGTTCTATGTACAGTCAATTTATCAATTATTTAAAGGAAAAACCGGCTCTCTACGCGCCAAGCTCGGCCCCGTTCTGGGATGATGAACATATTTCGAAGCATATGCTGAAGGCTCACCTCGACCCGGAGCTGGATGCGGCTTCCAGGCGCCATGGCTTCATCGAACAGTCGGCGGAATGGATCGCACAGTATTGTAATGTCAGGCCCGGAATGAGACTGCTGGATTTGGGGTGTGGTCCCGGGCTCTACGCAGAAAAATTCAGCAGGCTGGGCTTTTCCGTTACGGGCCTCGATTTTTCCAGGCGCTCTATTAAGTACGCCATGGAATATGCGGAAGCGGAGAAGCTTCCTGTCGAATATGAATACCGGAACTATCTGGATATGGATTACCAGGACATTTTTGATGCGGCTGTTCTTATTTACTGTGATTTTGGCGTGCTTCCTCCGGAGAACAGAAAGGTACTACTGCAAAAAATATATAAAGCCTTAAAGAATAATGGAATATTCATTGTGGATGGAGATTCCATGAAATATGGTACGAAATTGAAAGAAATGAAATCTGTGGAGTATCTGGATCAGGGCTTTTGGTCGGGAGAACCCCACGTATGTATTCAGCGCAATTATCAGTATCCGGAAACGAATAATTACGTCGAACAGTACGTGATCGTTACGGACGATGCATGTCAGTGTTATAATAACTGGAATCAGCTTTTTACCGCGGAGTCACTGGAGAGAGAACTGCGGGAAGCTGGCTTTGAAACGGTTACGTTTTTTGACGATGTGTGTGGAAGGCCGTTCACAGGGGAATCGGATACGATCTGCGCAGCATCGGCAAAACGCCTGTAAAAAGAAAGCACAGAAGAACCATTTAAGCTTTGGTTCCCTGTGCTTTTTCCATTTTATCGTCTGCATACGGAGAGTTTTTTCCAGGCCGGTCAGCTCCGGGACGGCATCCCATAACCTTTTTATATGCCCGGTAAAAGGTGGAGTAGTCTCCGAATCCTGTCTCATTGGCCGCATCGGAGGCCGTAAAACCATTGAGCATCAGCTGCCTGGCCATGACGACGCGCTTGTAGATTAAGTAATCCATGACAGTGGTGCCGGTGGCCTTTTTGAATGCGCGGTTCATATAGTATTTGCTTATGAAAAACCGGCTGGATAAGTCGTCGAGAGTGACCGGCTCTGTTAAGTGTTCGTTTAAATAACGGATCATGTCTGTAATTGTGCCGGAGGCGCTGTTGTCAGGTATAGAGGGACGCAGAGTCTGGCACATCAGGGAAATTTCGGCCAGGAGCGCTTCTAAAAACATGGCATAGTAGGAACTGCTTAAGGCATCGGGCTGTTTTTGAGACCAGATGAGGTGCTCAAAATAGGCATAGAGCCCATAGTCCTCTGTCTTTTCGTAAAACACCTCGCCGGGCCCGCTCTTCTTATTTCCCGGAAATGACGACAGCAGAAGGACGCGCCGCTCCGCGATGACGGATTCCGGCGAGAAATGAACCGAACAGCGGACATAGTCCGTCGTAGAATTTACCCTCACTCCGTGAAAAACGTAGGGAGAAAGCAGAATCAGGCTGTGAGGAGTCAGATGGTATTCTCTTCCCTCCACCACATAATCGGCGTCGCCTTTCACAAAGTAATAGATTTCATAGCAGGAATGGTAATGCACTTCAAAGGTATCGCTTTTTATATGGCTGGTGGTAAAATTTACTTTTCCCGACACAGGGGCCGGGGCAGATTCATAAATCATGGGCAGTTCCTCCGTAATGTGAACCGTAAGCAGTGGTATGACCAGCAGGCAGCAGTCAGCTGTCTTTATTGTATATCATGGAGGGCTATATTTGCAAACTTTATTTCATCATTACCAATCCATTTTTTGCATGAAGAGCGCTATGATAGAGACAACAGGAAAGAAATACAGGAGGTAAGAATTTATGAAGACAGGAGCACAGCTTTATACAGTCAGGCTGTTTACACAGACAGTGCCGGATTTTCAGGAGACAATGAGACGGGTAGCGGAAATCGGTTACCGAACAGTACAGCTGTCTGCAATCGGCGGCGCGGTTACTCCGCAGATTGCCCGGGAGACAGCCGACGAGACGGGACTTGAAATTGTGCTGACCCACAGCGATTTAAACAGAATATTAACGGATACGGAACAGCTGATCCGCGATCATGAGACAATGGGATGTAAGTACATCGGAATCGGATCGATGCCGGAGAAATACAGAAATCCCGACTGGATTAAAAGGTTTGCGGCCGATTTTAAGGAGCCGGCCCGTATGATAAAGGATGCGGGAATGCGTCTCGTGTACCACAACCATGCGTTTGAATTCGAGAAAACTGACGGCCGATATTTGCTGGATTACTTATTGGACGACTTTGCGCCGGATGAACTGGGAATTACGCTGGACACTTACTGGGTGCAGACTGCGGGCGGGGATGTATGCCAGTGGATCGAGCGTCTGGCAGACCGGATTCCATGTGTCCATTTAAAGGACAGAGGGATTGTGAACGGCCAGGAGGTTATGGCCCCTGTAATGGAAGGAAATATGAATTTTTCTGCCATTTTAAAAGCTCTGGAAAAAACGGACTGCGAGTATGCCCTGGTGGAGCAGGACACGTGCCAGGAGAATCCGTTTGTATGTCTGGAAAAGAGCTGGAGAAATCTCACAGAGCTGGGGTACCGGTAGATATTAACAGAGGCTGGATGATAAAAATGCAGTAAAGGAGACAGAAAGGAAATCAGCATGAGTAAAGTGAGACTTGGAATTATCGGAATCGGAAACATGGGAAGCGGCCATGTGGAGAGTATTTTAGATGGAAAAGTGCCGGAGATCGAGCTGGCGGCGGTTGCCGATCTGCGGGAAGTAAGACGTCAGTGGGCCAGGGAAACGGTACCGGAAACCGTAAAGATTTTTGAGACAGCGGAGGAGCTGCTGGACGACAGTGATCTGGATGCCGTGCTTGTAGCGGTTCCCCATTACGATCATCCCAGGTATGTGATCCAGGCTTTAAGGAGAGGCTTCCACGTCATGTGTGAGAAGCCGGCAGGAGTCTACACAAAGCAGGTTCGGGAGATGAACGAGGAGGCAAACAAACACGATCTGGTATTCGGCATGATGTTCAATCAGAGAACGAACCATATCTACCGGAAGATGCATGAGCTTGTGACCGGAGGACAGTATGGGGCGGTCAAACGGGTCAACTGGATTATCACTGACTGGTACCGGACGCAGGCCTACTATAATTCGGGCGGCTGGCGCGCTACCTGGGAGGGAGAGGGCGGAGGCGTCCTTTTAAACCAGTGTCCCCATAACCTGGATCTGATCCAGTGGATCTGTGGTATGCCAAAGACGGTTCAGGCGTTCTGCCACGAAGGCAAATGGCACGACATCGAGGTGGAGGACGATGTAACCGCGTATCTGGAGTTTCCGAACGGAGCGACCGGTGTCTTTGTTACGACTACGGGGGATGCGCCGGGAACCAACCGGTTTGAGGTGGATTTGGAAAAGGCGAAGATCGTCTGCGAAAATGAAGAGATCAAGGTTTACGAGCTGGATGTCAATGAGCGGGAGTACTGCTATACCGCTGTGGAGGGCTTTAAGAAGCCTGAGGGAAGATGGATCGACGTGGAGACAGACGGGGAAAATCTTCAGCATGTGGGAGTCTTAAGGGCCTTTGCAGGAGCCATTTTAAGAGGAGAGCCGCTGATTGCGGGCGGAGAGGAAGGAATCAACGGGTTAACGCTTTCCAATGCCATGCATTTATCCAGCTGGCTGAAGCGCCCGGTGGAGATCCCGTTCGATGAGGAATTATTTCTGGAGGAGCTGAATAAGAAGAGGGCCGGTTCCAGGAAGAAGGAGAAAGTGGAAGAGGTGACCTTTAACACGAAAGGGACGTATTAGAGAGACAATTTAAAAAATAAGCGGGAAAAAGGAGCGTCAATGAAAAGTGCGATCATCGGCTGCGGCAGTATTGCCGCGGTACACGCAAAATCAATCACAGGGCTGGGCGGCTGTGAACTGACCGCTGTGGCGGATGTGATACCGGAGCGGGCAGAGGCCATGGCCCGGGAATACGGCGCGGTTCCCTACACAGACTGGGGGACCATGCTGGAAAAAGAGGAGATTGATGTCGTCCATATCTGCACACCCCATTATCTGCATACTCCCATGGCGGAGGCTTCGTTAAGAATGGGCATTCATACCTTTATGGAAAAGCCGCCGGTTATCAGCCGGGAACAGTGGGAAAAGCTGAAACAGGCGGAAAAGGCCGCTAAAGACGGTGCAAAATTGGGCGTCTGCTTTCAGAATCGGTTTAATCCCAGCGTGGCGGCGGTGAAAGAGCGGATTACAGCCGGCGAATTCGGGAAGATTCTGGGCGCCAGAGGCCTGGTGACGTGGTGCAGAGGTGAAAAGTACTATACGGAAAGCGGCTGGAGAGGGACGAAGGAAAAAGAAGGCGGCGGGGCACTGATCAACCAGTCTGTCCATACACTCGATCTGATCCAGTATCTGATTGGGAAAAAGCCGGTCTTCATGGAAGCCAATGTCTCCAATCATCATCTGAAGGGAATCATTGAAGTGGAGGACACCATGGAGGCCTACATTTCCTATGGCGAACAGACCGCCTGCTTTTATGCGACAACCGGCTATGTGGCTGATGTACCGCCGATGATAGAGCTGGAGTGCGAAAAGGCCAGGGTCCGGATCGAGGACCTGCGGGTGACTGTCATGACCGCGGATGGTCAGACTCAGACAGTCGATTATTCAGGAAGTGAACATTTGGGGAAAAGTTACTGGGGATCCGGTCATATGGACTGTATCCGCAGCTTTTACGAAAGTATAGAACAGGACCGGCCATTTTCGGTGGGCTTAAAACAGATTGAAGATACAGTAGAGCTGATGCTTACGGCTTATGAGACTGCAGGGAGGGCGCAGACATGTTAAAGAATTGCAGAATTTCAGGATTTGCGGATGAGATCAACAGGGATTTTGATGTGCAGATGGCGGTGTTGAAGGAGTTAGGACAGAAATACGTGGAGCTTCGAAGCGCCGATGGAACCGGCGTAGCGGATTTGACCTGTGAGACGGCCGCGGAACTGGGGGAACGGATGGCGGCCGCGGGAGTGTCCGTCTCATCTGTAGGATCTCCCATAGGAAAAATCATGATTACCGATGATTTCGAGCCGCATTTCGAAGTGTTCCGCCATGTTGTGGAGCTGGCAAAGCTCTGGTCGGTGCCTAATATCCGTATGTTCAGCTTTTTCATGCCAGAAGGAGAGGCGCCGGAAAAGTACAGAGAAGAGGTGTTTTCCAGGATAAAACGTATGGTGGACTACGCAGCAGAACAGGATGTGGTTCTTCTCCATGAAAATGAAAAAGAGATCTACGGCGATGCCGCCGGCAGATGCTTAGAGCTGATGAAGGCATTTTACGGGGATCATTTTAAATGTGTCTTTGATTTTGCTAATTTTGTCCAGTGCGGCCAGGATACGATGGAGGCCTATGAGATGCTGAAGCCTTATATCGCCTATATCCACATTAAGGATGCGGTGAAAGGGAGCGGTGAGGTTGTGCTCCCGGGAGACGGGGACGGTTGTGTGAAGGAGATTCTGACCATGCTGGACGGTGCAGGCTATCAGGGATATTTGAGCCTGGAACCACATCTTGTATCCTTTGACGGGCTGGAAAAACTGGAAAAGGAAGCGAAAGAGCGAAAAGAGCAGGACGGAATCGCGGCTTATAAGAAAGCTTATGGAAGGCTGGCAGAGCTTCTGGATGAATAAGTCCGGTGTTTTCCATGACTGGCTGTGATCGCTTAAAAGGGTGCAAATGCCAAGAACAAGCTTAACGGCAGTGGCGGCGGACTGTATATCTGGCAGCTGTTTTGAAAAAACACATGATCAATTCGAAAAATCCTTTATTTTGTAGAATTGTGAGGGAATTTATAGTATACTCATAGGAAAGCAATGGCTTACAAAAGGAGAACTATGATAAAAGAAACGTGGAATGAGATTGTGCAGAATCAGGATGTCCGGCAGAATTTAAGTAAATTAAGGCAGGAGATGAAAGCGGGCAGAGGCAGGGAAGCCGCATGTTCCTGCATTTCAGGAGAAGAAGAGAAGCTGATTTTGTTATTGGAGAGTGAGGACGCCAAGATTAGAAAGAACGCGGCGCTGCTCATGGGAGACTTAGGTAACCAGGAGTATTTAGAACCCGTTTTGAAGGCATACCGGTCAGAGGAGCAGCTGTTTGTGAAGAGCTCCTATTTAAACGCGGTTAAGAATTTTGACTATGGGGAGCATCTGGCATTTTTTAAAAAACGGCTGGACGAACTGGCACAGATCAAGCTGACTCCGGAGACCGAGAAGCATATTACGGAGGAAATCCGTGAATTATCGTCCATGATCATCAGCAGAGAAGGTGTTCTGCTGCATCCGTTCTGTGGGTGGGAGGAGACCTTCGATATTGTGCTCTTAACCAACCGCAATTTCCAGGAGATTACCAGGGAGGAGCTGCGGAAACTGGAGCCTCATGCGAGACTAAGGTGTTCGGGGCAGGTGTGATGGCCAGAGTGGAGAATTTAAACTGGCTGGAGGAGATCAGGACGTATCAGGAGCTTTTGTTCGCTGTAAAGGGGCTCCCGTCCTGTCCCATGGATGCAGAAAAAGCGGCGGAAATGATTGTAAAATCTGATCTCTTCAAGTTCCTGGCCAGAAGTCACGAGGGAAATCCCCCGTACTACTTCCGGGTAGAATTAAAATGTAAGATGGATCACAGCAAGAAGAGTGCCTTTACGCGCCGCCTTTCCTCCAAAATCGAAAAGCTGTCCGGCAGGAAGCTGATTAATACCACATCCAATTACGAGTTCGAGATACGGCTTATCGAAAACAAAGAGGGAAGCTGCAATGTGCTGATTAAGCTGTTTACCTTGAAAGATGAACGCTTTTCATACCGGAAGGAAGTAATCCCAACCAGTATCAAGGCGGTAAATGCGGCTCTGACCGTTAAGCTGGCACAGCCTTATATGAAAGAGGGGGCGCAGGTGCTGGACCCGTTCTGCGGCGTGGGAACCATGCTGATCGAACGCCACAAGGCGGTAAAGGCCGGTACGATGTACGGACTGGATATTCTGGAGGAAGCCATTGAAAAAGCACGGGAAAATACCGCGGCGGCAGGCCATATTATTCACTATATCAATCGGGATTTCTTTGACTTTAAACACGAGTATCTGTTTGATGAGATTATTACGAATATGCCGTTTAAAATTGGCAGAAAGACGGAGGAGGAGATCGAGAACCTGTATGAAGCATTTTTCTCTTCCGCGAAGAAGGTTTTAAAGGATGACGGAATCATGATTCTGTATTCCCATAACGCGGGTCATGTGAAGAAGATGGCGCCGGCCAACGGGTTTACAGTGAGTGAGACATTTGAGATTTCTTTAAAAGAAGGAACTTATGTATTTGTCCTGAATCGGAGACAGTAGAAGCCAGTGGCGGCGTATAGATGGATATCGGCGGGGATTTGGTGCTGCTTATAGCATCAAATCTCCGTTTCTTATGGGTGTAAATGGCGATCCTGTCTGACTGAAAAATCTTTCATTTCTGCTGACGATTTATGAAAATCATGATATACTGGCTTTAAAAATCAACCATTGGTTGTTATTCTGAAAAAACGCGCAGCTCAACCGCTGGTTGCTTGATTTTTGGGGTGAAATGAGGATATCTTAAAGTTGTACAGCGCAGAAAACCGCGGTGAAATGAGACGCTGAGACGGAAGGAGAACAGTATGCCACAGGATTCAGAAAAATATATGTCAGAGGATCAGTCCGGCACGGATATAGAGAAAAACGCAGACAGAAAGATATTTATCCCTGGTGCCATGGGGGAGAGAATTACTTATTTAAGAAAACGCAAAAAAATGACACAGGCGCAGCTTGCGGAACAACTGGGAATCTCTGCGCAGGCCGTTAGTAAATGGGAGTCAGGGCTTTCCTGCCCGGATATTATGACACTGGTTCCTCTGTCACAGGTACTGGGAGTGAGCACGGATGAACTTCTGGGCGTTCAGGGCGGCATGGGTGCCGGCGGATTTGAGGCATCCGGTACAATGGAAGCAGGAGAACACGCAGAATCGAATACGGAACCTATTACAGAATCGAATGCAGAAGCGAAGGGGACGGCGGATGGTTCTCCAATCCGGGAACCGAACAGATTCAAGAGCCTGCTGGTGGTTCCGGCTGCTGAGGATGGGACCCGTGCTATCCGTGAATTTACCGTTAGTGCCGGAGCCTGTGCCGCAGTGATTCAATACGGCAGTGATTTCGGCCTGGAGACGGAGGGGTATCAGGACGGTGAAATCATCAGTGAGGTATCGGATGGAACCTGGACGGTACGTGACATTGCAGATAAAAATATACTGCGGATCGGGAGGAACACACTTTCAAAGAGAAAGATGATTCTTACCATTCCGAAGGGGTATCATTTTGATGCTGTCAATCTTAATATCGGTGCGGGAACGCTGACCGGAGCGGGTATTATTACGGAATCGTGTGTTTTAAGCGTGGGGGCGGGCCAGGTTACCATGAAGGATTTTTTCAGCAATGGTTCAAAGATTACGTGTGGAATGGGTGAGATTGTGGTCCGGGGCGGACTGTACGGAAAATGTGCCGTGGACTGCGGCATGGGCGCTGTCCGGTTATACTTAAGAGAGCCGGAGCACTATGGTTACAGAACTTCCGTGGGAATGGGGGAGGTCAGAATCGGAGATAACAGACTGAGCGGAATCGGCGGAAGCCAGACGATGAACGCGGGGGATTCCAATTTTTATAAGGTTTCATGCAGTATGGGGATGGTCAGTGTAGTATTTACAGAGGGAAATGAATAGGATCCGGATAATCAGATGAAGAAACTATAACGGATCAGGGGAACCGGCATCATCGAAACGGCAGACAGTCCGTGGTCTCGATGATGCCGGTTTTCATTGCCTTTGGTGATTCCGTAAAGTATAATAGAAAAAACGATACAGATTTGATTGGTGCAGTCTGTCGGGGAAGAAATATAAGGAGAGGGAGAGGGCGCATGACAATATTGGTGATCAACAGCGGCAGTTCGTCGCTGAAATTCCAGGTTATAGATCCGGAGACCGAGGAAGTGCTTGCGAAGGGGGTATGCGAGCGGATCGGGATAGATGGAATATTCACATACAGGACGCATACGGGCGTTTCCCTGAAGGAATCGGTTCCGATGGAGAATCATACACAGGCGGTCCATACGCTTTTAGATATGCTGGCAGATGCGGAAAAGGGTGTCTTAAAGGATTTTCAGGAAATCAGCGTCATCGGCCACCGTCTGGTTCATGGCGGAGAGAAGTTCACCGGTTCCGTGGTGATTAATGACGAGGTAATTGAGGCCATGACGGAGTGCAACGATCTCGCTCCGCTTCATAATCCGGCCAATTTAGTGGGGGTGGAAGCGTGCCGCAGACTGATGCCGGACACTCTGATGGTAGGTGTGTTTGATACGGCGTTTAATCAGACTATGGAGCCGAAGGCCTTTCTCTACGGCCTTCCTTACCGGTACTACGAGAAGTACAAAATACGCCGTTACGGATTCCACGGAATCAGCCATAGATATGTTTCCAGAAGAGCGGCTGAATTTATGAGACAGGATCCGAAGCGGGTGAAGACGATTGTCTGTCATTTGGGAAATGGAGCCAGTATCTGCGCGGTAAAATATGGACAGGTCGTGGACAATTCCATGGGATTTACTCCGTTGGAGGGGCTCGTCATGGGAACCAGATGTGGGGACGTAGATCCGGGAGCCCTGGAATTTCTGGCCAAAAAGGAACATCTGGATTTTCCCCAGGTGATGGCAATTTTAAATCAGGAATCAGGAGTTCTCGGTATTTCCAAGAATTTTTCCAGTGATTTCCGGGAACTGAAGGACGCGGAGGTCAAATATAATGACCACGCGGCACTCGCGCGCGAGATATTTTCCTATAAAGTCGCAAAGTACATCGGCAGCTACGCGGCCGCCATGAATGGAGTGGATAATATTGTATTCACTGCGGGCGTCGGTGAAAATGATTCCGATATCCGTATGGAGATATGCAGCTATTTGGAATACCTGGGAATCACCATAGATGAGGTGAGCAACAGAGACCAGGCGGAGGCGTTCCGGATTTCGGAGTGGACATCGAAGGTCAATGTGCTGGTCATTAAGACAAACGAAGAACTGGAGATTGCCAGGGAGGCGGCTGAGGTGGTGCGGAATTGCTGATAGAAGAAAGGAAGAATAACAGTTAACAGCTCTAGGGCAGATTGATATGCTCTAGGCTGTTTTTTTATGTAATAGGAAAGTGCTCCTATTACATAAAAAGTCCTCCGGGCAGGAGGCGGACTCTTTATTCTTTGGTAATATATGGATAATAATATGGCTGCCATTAATAATTATAATTTCTCTGTATCAGAATTAATTGAGCAGGTTATTGAAAAAAGCTGGAGTTATACAGGAAATAAACAGTGAAGTTATATAAATATGCACAGATAAAGCATATTTACACAAATAAGCCGTCATGGTGTTCCGTACACTTATATAGTATATTTTTATAGAAAGGAAAATTAAACTATTTGGACTGTTGGTGGAAAATAATATTCTATATAATGAAATCAGGGAGTGAAAAATATGAAGATAGCAAGGGATATTCTCATCGCCTTCCAGCTTTTATCAGATAATATGGGATGTCTGACTGTACATCAGCTTTCTCAGGTTATGAGAGTTTCGAGGACGCAGGCAAAACAAATAATAGAGGACTGTATTTATTGGCTGGAGAAAAGGGGGGTGGTGCTTAAGGATGAAAGGGAGAAAAGGACTGTGTCCGTTCCACCTGAAGGGCTGGAGCAATTGAGGGAATTGTTAAAAAATATTTCAGAAAAAGAGTATTATTATTCGTTTTTTGAAAGAAGAAAGTATATTGTTTTTAAACTTCTCACAAACCATTTTATCACGAATTACCAAATCTGTGAGATGTTTGAAATCAGTCGGAATACCTGTATTGCGGATATGACTGCGATCAGCCGGTTTCTGAAAAACAATGGGTTTCAGTTAAGGATTACGTCGAATAAAAAAGGGTATATGCTGGCAGGGAAAGAGTCGGAAATTCGAAGGCTGATTCCTTATTACATATCTCTGATCCCCATCTTTTCATCAGAAGAAGATGCACCTTTGTATCATATAGACGAAGAAATTCTCTTCCATTTATATGGTTTTGATGACGTACAGATTAGAAAACGGGCTGACAGACTGGAGACGGCATCAAAAGAACTGGGACATAAGCTGTCGCTTCAGTCGGCGGTAAATATTTCCCTGGCTGTGGAACTGATTGCCCGGAGAATCAGACAGGGGCATTATGTAGAGCGAGGGGCAGTCAGTAAAGAGAGCAGAGAGGCATATACCAGAAACTGCATTGAATATCTGATCTTAAAGTCGGGGATCTGGCAGGAAATAAAAACTGCTTCTAAAACCGCATCAGCAGAGGTGGACGACTGGAAAGAGATCCTGACAATGGAGAAGGAACTGCTCTCCCAAACGATTGTATGCATGGGAAGTGTCCAGGAAGATAATTTGGAACAGTTTGTGATGCATGAGACTTCACTGGAGCAGTTTGCTGAGGAGATTATCACTGAATTTGAAGAGCGAATAGGACTTGGATGTACACAGAAGGAGGTGGTGATCGAAAAACTAAGCCAGTCTTTAAGCGGTGTACTGCTGCGTATGAGCTGTGGATTTCAGATTTATGATCCATTCGTAGAGACGATCAGGAGCAATTATAAATACATTTTTGATGTTACGCGAAAGATGAATACAATCAGGGGACTGCAGGAGGCGGAAATATCGGAGAACGGAGCTGCCTATATAACCGCGCAGCTCATCGGTTGGTTTATCCAGGGGGAAGAGGCAAAACAGAAGCAGAAGATACCACTGGTGGGGATCGTCTGTGCCAATAATATCGGGATAGGGGCTCTCGTGGAAAAACAGATACAGAGTACGTTCTCCGGTGTGAGAACCATACTGATTCCTTCCTATGAAATTAATTACTGGACCTTCTATAACAAGCTGGATTTGCTTGTGGCGCCGATGCTTTTAAAGATTGATGAGAACATTCCCTGCGTGCGGGTGAATCCTTTTCTGACGGCACAGGACAAGGGAAATATCAGCAGGATGCTGGCGGAAAAAGGGGATCGGGCGGCTGATTCAACAAAAATTCTTTTGAAGGAAACCATGTATATTTTGAAGGATTTTCTTCCGTCAGGACAGAGGGATGAAGCAGGAATTAGACTGGAACAGCTTTATAACAGCGGTGATTATGAAATCATATTTAAAGGAGCAAAAAACTATATGTTGAAAGATCTTTTGACGGCGGACAGAATACAGTTTACGGATGACAAACTTGACTGGAGGGAGGCGATCCGACTGGCGTCAGCCCCGCTTATTGAAGATGGAAGCATTACACAGAACTATGTGCGGGCTATGATTGATTCGATTGAGACGACAGGGCCTTATATTGTTTTAACACCGGGAGTAGCCCTGCCACATGCCCGACCTTCGGAAGGAGCGAAAAAACTGGCAATGGCCATGCTGTGCTCCAGGGAAAGAATTTATTTTAACGAAGAAAAATATGCCAATCTTTTAATTATTCTGTCAAGTGTAGACGGACACAGCCACATTAACGCGCTGGTTCATTTGTCCGATATGTTCGGGGAGGAAGAGACTTTAGAGAAATTCATGGAGGCGCAGACAGTAGAAGAAGTGGTGGAACTGATTCACCGATACGAAACGGATTAAAGTACAAAGCAATTTGGTAATATGTCAAGAGGAAAATGAAAAAGATTTTCTAAGAAAAGGG
>OKDE01000230.1_pt1 | contig 23420 bp, 25 predicted proteins | sample 1613501 | NCBI WGS metagenome assembly OKDE01 (sample SAMN04436860, study PRJEB24849) | human gut metagenome | biome: human gut; feature: NICU; material: stool | host: Homo sapiens | place: USA: Saint Louis, MO | collected 2011-09-07
GGTGGCCTTGGCCACATGGCCGTTCAGTACGCCCGTAAAATGGGCTTTGAGGTGACCGTAATTGCGCGGGGTAATGAAAAAGAACGAGCGGCCATTGAGCTGGGTGCGCATCACTACATCGATACACTTAAGGAAAGCGCATCAGAACGTCTGAAAAATGACGGCGGTGTGGATTTTATTGTGGCAACGGCACCGGCTTCAGAAACGGTATCAGCCCTTCTGTCCGCCCTCGCTCCCCGGGGAAAAGGGATCCTGCTGGGTACCGGACAAACGCCGGTGCAGGTCGCGCCGGGTATGATGATCGGCGCTGAACGCACCCTGACAGGATCCTTCGTCAGCACACCGGCGCAAACCGAGCGCGCACTACAGTTCAGCCACCTCTTTCAGACGTTGCCTGTCACTGAACTGCTGCCATTTGAAAGGGCAAATGAGGCGCTCAGCAGAGTGAAGCAGGGTCTGGCGCGATACCGGATAGTGCTCACCATGAATCAGGATAATTAATCACATGTCCGCAGAACATTTCCTGCCCGTTGCAGATCAGAAAAATAATATTATACGCCTGTCGGCCGCACAGGCTCTCGCCGGTGCTAACTCCGTCGTCTTTTATGCCACAGGGGCAATTGTGGGTAACGCGATTGCACCCAGCAACTCACTGGCCACGCTGCCCATCACCATGTTTGTTCTGGGGATGGCAGCCTGCATTCTGCCGTTAGGCTCATTGGCGCGGAAAAATGGTCGTAAAACTGCCTTTATGGTCGGCACCGGAGCAGGCGTCATCACCGGCCTGACGGCTGCTCTGGCCGTCTTCATCGGCTCATTCCTGCTGTTCTGCATTGCTGCATTTATGGGCGGTGCCTATGCGGCGGTCGCGCTAAGCTTTCGTTTTGCCGCAACGGATGGCGTTACGCCCGAACGCCGGGCCCGGGCCCTGTCGCTGGTTATGGGGGGAGGAGTGATAGCTGGCGTGGTTGGTCCTATGCTGGTTTCCGGAACGATGCACCTCTGGCCGCCTCATACCTTTGCCGTCACGTTCATCGCCCAGGCGCTCGTGGCCGTTATATCAGCGTTCATTCTTAAAGGCGTGAAAACGATAGATTCCGTCAGCACGGTTGGAACAGGTGGACGACCTCTGAGCGTAATAGTCCGACAGCCGGGGTTTGCCAGAACCGTATTCAGCGGTGCGGTAACCTATATGGTGATGAACTTCCTGATGACGGCAGCACCACTCTCGATGCACATGCACGGCATTTCTCAGCAGGCGTCAAATCTCGGTATCCAGTGGCATGTTATTGCCATGTACGGTCCCGGTTTTTTCACCGGTAAATTAATTAACCGCTTTGGGGCTATGCGTATCGCCGCTGCGGGTCTGCTTATCACGGCATGCTCTGTGCTGGCCGGACTCGGTGGAACCGATATTTTCCACTACTGGCTGTCGTTAATATTGCTGGGTCTGGGCTGGAACTTTGGCTTCACCGGCGCATCGGCGAAGATCATTGAATATCACCGACCCGAAGAGAAAACCCAGGTCCAGTCCCTGAACGATTTTGTGGTGTTTGGGGTGATGATTGTTGGGTCATTTTCTTCAGGGGCCCTGCTCAGTCTCTACGGCTGGAACGCCGTCCTGTGGGGATCCCTTGTTCCCGTTGGGCTTGCATTTTTAGGTATTATTAACGGGTTGCGGACAAAAAAGCAGGATAAATTAATCTTCTGAAGCAGTTATATTTGCGGCCTGGAAGCGGTTTATATTGATGTGAAAGGTATCCAAAGCCCAAAATCAACGAGCATGATTTTGGGTATATTTCTCGATGTTCACTAGCCCCATAATCTAATCAACGTCCGTTTCTCGCTCTTATCAGACATTCAACAAACAAAATTGCATTTTGCGTAAGGACGACATCCTGTTTTTCATCAAGCAGAACCCGGCCCTTCATCACCCGCCTCAATGCGCCGTAATATAAGGCTTCTTCACAAACTCCGCCAGCAGCCAGACCATATCATGCAGCAGTCCGACGAGTTCTTTCGCCACGCTTGCAGGCAGTGTCTCGCCCATCACCGCCAGCGTTAACGCCACCGCATAGTCCACTTGCAGCGTCGTCTCCTGCCAGCAGTCCGGCACGCAGGAGGTCATCTTTTCCCCTGCTATTAACTGTTCAACCAGATACGACGGCAGTTCAGCATCACAGCACTCCCGCAGCCGCTTCAACGCAGCCAGCAATCGCTTGCAGAGCGTTTTAACCGTCACCGCGTCGTCAGTGTCCACCAGCACGCTGACATACGCGGTACAGGTATCGACCAATTCAAAGAGATCCGCAGAATCGGAAATTGTAGTATTGATAAGGTGATGAACTGCGCTTTCTTCACAGAACGCGTAAGAAACTTCAGGGGTAGTAGCCATTTAGCATCCTAATTGTCCAAAATAAGTCATGTTATGCTAACGGGTTCCTACGCCCGGTTACGGATGTGCCGCAACGCAGGCACTTTACGACCGTGAAGAAGGGAAGAAAAGCGATACACCTGAATTACATAAGGTTGCTTGCAGGTTTGCGAGGCGGCTTCCAGAAGGGCATTGCCGGGTGGCGGCTACGCCTTACCCGGCCTACAACGCCGCCAATCAGCTTACCCGCGACACGAACCGTGGGCCCGCGCAAGCGCAGCGCCGCCGGGAACTGTTTGCACCGCGGTTACGCCTTCACGCAGATCTTTTCATTTTGAGCAACCCTTCTAATAACGCCTGCGTTGCCTGGGAAGATTTTCCCGCCGCCGAACAAACCAGCCCAAATTCCCGGCAGAGTGAAGGCGTCACGGGCACGACGCACAACCCGCGTAATTCACCAGGCAGGGCGGATTCTGGTATCAGCGTGACGCCCATGCCTTCGCGTACCAGCAAGCAGGCGCTGATCCAGTCGCGGACGGTCACACGTACATCAGACAGCTGCAAACCAGCCTGTTCCATCAGGCTTTCTCCGTTGACGGCACAACCGCCCGTGGCGAGCACGAAGGGCTGGTCCGCCAGTTCCTCAAGCGTGATGCCGCGCGAACGTACATAGCGAGCCTGACGGTGACTGGCCGACAACACCGCGACCCATGCATCTTGTCCTAAGATCGCTTCAGCACGTCCGGGAACAGGGTTCATGACCACACCCACATCAACCGTATCTGCCGCCAGCCACTCTTCGACCTCCTGGTCCGTTCCTTCGAGTACGACCACCTCAATTTCAGGATGCAGGCGCTTAAAGTCGCGCAGCAGTCCTGGCAAAAATGTGGCTGTCACCGAGGGAAAACTGGCAAGACGAATGCGCCCGCCACTCAGCCCCCGGCTCTTATCCGCCAGTACGCGGATGGCGTCCAGCCGCGCCAGCATGCTCCTTGCTTCTTTGACCACCCGTTCACCCTGGGCAGTCACGCCGACGTGGCGTCGCTCACGCGTGAATACCGCAAATCCTAATGAAGCCTCTAACTGAGCGATCGCCTGGCTGGCACCCGATTGCGTCATGCCGACCTCTTCAGCGGCACGCGAAATATTACTGGCATCGGCCACGGCAACCAGTAAGCGCCAGTGTAAAAGATTCATCATATTTATCAGTAGCTCAGCTAATGGCTTATTTATGGATCATTAATTTTACAGCGAAGGCGGCTTTAAGCACAGTGTATTCAAACCGAAGTGTCACCCCTCACAGCTTTAACGGAGAGATTATGAAACTCTATTACGCCCCGGACACCTGTTCACTTTCACCCCATATTGTGCTTCGCGAACTGGCGATTGAGTTCGAACTGGTTAAAGTAGATAACAGAAGCAAGCTTACCGCTGACGGGCGCGACTTCCTGACCATCAACCCCAAAGGTTATGTCGCCGCGCTTGAACTGGATGACGGGAAAATCCTGACCGAGGGGCCAGCCATTTTGCAGTATCTTGCAGACCTCAAGCCAGAAAGCGGGCTGGCACCGCGAGCAGACAGCTGGGAGCGAGTGCGGCTTCAGGAATGGCTTAACTTTATCACCAGCGAAATACACGCGGGATCGGCACCTCTTTTTAACCGCCAACTGCCCGAAGAGGTCAAATCCATTTTTCGTGAGAAGCTGTTCAGGCGGTTCTGTTTTCTTCAGGAGACGCTTTCCGCAAACGCTTATCTGACAGGCTCGTCGTTCAGCGTGGCGGATGCCTATCTTTTCACCGTGCTGGGATGGTGCACGTTCTTCTCAATTGAACTGAACGACTGGCCAGCACTACTGGCATTCAGAGAAAAAATCAGTACCCGCCCCGCAGTGCAGGCCGCAATGCGTGCGGAGGCGAAAGTCTAGTTCTGCGTATTCCGCCGCATGGAGTAATGCCTGAAGCAGGAGTCTAGTGAGGATGGGGAGCCAGGATGCGTTAGCATCCTGTCACTCTGCATCTGATTGCCCTGCGCTGAGAGGGTGCTCTCCGACCCCGCGATGCCTACAACGACTTTCCAAACTCCACTCGATGCGTTTATGGTGTTGTTTCACCCTCACTGGGCATCAGGTGTCAGCTATGTCGAATGCAAAAGCCAACAAAGACTGGGTCAGACTGGCGCAACAACCCGGAAAAATAGAGCGCATAGAGGCGTATTTCAGCGGACATGGCTATGAGCCGCATCGTCATGACACTTACGCCATAGGACGGACCTTATCCGGGGTGCAGAGTTTTCACTATCGGGGGAGTAAACAACATAGCTTGCCGGGCGGGACAATGGTCCTGCACCCTGACGAAATACATGACGGAGAGGCGGGAACGAACGACGGATTCCAGTATCGGATGCTGTATATCGATCCGGCGTTAATTCAAAAAATCCTGGGCGGAAAGCCTTTGCCGTTTATTCCCGGCGGCATTTCATCCGATCCCCGGCTTTTTGCAGCGACCGAACCGCTGTTAAAAGCGCCAGAAGAATCTTTCGATACGCTGGAAGAAGACGATGCGCTCTACGATCTCGCCCACACGCTGGCCGTTGTGGGAGGGCAACGTTTTCGCCGGAATTGCGTGGATTATCACTCCGCAGAACGCGCGCGCGAATATATACACACTGAATTCATTCAGAACATTACGCTGGATACCTTATCCGCCGTAAGTGGCAGAGATCGCTGGAGCCTGAGTCGGGACTTCCGTGCGCTTTATGGAACGAGTCCTTATCGCTATGTGACCATGCGTCGTCTTGAGTACTGTCGGCGCCTGATTCAGGCGGGCCTGTCGCTTGCTGAGGCTGCCGTTGCTTCGGGATTTTCAGATCAAAGCCACATGACTCGTCAGTTCATCAAAACGTTGGGTATGTCACCGGGGCGTTGGCAAAAATTCATCAAAGGTAACCCTGCCTGACTTGCACGATCGTTCAAGACCGGCACTCCGACCTTATTCTATCCTGGACGTTTCTCAACCATAGGGAATGTCACCATGTATCAACCTGTTAATCTGGAAAATAAGTTTTCTCTCTTCGACGCACACTGGCAGCCGAAAGTCATCGCCCAGATGAACGACTATCAGTTTAAAATCGTCAAAATATCGGGTGATTTTATATGGCACGCGCACCCGGAAACCGATGAAGCATTCATCGTAGTTGAGGGTGTGTTACGTATTGATTTTCGTGACGGACATGTGCTCGTCAATCCAGGGGAAATGTACGTTGTGCCAAAAGGCGTTGAACATAAAACGTCTGCTGAAACAACGGTAAAAATGATGATGATAGAACCTTGTGGGGTCCTGAATACCGGACACGAAGGCGGGGATCGCACCGCAGAAAACGACGTCTGGATTTAACGACGGAGTCTATGTTGCCGGGTGGTGGCTACGCCTTACCCGGCCTACAAAAACCTATACAGCCGCTACCCCTCACTCATCATCGTCAAAAACCGCTTCACTGTCCGCGAACGCTCAAACCGACGCCAGCAGAGCGCGATATCGGTATAAAGTTCCGGTGAGTTCAACGCATGATAGGTGACATTCGGCGGAGAAATGGCCGCCATCGATTTCGGCACCAGCGCGAATCCGCCGCCCGCGGAAACCATGCTCAGCGAAGATGAAAGCTGTGACGCCTGCAGCGCATGCTGCACGTCGATTCCGGCCCGCTCGCAGTAGCTGTAAACCCGGTCATACAATCCCGGCGCGACCTCCTGCGGGAACAGCACCACCGGTGTATCCCGCAGCTGCTCTAAGGCCAGCGAATCGCTCTCCGCCAGCGGATGGTCGCGATGCAGCGCCACCACCATCGGCTCGCGGTCGAGAATTTTGATTTCAAACATCTTGCTGCTTTCGCACGGCAGGCGCACGAAGGCGATATCCAGTTCACCGTCCGCCAGCATCGTCGTCAGCGACGACATATTGGCTTCTACCTGATGAACCTGCACCGCCATGTTCTGCACCTGAAACTGACGGATTAGCGCGAAAATCTGAGGATGAAAAGCGTCGGAGCTGGTGATGCCTATCGACAGGCTGCCGCTCAGCGCCAGGATCTTACAGGCGTCCTCATAGAAGGCTTCTCCCGCCTCGGTCAGCTCTACGCCTCGCGTCAGACGCCTGAACAGCGGGGTGCCCACTTCCTCTTCGAGCCGTTTGATCTGCTGACTCAGAGGTGGCTGTGAAATGCCCAGCGCTTTGGCTGCTTTGGTGAAGTGTCGCTCGCGTGCAACCGCGACAAAATACCGCAGATAACGAAGTTCCATATCTAAAACGTCTCAAACCAGCATGGTTTCTATATTGGAACTCTCTGCTGAATCGGGTCAACATTTATTTAACCTTTCTAAATAAAGTTGAAGAGGACGAGCATGATGATGCATTCATCTGCCTGCGACTGTGAGGCCAGCTTGTGCGAGACCCTGCGTGGGTTCTCCGCCCAGCATCCTGACAGCGTGATCTATCAAACATCGCTAATGAGCGCCCTGCTAAGCGGCGTCTACGAAGGTGAGACCACCATCGCCGATCTGCTGGCACACGGTGATTTTGGCCTGGGTACGTTCAACGAACTGGATGGCGAAATGATTGCCTTCAGCAGCCAGGTATACCAGCTGCGTGCCGACGGCAGCGCCCGGGCTGCGAAGCCGGAACAGAAAACGCCGTTCGCGGTGATGACCTGGTTTCAGCCGCAGTACCGTAAAACCTTTGATACGCCGGTCAGCCGTCAGCAGATCCACGATGTGATCGACCAGCAAATCCCGTCCGATAACCTGTTCTGTGCGTTGCGTATCGACGGTAATTTCCGCCACGCCCACACCCGCACCGTACCGCGCCAGACGCCGCCGTACCGGGCGATGACCGACGTGCTGGATGACCAGCCGGTGTTCCGCTTCAACCAGCGCGAGGGCGTGCTGGTCGGGTTCCGCACCCCGCAGCATATGCAGGGCATTAACGTGGCCGGTTATCACGAGCATTTTATTACTGACGACCGTCAGGGCGGGGGACACCTGCTCGACTATCAGCTTGAGAGTGGTGTGCTCACCTTCGGCGAAATTCACAAGCTCATGATTGACCTGCCCGCCGACAGCGCGTTCTTACAGGCCAACCTTCACCCGAGCAATCTGGATGCCGCGATCCGTTCCGTCGAAAACTAACAGGAGAACTACCGTGAACAGTGAGAAACAGTCACGTCAGTGGGCGCATGGCGCCGATATGGTTGTCGGCCAGCTGGAAGCGCAGGGCGTGAAGCAGGTATTCGGGATCCCGGGGGCGAAAATCGACAAAGTGTTTGACTCCCTGCTGGACTCCTCCATCGAGATCATACCCGTGCGTCACGAAGCGAATGCGGCGTTTATGGCGGCAGCGGTAGGGCGGTTGACCGGTAAAGCCGGGGTGGCGCTGGTGACCTCCGGCCCCGGCTGTTCCAATCTGATCACCGGCATTGCCACCGCCAACAGCGAGGGCGATCCGGTGGTCGCCCTGGGCGGGGCGGTCAAACGCGCGGATAAAGCGAAGCTGGTGCACCAGAGCATGGACACCGTCGCCATGTTCAGCCCGGTGACCAAATATGCCGTCGAAGTCAGCTCGCCGGACGCGATTGCCGAGGTGGTATCGAACGCGTTTCGCGCCGCCGAGCACGGCAGGCCGGGGGGCGCGTTCGTCAGCCTGCCGCAGGATATCGTCGACCAGCCTGCGACGGGGACGATTTTACCCGCCAGCGGTGCGACGCTGATGGGTCCGGCACCGGAGTCTGCGATTAACGACGTGGCGAAGCTTATCGAAAACGCTAAAAACCCGGTCATTTTACTTGGCCTGATGGCCAGCCAGCCCGCGAACAGCGATGCCCTGCGTAAGCTGCTGGAGAAAAGCCGTATCCCTGTCACCAGCACCTATCAGGCCGCCGGGGCGGTGAACCAGGAGAACTTTACCCGCTTTGCCGGACGCGTCGGCCTGTTCAATAACCAGGCGGGCGACCGACTACTGCATCTGGCGGATCTGATTATCTGCATCGGCTACAGCCCGGTGGAGTACGAGCCGTCTATGTGGAACAGCGGCGACGCCACACTGGTGCACATTGACGTGCTGCCTGCCTATGAAGAGCGTAACTACGTGCCGGATCTTGAGCTGGTGGGGGATATCGCCGGAACGCTGAACCTGCTTGCCAGCCGGATCGAGCATAAGCTGGAGCTGAGCCAGCGCGCCTCTGAAATCCTGGTCGATCGTCAGCATCAGCGGGATCTGCTCGATCGTCGCGGCGCCTCGCTCAACCAGTTTGCTCTGCACCCGCTGCGCATCGTGCGCGCCATGCAGGACATCGTCAATAACGACGTGACCCTGACCGTCGATATGGGCAGCTTCCACATCTGGATCGCCCGCTACCTTTACAGCTTCCGCGCGCGTCAGGTAATGATCTCCAACGGCCAGCAGACCATGGGCGTTGCCCTGCCGTGGGCGATTGGTGCCTGGCTGGTGAACCCGGGCCGCAAGGTGGTATCGGTCTCCGGTGACGGTGGCTTCCTGCAGTCGAGCATGGAGCTGGAAACCGCGGTGCGCCTCAACGCCAACGTGCTGCACATCATCTGGGTGGATAACGCCTACAACATGGTGGCGATCCAGGAAGAGAAAAAATACCAGCGCCTTTCCGGCGTCGAGTTCGGCCCGGTCGATTTCAAAGTCTATGCCGATGCCTTCGGCGCGAAAGGCTTTGCCGTGGAGAGTGCTGAAGCGCTCGAACCGACGCTGCGCGCGGCGATGGATGTCGATGGCCCGGCCGTGGTGGCCATTCCCGTCGACTACAGCGATAACCCGCTGCTGATGGGCCAGCTCCATCTCAGCCAGATTTTGTGACTCAATATAAGGACAGAGAAATGCAAAAAGTTGCTCTCGTAACCGGCTCAGGCCAGGGGATTGGTAAAGCGATTGCGCTGCGCCTGGTGAAGGATGGCTTTGCCGTTGCCATTGCCGACTATAACGATGAGACGGCAAGAGCCGTCGCCGATGAAATCATCCGCAACGGCGGCAAGGCCGTCGCCGTGAAGGTGGATGTCTCTGACCGCGAGCAGGTGTTTGCGGCGGTGGAAAAAGCGCGCACCGCGCTGGGCGGATTTAACGTCATCGTTAATAACGCCGGGATTGCGCCGTCCACGCCTATCGAATCCATCACGCCAGAGATTGTCGACAAGGTCTACAACATCAACGTGAAAGGGGTGATCTGGGGTATTCAGGCTGCCATCGACGCGTTCCGCAAAGAGGGGCACGGCGGGAAGATCATCAACGCCTGCTCCCAGGCAGGCCACACCGGCAACCCGGAACTGGCCGTGTACAGCTCCAGCAAGTTCGCGGTTCGCGGCTTAACCCAGACCGCAGCGCGAGACATTGCTCCGCTGGGCATCACCGTTAACGCCTATTGCCCAGGCATCGTCAAAACGCCGATGTGGGCAGAAATCGACCGTCAGGTCTCCGAGGCGGCGGGCAAACCGCTTGGCTACGGGACGGAAACTTTTGCCAAACGCATTACGCTGGGTCGTTTGTCCGAGCCGGAAGATGTCGCCGCCTGCGTTTCATACCTCGCCGGGCCGGATTCTGATTACATGACCGGGCAATCCTTATTGATTGATGGTGGGATGGTGTTCAACTAAATACTAATAAGCTCTGACATGAGTTTTCCCCTGCCCCCGTGCAGGGGCTTTTTTTTGTCTCCTTAGCCATTGTGCATTACACTGCGCGCTGCAAAACTTTAGTCATTACGATCTGACAGGCGGTAACAGCGATGAACGGAACAATCACAACGTGGTTTAAAGATAAAGGCTTTGGATTTATCAAAGATGAAAACGGCGATAACCGCTATTTTCATGTGATTAAGGTCGCCAACCCTGATCTGATTAAGAAAGATGCGGCGGTGACGTTCGAACCGACGACGAATAATAAAGGCCTTTCCGCCTATGCGGTGAAGGTGATCCCCGAGAGTAAACACCTCTATATTGCGGGCGAGCGCGTGAAGCTCACCTCGATCAAATCCTTCGTGGTGTTCAGCGAAGAAGAGCCGGTTGAAACCAAAATCGACAAAGAAAACGCGGTGCTGTCGGTGGGTCTGCTGATGAACAGCATTAAACCGAAATCCGAGGTAAAATCGGGTGAAATGCGCACCGTGAAGAAGCTGGCGATCACGACCTTCCAGAACACGACGCTGATCTTTACCGAAGATGAAATTGACATTGACGCTACGGTCAAGCTGCTGAAGTGATTTGTTGCCGGGTGGCGGCGATGCCTTACCCGGCCTACGAAAAACCCTCAACGCGGCACGAAACGTAGGCCCGGTAAGCATCGCGCCACCGGGCACAGCCGCACCCGTTTACCCCATCCTGTGCTCGCCCCGTAACATCGCCTCCCGATCAAACACCTTCTGGATCTCCCCGTGTGCCATAAATGCCGCCCGGTCGGACATATGGGCAATCACGTCCGCATCGTGGCTCACCAGAAGATAGGTCATGTCGTGGGCGGCTTTCAGGCGGTTGAGCAGGTTAAGAATTTCCGCCTGCACGGACATATCTAGTGCCGAGGTCGGTTCATCCAGCAGCAGAAGCTGCGGGCGCAACAGCAGGGCACGGGCAATCGCCACGCGCTGACGCTGGCCGCCGGAAAGCTGGTGCGGATAACGTTTCCCCGCATCGGCAGACAGGCCCACCTGTTTAAGCGCATCCGCCACCTTTTCCGCAATCTGCGTTTCGCCATGGATGTTCAACGGCTCCGACAGCGTGCGTGCAATGGTGTGGTTCGGGTGCAAAGACGCCCACGGATCCTGAAACACCATCTGCACGTTGCGACGCAGCGTGCCTTGAAAACGTCGCCCGGGCGTTAACGTCTCTCCCAGTAGCGTAATGTTCCCGCGCCACTCGCGCTGCAGCCCCGCCAGCACGCGCAGAAGGGTCGATTTCCCGCAGCCGGATTCCCCGATCAGGCTGAAGGTTTCGCCTTTCGCGATGGTAAAGCTGGCGGCAGAGACCGCCGTCTTTTCCCCGAAGGTGACCTGAACCTGGTTAACCTCAACGAGCGCCATCGTTCGCCTCCTTCCACGGCTGCGAACGGTCGAGCGTCGGCAGCATCTGCCCAAAGGTATTGGCATTTGGCCTGCAGGTCCACAGGGTGCGCGTATACGGATGCGTTGCCTGAGGGAGTTGGCTTGCCGCCATCTCATCTACCTTTTCGCCCTGATACATCACCAGCACGCGGTCGCAGTGTTCCGCCACCAGCGGCAGGTCATGGCTGATTAACAGCATCGCCATCTGGCGCGCTTCACACTGCTGCACCAGCAGTTCGAGGATCTGGTTGCGCAGGCGAGCGTCCAGCGCTGAGGTCGGTTCGTCGGCAATCAGCACCTGCGGGTTGTTGATGAGCGCAATCGCAATCATCACCCGCTGGCCCATGCCGCCGGAAAGTTCGCCGGGATAACGCTGAAGCACATGTTCGCTCAGTCCGACAGCACGAATGATGTCGTGAATGCGCGCCACGCGTTCTGAACGGGGCAGGCGCTGATGCAGCGTGAGCGCCTCGTCAAGCTGAGCGGCAACGCTTTTCACCGGATTGAGCGCGTAGCGCGGGTCCTGCAAAACCATCGCAATCCCGTTGCCGCGCAGCGCTTGCCAGCGGCGGGCGTTCAGGGTCAGCAGATCGTTGCCCAGCACGTTAAGTTGCCGGGCGCTCACCATGCCGGGCTTACGTACCAGCCCCATCAGGGCGCGGGCAGACATCGATTTACCCGAGCCGGATTCACCCACCAGCGCCAGACGCTCGTTGCCAAGCGTAAAGCTCAGGTTGTTGACCACGCGTGCGGCGGGGTAGTCGATATTCAGCGCATCGACGATAACGCGGTGTTCAGTCATGTTGCGGCTCCAGTACGTCACGCAGGCCATCGCCTAGCAGGTTAAAGGCCAGGCTGGCAAACAGAATGGCTCCGCCGGGAATGGCGGCGATCCACCACTGGTCGAAAATCACCTGCATGCCGTCAGCAATCATTGCCCCCCATTCAGCCATTGGCGGACGGGCGCCAAGGCCGAGGAAACCGAGCCCGGCGGCGGCCAGAATAATGCCGGCCAGATCCAGCGCCAGCCGCACAATCGCAGACGGCAGACACAGCGGCAGAATATGGCCGACCAGCAGGCGCGGGCCGCGAATTCCCATCATCTCGGCAGCGGCCAGATAATCGCTGTGGCGCAGACGCTGAATTTCACTTCGCGCCTGACGTGCATAAGCAGGCCAGGTGGTTAAGGCCAGCGCCAGCGCGCCGTTGACCAGCCCTGGGCCCAGCATCGCCACAAACGCGAACGCAAGGATCAGGCGCGGCATCGACATCACCACGTCGGTAAAGCGCATCAGGAGGCGCTCCATCCAGCCGCCGTAGTAGCCGGACAGGATCCCCACCAGCAGCCCGGTGGGCAGGGTAATGACCGTCACTAAGGCCACCAGCCCGAGCGCCGGACGGGTGCCGTAAATCAGGCGCGAGAGCAGGTCGCGCCCGTAGCTGTCGGTGCCGAGCCAGTGCTGGCTATTCGGTGCCTGCAGGCGCGAGGCGGCGTCCTGCCAGTTCGGGTCAACCGGTGCAAGCCAGGAGGCGAACAGGGCGATCACCATCAGCAGCACGATGGCAATCAACCCGCAAAAGGCGGCAGGAGAACGTCGCAGGCGACGTATAAAGAGATAAAACGGCATCAGCGCACCCTGGGATCGGTTGCCTGCACAAGCAGGTCGGTAAGGTTATTGATCAGCACAAAACAGATGCCAATCAGCAGCGTGCCGCCCATGACGGCGGTAGTGTCTCCGGCGAACAGGGCGGTGGTGAGGTAGCGTCCGATGCCTGGCCAGGAGAAGACGGTTTCCGTTAATACCGCACCTTCCAGCATGCTGGTGTAGGCCAGCGCAATCACCGTCAGCAGGGTGCTGCGAATGTTCGGCAGCACGTGGCGCAGCAGAATAGTCATCTCCCCGGCCCCCTTGGCGCGAGCGAGCAGGATGTACTCTTTGTTCATTTCGCTCAGACAGGCGGAGCGCGTCAGGCGGGTAATGCTTGCGAGCGAGTAATAGGCCAGCAGCAGCACCGGCAGCACAAGGTGGCTGAGGGCATTGCGAAACGCCTCGCGATCGCCAGAAAGCCAGGTATCCACCAGCGCAAAGCCGGTGCGTGGTTCGACGGTGAACTGCCAGATGTCATCCAGCCTGCCGGGACCCGCGCTCCACTGCAGCTTCGCGTAGAACAGGGCCAGCATCAGCAGGCCAAGCCAGAAAATCGGCACCGAGTTGCCGAGCAGGGTGAGCGTTCTGAGCGTTAAATCAAGCGGCGAACCGGCATAGCGGGCGCACAGCACCCCGGCAATCACGCCGAGCACGGCGCCGATGATTAAGGCCAGCGTAGCCAGTTCGAGCGTGGCGGGAAAAGCGTGCAGCAAGTCCTGCAACACCGGCTGGCCGGTGGCGCTGGCAGTGCCCAGATCACCGTGGGCAAGGTCTTGCAGGTAGTGCCAGAACTGCACGGGCAGGGGGCGATCTAACCCGAGCTGGTGGCGAACCTGATCGTAGGTGGACTGGCTGGCGTGATCGCCGACGATCTGCAGCACGCGATCGACCGGTGAAAATGCCGAGAGCGCAAACGTGACGAGCAGCAGCCCGAAAAGCGTGAGCAGCAGAGTCAGCAGAGCCTGAAGCACGCGGGTGGAAAGATGTGGCATGGGAAATCTCTTCATGCCGGGTGGCGGCTTCGCCTTACCCGGCCTACAAAACCGAGAACACAGGCCGGGTAAGCGCAGCGCCACCCGGCAACAAAGGCTACTTCGTGACGCGATCGTACCAGACCATGTCCGCGTTCAAGCCCTGCTGATATCCCTTCACGTTATCGCGCACCACGATCTGGGTTTTGCCCTGATCGACGAACACATACGGCGAGCTATGTTGCAGCTGTTCCTGCATTTTCTTGTACAGATCCAGACGTTTCGCCGGATCCGGCTCGGCAACCGCCGCCAGCGTGGCTTTGTTAAGCTCGGGAATTTTCCAGCTGTTCAGACCGGCTACGGTACTGGATTTGCCATCGTTCCACGCAAAGGCGCTGGCGTTAGAGTGCGCATCAAAGTAGTCCGGGATCCACAGACGAATCGCCGCCTGATGCTGCTTTGCGCGCACGCGGGCATAGACCTGGCTCCCGGCAGCGGGCAGCAGATCGACCTTCACGCCCCCCTGAGCAAAGCTCGCCTGCATGGACTGGGCGATGGTGATAAACGGCGGCTTGTTCTCCACGTCCAGCGTGAAGTGCGCGTCTTTAATGCCCGCTTTGGCGAGAATTTCTTTCGCCTTAGCCGGGTCAAACGTGAATGGATTCGCTTCCAGCGCGCCCGGCAGACCGACCGGCAGGAAGCTCTGATGCACAAAATACTGGCCTTTCAGCAGGTTTTTGGTAATGCCTTCATAATCAACCAGCCAGCGTGAAGCCTCCCAGAACGCCGGGTTGTTGAGCAGCGGGTTAGCGCTGTTGCCGGTGTTAAACACCAGATAATTTTGCTCGGCGGACGGAATGCTCAGCACCTTCACGCCCGGCTTGCCCTCCAGGGCGCTAATCTGGTCTGCACCCAGATCGCGCGCCACGTCGGCATCACCCTGCTGGATCAGCAGGCGACGGGAAGCCGGATCGGGAACGTTTTTAATGATGATGCTTTTAAGCTTCGGCGCGCCGCCGGGAGCCGATTCGTTGGCTTCCAGCACGATAGCTTGATGCGGCTGATAAACGCGCATTTTGAACGCGCCGCTGCCTGCCGAGTGCATTTTCAGCCAGGCGTTGCCGAAGTCGTTGTCCTTCACGTTCGCCACCACCTGCTTTTCATCGACGATGGAGGCAATCGGCGTGGAGAGAATATTCAGCGCCACCGACGGGCTAACGTCCGCCGTCCAGTGAAGCTGGAGGGTATGGTCATCCACTTTTTTCAGCTGGCTGGCGATGTTGCTCGCGTCCCAGCCCAGCACGTTGAGGATAAACGCCGGGGATTTGTTCAGCGTCACGGCGCGGGTATACGAGAAGATCACGTCTTCCGGGCGCAGTGGGTTTCCGGAAGCGAATTTCGCATCGGGCTTAAGCTTGATGGTCAAGGTTTTTGCTGCCGCGTCGGCTTCCCAGCTTTCCGCCAGAATCGGCGTGATTTTTTCCGGGTTATCGCGGTCCGGTTGCACCAGACGCTGATACAGGCTCGGTACGGTCTGGATGCTGGAGAGCTCGTTGGCTTCGGCCGGGTCGAGGCTTACGATGTCATCAAGCCCCTGGGCAACCACCAGCGTATTCGGCGGAGTAGCGGCGTGGACTGCGTTTGAGAGCGCGGCCAGCACCAGTAACGGCAACAGTTTTTTTGTCATAGCGATCCCTGAAATAACTCTATTGTGATTGTTTTATGCTCCGCTACGTTAGGTCGACTAAGACATTCCGCAAAGTCGAAATTCAGCTTTGCTTATGCCTTCCGGGAATAACGCATACGCTAAGGCTATTAGAATGCGCTGCTTTTCGTCCGCTTTTTAACCTGCTATAACAAACTCCTTACCTTTCAGGGAGTCACCGCCGTGCCCGAAATCAATCAACATGGTCAAACCGTTAACGATATTGTTCCAGACTGGAAATGCGCCCGGATCTTAACCCGCACCCCACTTACCGGTCAGTATTGCCGACTGGAGCCGCTGGATACCGATCGCCATTCGGCTGATTTATACGAAGCCTACGCGCTGGGTGATGACAGTGACTGGACGTGGCTTGCCAGCACTCAGCCGGAAAGCGTTGAGGCCACTGCGCACTGGGTGCTGGGAAAGGTGATGGATGACGATCTGGTGCCCTTTGCCGTAATCGATTTACGCACTGAACAGGCGGTAGGGCTGGTGAGTTACATGGCGATTGAGCGGTTTCTCGGCTCGGTGGAAATCGGGCATGTCACCTGGTCGCGCAAAATGAAGGGCACGCGTTTGGGTACCGAGGCGGTGTGGCTGCTGCTGAAAAATGCCTTTGAGCATAAGTACCGTCGACTGGAATGGAAATGCGATTCAATGAACATTGCCTCGCGCAATGCGGCGGAGCGGCTGGGTTTTGTCTGGGAAGGTCGCCTGCGTCAGAAACTTGTGCGCAAAGGGCGTAACCGCGACAGCGATATGCTCTCCATTATTGATGGCGAATGGCCGCAAAGAAACGCGGAGCTGTGCGCCTGGCTGGCTGCGGAGAATTTTGACGCAGAAGGGCGGCAGATTCAGCGGCTTGAGGCATTTAGGTTATAAGTCTTGTATGTAGGGTACAGCTGGAACGGATAATTACTCTGAGGAAATGGCAATTTCAATCAGGTTGGTTTCTCCGGACTGGACACCCATGGCGTGACCAGGACCGCTGGCGGTATGCAAATTGATAAAGCCCGTTTTGCCGAGGCTTTGGCATAGCCGTCGGCAATGGCAACCACGCTGCTCTTCTGGAGTACCAAATATATTTTCTACGTCTTCTCTTTCCAGAAGTTCAAGGAAAATATCGGCACCCGTCCGCATATTTCAATCTGATATAGACGTTAATGATTTAATCATGATGACACCTCATTTAGCGTTATTTAAGGCATGCTAAAATTCTTCCTGCGTCGGACGAACCACAATTTCATTAATATCAACGTCGCCAGGCTGTTCAATGGCAAATAAAACGGCTCGGGCAATGGCGTCAGCCGGAATAGCCTGCTTATAGAATTCGTGCAAAAACGCCAGGCTGTCTTTATCAGAACTGCCGAACTGCAGTTCGCTTTCGACGGCGCCGGGGGAAATAAGCGTCGTGCGGATAGTTTTCCCCACCTCCTGACGTAACCCTTCGCTCAGGGCGCGAACGGCAAATTTAGTGGCGCTGTAAACGACGCCGCCGGGGGCAAGCACTTTGATACCCGCAACGGAAGCCACGTTAATAAAGTGTCCGCTACCCTGACGCTGGAACACCGGTAACGCCGCGGCAATGCCGTACAGCACGCCCTTCAGGTTAGTATCAATCATCTTGTCCCACTCGTCGGTTTTGCGCTCGCTGATGGGGGCTATCGCCATGTAACCGGCGTTATTGATCAATACGTCCACGCGCTGGTAGGCCGTCACAGCGGCATCGATGGCGGCCTGAACCTCTTCCTGACGGGTGACATCGGCCTTCACGGCAATCGCCTTGCCGCCCTGCTGGATAATCTGATCCACCAGGGCATTAATCCTGTCGAGGCGGCGCGCCACCAGCACCAGCGAAAAGGCCTTATTCGCTAAATACAGGGCAATGGCCTGACCGATGCCGCTGCTGGCGCCGGTGATAACGACAACGTTGTATGCACTGTTATTCATGATCTTATCTCGCTGTTGAGTAATGCAAAAAATAAAAGGCAGGGAGGTGTTAATGAATAATGACAAATTCATTAACGCGGATTTTTGATATATTGTGTATCGGAAATAAAATGATGGCTATTTAAAACTTAATGGAGTGTGGAAGAGTCTGTCAATATCATATTTTTAATATTTAAACGGATTGCATGCCTAACGTTTATTTATTATATGTAAGCGAGAATAGTATAAAAAGAAATGGGGTGACGCTGGAGGCCCTGCGAACAAGGCCTAAGGATTAGATTTTGCCACTATAAAGCACCGGGCCTGTTGGCAAGCCTGTGGGTGATCCGCCCTCTGGTTCAAGGCTTATCGCTATCGTGGCGCCAGGAGGAAGCGTTGTGTTCCTGAGGGTCACCTTCGTCGGTATGTTGCTATGCAGTAATCCCAGCGAGACAGGGTTCTGTCCGGTCGGAATCAGCCAAAGCTGCAGGCTGTGCTGCGCCGGGACGGCGGCAGGTCCGAGAGGAGCAATACTCAGCTGCTGACGGCGGCTGTCCGCACTCACGACCCACTGCCCGTGCTGTTGGGCATCGTTGAGCACCATCAGCGGTGCGAGCGTCGGCGCGCGGGTGGAATACCACGTCACGACGCTAAAGGCGGCAAGACCGGCTGCCACCATCCAGCCGAGGTAAGGTCGATGGTTGCGCAACGGCTGTTTAGACGGCAGTTCGAGGGCAATTTTTTTCCACACCGACTCAGGGGGAGGAATGGGGACAAGATGGCTATCGAGCGTGCTGAGCATTTCCTGCCAGTACGCTACGCGGGCGGCCAGAGCGGGCTCATTGGCAAGCCTTTTCTGGAACTGAAGCCGCGCGCCTCCCCGCAGGGTGCCGAGGGCATATTCTGCTGCCAGCATGTCGTCGCGTTTTTCTGCGTTATTCATAGCCCCACACACTCCCGGAGATGATCCATTGCGCGACGTATCCAGCTTTTCACTGAGCCTACAGGCTGCTGGAGCCAGTCGGCAATATCGCTGTGAGACATCCCCTGATAGTAGGCGAGCGTAATGCTCTGGCGCTGCTCGCTACTCAAATGTTCGAGACAATGCCTGAGCCGTTCTGCCTGCACATCGTCGTGCCAGTTGTTCTGCTCGTCATTCTCGCTCGGCAGAAGCGCGTCGGTATACGGCGTCTCGCGGTCGGCTGCCCGGGTTTGCCCGCAACGCAGCCAGTCAATACAGCGATTGCGAACAATATGCGTAAGCCAGGTCATCGGGGAACTGAGGGCGGCGTTATAGGTTTCGGCTTTACTCCAGACCGTGAGAAAACAGTCGTGAAGGATCTCTTCTGCCCATGCCCGGTCACGCAACATGCGCAGCGCGACGGCAAACAGATGCGGCGAGGTGAGTCGGTAGAGTTGTTCAAATGCACGGCGATCGCCTTTCGCGACCGCCTGCATTAATTTCTGCTGCTGTTCAGCCAGCGCGTTATCCATGTTTTTCCCGAAAGGCAACGGCACACTTCCGAAGTATAGACAACTACTTAGGCATCAGAACGGTATCAATGACATCGATAACGCCATTTTTTTGATGAACGTCGTAGGTGCTGATGTTTGCCACATTGCCCTGACCATCCTTAAGCTGAATATTGTGCAGGCCGTTGCTCATGATCCACAGCGGCTGACCGTTAACGGTCTTCAGCTCCGCGCGACCACCACCCTGTTTAATTTTCTGCTCCAGCGCTTTCATATCGTAATTACCGGCAACCACGTGATAGGTCAGGATGCTGGTTAGCAGTGCTTTGTTTTCGGGTTTGACCAGGTTATCGACCGTACCGGCGCAAACACGGTGAACGGTCCTTTGCTCTGCAGCGTATCCACCAGTCCGGCAGCTTTGACAGCGGCCACCAGAGTCGTGTGATCTTTCGAGTTCACGGCGTTTTCAACAATATTTTTGCTCGGGAACATTGCCGCTCCGCCCACCATCACGGTGTCAGACGTCATGGCTGCTGATGCGCCTGCACAGAAGAGTAAAGCGCTGGTTACGAATGCAACACGGGTTAGCTTTTTCATCATCATTCCTCGGATTGGGGAGCAAAGGGGTTGCTCACATACCCATATACGAAGGGAGGGTGGAAACTGGATGCAGGGAAATGAAAATAAATTTAGGAGACGTTTATTCCCTCTCCCCTGTGGGGAGAGGGTAAGGGTGAGGGGGCACCCTCAGCGGCGAACCGGCGCCCCGTTCGCGACATAATACGCGGCCGTGCTCTTCGCCAGCGGTTCGCGCCCGCGAATGGCGTCTGCAATCTTCTCGCCAATCATGATGGTGGTGGCGTTCAGGTTACCAGTGATGATCTGCGGCATGATCGACGCATCCACCACGCGCAGCCCTTCCAGCCCGTGAACGCGGCCTTCGCCGTCGACAACCGCCATCTCGTCATAGCCCATCTTACAGGTACCGCACGGGTGGAAGGCGGTTTCGGCGTGGTTGCGCACGAACTCGTCCAGCTGTTCGTCGGTCTGGCACTCGACGCCCGGGCTGATCTCGCGACCGCGGTACTTGTCCAGCGCAGGCTGGTGCATGATCTCGCGGGTGATACGGATCGCGTCGCGGAACTCCTGCCAGTCCTGTTCGTGAGACATGTAGTTGAACAGGATCGCCGGATGCTGATGCGGATCGCGCGACTTGATGCGCACGTGGCCGCGGCTCGGCGAGCGCATGGAGCCGACGTGGCACTGGAAGCCGTGCTCTTTTACCGCATTCGAACCGTTGTAGTTAATCGCCACCGGCAGGAAGTGGTACTGAATGTTCGGCCACGCGAACTCCTCGCGGCTGCGGATAAACCCGCCCGCTTCGAAGTGGTTGCTCGCGCCCACGCCGGTGCCGCCAAACAGCCACTCGGCGCCAATCTTCGGCTGGTTCCACCACTGCAGGGCAGGGTAGAGGGAGACCGGCTCTTTGCATTCGTACTGGAGGTACATCTCCAGGTGATCCTGCAGGTTCTCACCCACGCCGGGTAAGTCATGCACCAGCGGAATGTCGAACTGCTTCAGGAGTTCAGCGTTGCCCACGCCGGAACGCTGAAGGATCTGCGGAGAGGCAATCGCCCCCGCGCACAGCAGCACTTCTTTGTTCGCCGTTGCTTTCGACGGGATAGTGCTTTCGCCCTCCAGCCACTCGACGCCCACCGCGCGTTTGCCTTCAAAGAGGATGCGATCGGTCATGGCGTGGGTACGGATGGTCAGGTTCGGGCGTTGCTTTGCCTGGTCCAGATAGCCGCGCGCGGTGCTGGCGCGTCGGCCCTTCGGCGTGACCGTGCGGTCCATCGGGCCGAAGCCTTCCTGCTGATAGCCGTTGAGATCGTCCGTGCGCGGGTAGCCCGCCTGCACGCCCGCTTCCACCATCGCCTCAAACAGCGGGTTCACGCCCGGTTTGGAGGTGGTAACGCTCACCGGACCGTCGCCGCCATGGTAGTCATTCGGCCCTACGTCGCGCGTCTCCGCCTTGCGGTAGTAGGGCAGGCAGTTGAGATAGCTCCAGTGCTCCAGACCCGGCTCTTTCGCCCAGTGGTCGAGATCCATCGCGTTACCGCGCACGTAGCACATGCCGTTGATCAGCGATGAGCCGCCCAGCCCTTTACCGCGTCCGCACTCCATGCGGCGGTTGTTCATAAACGGCTCTGGCTCGGTTTCATACGCCCAGTTGTAGCGCTTGCCCTGCAGCGGGAACGCCAGCGCGGCAGGCATCTGGGTGCGGAAGTCAAAGCGGTAATCCGGTCCGCCCGCCTCAAGCAGCAGCACGGTGGTATTCGGATCTTCAGTCAGTCGTGTTGCCAGTACGTTGCCGGCAGAGCCGGCGCCGATAATGATGTAGTCAAATTGCAAATAAACCTCCCGGTTAAAATATGGACTGGAATTTACCCATCTCAACCTGGATGGACTTCACCTGGGTGTAGCTCTGCAGCGTCATAACGCCGTTCTCGCGGCCAATGCCGGAGTGTTTGTAACCGCCCACCGGCATCTCTGCGGCGGATTCACCCCAGGTGTTGATCCAGCAGATGCCCGCTTCGAGCTGATGAATGGTGCCGTGGGCGCGGTTCAGATCGGCAGTGACGATACCCGCCGCCAGTCCGTAGTCGGTATCGTTGGCGCGGCGAATCGCTTCTTCATCGGTTTCATAGGTGAGGATGGACATCACCGGGCCGAAGATCTCTTCGCGCACGATGGTCATCTCGTCGGTGCAGTCGGTGAACACGGTCGGGGCCACCCACGCGCCGTTATCAAACCCTTCGCCCTTCAGCACGTCGCCGCCGCACAGCACGCGCGCGCCTTCTTCTTTACCTTTGGCGATGTAGCGCAGCACGCTGTCGCGGTGCGGGAAGCTGACCATCGGGCCAAAGTTGGTTTTCACATCGAACAGATCGCCCGCGCGGATGCGGCCCACGCGCTCAACGATTTTCTGCTCAAACGCGGCCTTAAATTTCGCGGGCACGAACACGCGGGTGCCGTTGGTGCAGACCTGACCGGAGCTGAAGAAGTTGGCCATCATGGCGATGTCTGCCGCCAGATCCAGATCCGCATCGTCGAAAACAATCAGCGGCGATTTGCCGCCCAGCTCCATCGTCACCTCTTTCAGGGACGAGGCCGCCGAGTTGGCCATCACCTTTTTGCCGCTGGCAACGCCGCCGGTAAAGGAGACCTTCGCGATGCCCGGATGCTCGGTCAGGTACTGGCCGGTCTCCGCGCCTACGCCCGGCAGGACGTTAAACACGCCGTCCGGCAGACCCGCTTCGGTATAGATTTCGGCAAGCCTGAGGGCGGTGAGCGGCGTCACTTCGCTCGGCTTGAAGATCATCGCGTTACCCGCCGCCAGCGCCGGGGCCGATTTCCACAGGGCGATCTGGATCGGGTAGTTCCACGCGCCGATGCCCGCCACCACGCCCAGTGGCTCGCGGCGGGTGTAGACGAATGAGGTGTCGCGCAGCGGGATCTGGCTGCCTTCCAGCGCCGGGATCAGCCCTGCGTAATACTCCAGCACGTCCGCGCCGGTGACGATGTCCACTGTCGAGGTTTCGGAATACGCTTTACCGGTATCGAGGGTTTCCAGCTTCGCCAGCGCGTCGTTACGCTCGCGCAGGATATCCACGGCGCGACGCAGGATGCGTGAGCGCTCCATGGCGGTCATTGCCGCCCAAATTTTTTGCCCGCGTGTTGCGCTTTCCACGGCGCGGTCGACGTCTTCACGCCCGGCGGCCTGAACGCTCGCCAGGACTTCACCGTTGGCCGGGTTGATGGTCTCGAAGGTGCGACCGCTGGTGGCGGGTGTATAACCACCATTGATATAAAGCTGCTGTTCTGCCATTCGGGACATACTTTCTCCTCGGTTATTCGGTCGGTAAATGCTGGCTGATAAAGTGGCTGGTGAGCGACTGGGCCAGCGTTTTATCCAGCGGTTTGCCGCTCAGTGCGGCACGCAGCCAAAGCCCGTCGATCAGTGCCGCCAGCCCGTAGCCCGCTTCCTGCGCCTGCTCGCGTGGCAGTTCGCGGCGGAACTCGTACACCAGGTTCGACAGCAGGCGGCGGCTGCTGACCTGCTGCAGACGGTAGAGCATCGGCTGGTGCATGCTGCTCGCCCAGAAGGCCAGCCAGGCTTTCATTGCCGCGCTGCTGATCTGGGTTTCATCAAAAT
>OKDE01000234.1_pt1 | contig 23172 bp, 17 predicted proteins | sample 1613501 | NCBI WGS metagenome assembly OKDE01 (sample SAMN04436860, study PRJEB24849) | human gut metagenome | biome: human gut; feature: NICU; material: stool | host: Homo sapiens | place: USA: Saint Louis, MO | collected 2011-09-07
CTGGCCGCGGCGGGCGTGGGCAGGATGACGCTGCTGGATTTTGATACCGTATCGGTGTCTAATCTCCAGCGCCAGACGCTGCACAGCGACGCGACCATTGGCGAGCCAAAAGTGGAATCCGCCCGGGCTACGCTGGCGCGCATCAACCCCAACGTTCAGTTCACCCTGCTTGACGCGATGCTGGATGACGAGGCGTTATTTGCGCAGATTGCGCAGCACGATCTGGTGCTCGACTGCACCGATAACGTCGCCGTTCGTAACCAGCTTAATGCAGGCTGTTTTGCCCACAAAACCCCGCTGGTCTCCGGTGCGGCGATCCGCATGGAGGGGCAGATCAGCGTCTTCACCTATGCGGAGGGGGCCCCCTGCTACCGCTGCCTGAGCCGTCTGTTTGGTGAGAATGCGCTAACATGCGTTGAGGCGGGCGTGATGGCGCCGCTCGTCGGCGTGATTGGGTCGCTGCAGGCGATGGAAGCGATTAAAGTGCTGGCACATTACGGTACGCCTGCCGCAGGAAAAATCGTGATGTATGACGCGATGACCTGCCAGTTCCGCGAGATGAAGCTGATGCGTAATCCGGGGTGTGAGGTTTGTGGAGGTTAAAGCAAACGGCAACCTTCAGGTTGCCGTTTAAGTGTTTGCTCCCTCTCCCTGTGGGAGAGGGTTGGGGTGAGGGCATCAGGCCGCACCCGTCAGATCGACGTCCGACCAAACGCCCCCTGCCAGTCCTGCTCAAACTTCACAATCGCTGCGTCTACCGCAGGAGAGGTAATAAACTGCTGCGCCACGTCCAGCGGCAGCGTGATGGACTCGCATCCTGCCAGCAGGCAGTCCAGCGCCTGACGTGGGGTTTTAAAGCTCGCGGCCAGCACTTTTGATTGCGGGGCGTGCAGCGTCAGCAGCTGTTGCAGCTCAACCACGGTCTGGATACCGTCCCCGCCCTGCGCGTCCACGCGGTTCACGTATGGCGCGACATACTCTGCTCCTGCCAGCGCAGAGAGCATACCCTGGGCCGCGCCGTACACCGCCGTACCCAGCGTCGGAATGCCTTCCGCTTTCAGCATCTTGATGGCTGCCAGCCCTTCGGCAGTTACCGGCACTTTCACCACCAGGTCGTTAATCATCGCGCGCAGCTTACGCGCGTCTTCCACCATACCTTCAGCGGTCGTCGCCATCACCTGCGCGAACAGACGGCCTTTACCGCCCATCGCGTCGTGCAGCGCGGGCAGAAGCTCATCCAGCGGCGTTTTACCTGCCGCCACAATGCTTGGGTTGGTGGTCACGCCCGCCAGCGGGAAGATACGCGCCAGCTTTTTGACTGCCGCAACGTCTGATGTGTCGAGATAAAGTTCCATGATGTCACCCTCAAAATTAGCCTGCGCTTAACCTATCACAGGAAAACCTGCTCAGGAGTTGACCTGCATCAAGATAACTTTCATTCGAAAGTCATTTAATCTTCATATGCAACTTGAGGGTAAAAACATGATCTTCAATATTCAGCGTTACTCCACCCACGATGGCCCCGGTATTCGTACCGTGGTGTTCCTGAAAGGCTGCTCGCTGGGCTGTCGCTGGTGCCAGAACCCGGAAAGCCGTTCCCGTAGCCGGGACGTGCTGTTTGATGCGCGCCTGTGCCTTGACGGCTGCGACCTGTGTCAGCAGGCGGCGCCGGGCTGTATCGAACGCGCGCTGAATGGTCTCGTCATCCACCGTGAAAAAATGTGTGAAGAGACGCTCAACGCCCTTACCGACTGCTGCCCGACGCAGGCGCTGACCGTATGCGGTGAAGAACAGCAGGTGGGCGAGATCATGGCGACCGTGCTGCGCGATAAGCCCTTTTACGACCGCAGCGGCGGCGGTATTACGCTTTCCGGCGGCGAGCCGTTTATGAAACCGGAGCTGGCGCACGCGCTGTTTAAAGCCAGCCACGAACAGGGGATCCACACCGCCGTTGAAACCTGTCTTCACGTGCCGTGGCACTATATCGAGCCTTCATTACCGTACGTCGATCTGTTCCTCGCCGACCTGAAACACGTCGATCCTGAGGTGTTCAAACAGTGGACGGACGGCTCGGCCAAACGGATCCTCGATAACCTGAAGCGCCTTGCCGCTGCCGGGAAAAAAATCACCATTCGCGTACCGCTGATTCAGGGCTTCAATGCCGATGAAGCGTCCGTGACCGCCATTACCAACTTCGCCGCCGATGAACTTGGCGTCGATGATATTCATTTTCTGCCGTATCACACGCTGGGCATGAACAAATACACCCTGCTTGGCCAACCCTACTCTGCCCCTGACAAACCGCTGGATAACCCTGCCCTGCTAGACTTCGCGCAGCAGTACGCCTGCCAGAAAGGGTTAACCGCGACCTTACGAGGATAAACCTATGACGACGTTAAATCTCAACACCCTCAGCGAGCGCATCAAGGCGCACAAAACCGCGCTGGTCCATATCGTTAAGCCGCCGGTCTGTACCGAGCGCGCGCAGCATTACACCGAAATGTACCAGCAGCACATGGACAAGCCGATCCCGGTGCGTCGCGCCCTGGCGCTGGCGCATCATCTGGCTGAGCGTACCATCTGGATCAAACACGACGAGCTGATTATCGGTAACCAGGCAAGCGAAGTTCGCGCCGCACCCATCTTCCCGGAATACACCGTCTCCTGGATTGAAAAAGAGATCGACGATCTGGCGGACCGTCCGGGCGCGGGCTTTGCGGTGAGCGAAGAGAACAAGCGCGTCCTGCATGCGATCTGCCCGTGGTGGCGCGGCCAGACGGTGCAGGATCGCTGCTACGGCATGTTCACCGACGAGCAAAAAGGCCTGCTGGAAACCGGTATTATCAAAGCCGAAGGCAACATGACCTCCGGCGACGCGCACCTGGCGGTGAACTTCCCGCTGGTGCTGGAGAAAGGTCTCGACGGCCTGCGCGCTAAAGTCGCCGAGCGCCGCTCGCGTATCAACCTGACGGTGCTGGACGATCTGCACGGCGACCAGTTCCTGAAAGCGATCGATATCGTGCTGGACGCGGTGAGCCTGCACATCAAACGTTTTGCCGCTCTGGCACGCGAAATGGCGGCCACGGAAACCCGCGAAAGCCGCCGCGACGAGCTGCTGGCGATGGCGGAAAACTGCGACGTGATTGCCCACGAGCCGCCAAAAACCTTCTGGCAGGCGCTGCAGCTGTGCTATTTCATTCAGCTGATCCTGCAGATTGAGTCTAACGGTCACTCCGTGTCGTTCGCCCGTATGGACCAGTATCTCTATCCGTTCTACCGCCGCGACGTGGAGCTGAACCAGAGTCTCGACCGCGAACACGCGATTGAGCTGCTGCACAGCTGCTGGCTGAAGCTGCTGGAAGTGAACAAGATCCGCTCCGGCTCGCACTCTAAGGCCTCTGCCGGTAGCCCGCTGTACCAGAACGTCACCATCGGCGGCCAGAAGCTGGTCAACGGTGAGCCAATGGACGCGGTCAACCCGCTCTCCTACGCGATTCTGGAATCCTGCGGTCGCCTGCGCTCCACTCAGCCGAACCTGAGCGTGCGTTACCACGCAGGCATGAGCAACGACTTCCTTGACGCCTGCGTACAGGTGATCCGCTGCGGCTTCGGGATGCCGGCGTTCAACAACGATGAAATCGTTATCCCGGAATTTATCAAGCTCGGCGTTGAACGTGATGACGCCTATGACTACGCGGCCATCGGCTGTATCGAAACCGCCGTGGGCGGCAAGTGGGGCTATCGCTGCACCGGCATGAGCTTTATCAACTTTGCCCGCGTGATGCTCGCCGCGCTGGAAGGCGGCCGCGACGCCACCAGCGGTAAGGTATTCTTGCCGCAGGAAAAAGCGCTCTCTGCCGGTAACTTCGATAACTTCGAGGAGGTGATGGCGGCGTGGGATACGCAGATTCGCTACTACACCCGCAAATCCATCGAAATTGAGTACGTGGTGGACACCATGCTGGAAGAGAACGTGCACGATATTCTCTGCTCGGCGCTGGTGGACGACTGCATCGAACGCGCGAAAAGCATCAAGCAGGGCGGCGCGAAGTATGACTGGGTTTCCGGCCTGCAGGTGGGTATCGCCAACCTCGGCAACAGTCTGGCGGCGGTGAAGAAGCTGGTGTTTGAACAGGGCGTCATCGGTCAACAGCAGCTGGCGGCCGCGCTGGCGGATGATTTCGACGGGTTGACCCACGAGCAGCTGCGTCAGCGTCTGATCAACGGCGCGCCGAAGTACGGTAACGACAACGACAGCGTGGATATGCTGCTGACGCGTGCTTACCAGACCTACATTGAAGAGCTGAAGCAGTACCACAACCCGCGCTATGGTCGTGGTCCGATTGGCGGTAACTACTACGCGGGCACCTCCTCCATTTCCGCAAACGTGCCGTTTGGCGCGGCAACGATGGCGACTCCGGACGGACGTAAGGCGCATACCCCGCTGGCGGAAGGGGCAAGCCCGGCGTCCGGTACCGACCACCTCGGCCCGACGGCGGTCATCGGCTCCGTGGGTAAACTCCCTACCGAGGCGATTCTGGGCGGCGTGCTGCTGAACCAGAAGCTGAACCCGTCGACGCTGGAAAACGACAGCGATCGCCAGAAGCTGATGGTGCTGCTGCGCACTTTCTTCGAGGTGCATAAAGGCTGGCATATTCAGTACAACATCGTCTCGCGCGAAACGCTGCTGGAAGCGAAGAAACACCCTGACCAGTACCGCGATTTAGTGGTACGCGTAGCGGGCTACTCGGCGTTCTTCACCGCCCTGTCGCCGGATGCACAGGACGATATTATTGCGCGTACCGAGCATACGCTGTAAAAAAACGCCCGGTGGCGCTGCGCTTACCGGGCCTACATTGTCTCCCCCGCAGGCCGGGTAAGGCGAAGCCGCCACCCGGCTTTCTGACTTTCATTCGAAATTAAATTTGTGCTCCCCGTCACCTTGTTATTAGAATGTTTCAAAACGCAGTGACCCAGGAGCACAGTATGACCGTAAAAGTTATCGTCACCGATATGGACGGAACTTTCCTTGATGATGCCAAGCAGTACGATCGTGACCGCTTCCAGGCACAGTTTGAGCAGCTTAACGCCCGCGGTATTGAATTCGTTGTCGCCAGCGGCAATCAGTATTATCAGCTCATCTCCTTCTTCCCTGAGCTAAAAGATCGAATCTCCTTCGTGGCGGAAAACGGCGCGCTGGTGTTCGATCACGGGGAACACGTTTTCCACGGCGAACTGACTCGCCATGAGTCGCAGATCGTCATTGGCGAACTGCTGAAAGATAACGCGCTGAACTTCGTGGCCTGCGGGCTGCAGAGCGCTTACGTCAGCGATAAAGCCCCGGACGAATTTGTGGCGCTGATGTCTAAGCACTACCATCGCTTAACGCGCGTCAGCGATTATCACGAGATTGACGATGTGCTGTTCAAGTTCTCACTGAACCTGCCCGACAGCGATATCCCGAACCTGATCGACGCGCTGCATGTTTCTCTCGACGGCATTATGAAACCGGTCACCAGCGGCTTTGGGTTTGTGGACTTGATCATTCCTGGCCTGCATAAAGCCAACGGCATCAGCCGCCTGCTGAAGCGCTGGGAGCTCTCCCCACAGCAGTGCGTGGCCATTGGCGACAGCGGCAATGACGCGGAGATGCTGAAGCTGGTGAAATACTCATTTGCGATGAACAACGCGGCAGAAAGCATCAAACAGATCGCCCGCTACAGCACCGACGACAACAACCACCAGGGCGCGCTGAACGTCATTCAGGCCGTGCTCGATAACCATTCCCCGTTCGACGCCTAATCTCTCTCCCGCCGGAGCCCCGCTCCGGCCTATCACTCTTTTTCCGACCTGTGGCTTGCGTCAAGTTTTTAAACTTGCATTAACTTATTTTTAACTTAAAGTATCACTTGTAGATATTTTTACTTTCGAATGAAAGATGCGAGGCAGTTATGACCTTTACCAGTGAAACTTTGCCAGCGGACCACAAAGCGGCAATTCGTCAGATGAAGCGCGAGCTACGCACCCAGATCGGTGATGTTCAGGCGGTGTTCGACAAGCTCAGCGACAACATTGCCACCCGCGTGGCAGAGATCAACGCCCTCAAGAATAAAGGCCAACCCGTCTGGCCGACGATCCCGTTCGCGGATGTGAAAAACGGCACAATCACCGCTGAACAGCGCGAGGCGGTTAAGCGTCGGGGCTGCGCGGTGATCAAAGGTCATTTTCCGCGCGAACAGGCGCTGGCGTGGGATCAGTCGATGCTCGACTATCTCGATCTCAATAAGTTTGACGAGGTGTATAAAGGGCCGGGCGATAACTTCTTCGGCACCTTAACCGCCTCTCGTCCGGAGATTTACCCGATCTACTGGTCGCAGGCGCAAATGCAGGCGCGTCAGAGCGAAGAGATGGCGCAGGTGCAGTCGTTCCTGAACCGTTTATGGACATTCGAGAGCAACGGCAAGCAGTGGTTCGACCCGGATGTCAGCGTGATTTATCCGGATCGTATTCGCCGCCGCCCACCGGGCACCACCTCTAAAGGGCTGGGCGCGCACACCGATTCCGGCGCGCTGGAGCGCTGGCTGCTGCCTGCCTATCAGCAGGTGTTTGCCCGCGTGTTTGACGGCAATATTGATAAGTACGATCCGTGGAACGCCGCGCACCGCACCGAAGTGGAAGAGTACACCGTGGATAACACCACCAAGTGTTCGGTGTTCCGTACTTTCCAGGGCTGGACGGCGCTGTCGGACATGATCCCCGGCCAGGGACTGCTGCACGTGGTGCCCATCCCGGAAGCGATGGCGTACATTCTGCTGCGTCCGCTGCTGGACGACGTGCCGGAAGACGAACTCTGCGGCGTCGCGCCGGGCCGCGTGCTGCCGATTTCGGAAAAATGGCACCCGCTGCTCATCGAAGCATTAACCAGCATACCGGCGCTGGACGCAGGGGATTCCGTGTGGTGGCACTGCGATGTGATCCACTCCGTCGCTCCGGTGGAAAATCAGCAGGGCTGGGGCAACGTGATGTACATCCCTGCCGCGCCGATGTGCGAGAAGAACCTCGCCTACGCGAAAAAGGTGAAGGAAGCGCTGGAAACCGGTGCGTCACCGGGAGATTTCCCGCGTGAAGATTATGAAAAAAGCTGGCTGGACCGCTTTACCGTGAACGATCTCAACATCCACGGCAAGCGCGCGCTGGGTATGGTTTAACTGTCGTACAGCCCTTCCCGCTCAACGGCGGTGCGTCGTTTCCCCTGACGTATCCGCCGTACTGATTCCCGCACGGTCAGCGTGCCGTTCAGCAGCAAGGTTCCCACCGGCGCGTCAGGGCGCATCAGCCGCTGCTGGAGCATATGTACCGCTTCCGTTCCCAGTTCATCACGCGGGACATGCACTGCCGTCAGGGGCACATCCTGAATCGCCGCCAGATTAAAGCCGTCGATGCTCATGACGGAAACGTCCTGCGGTACCCGCAATCCCTGTTTCTGCAAAGCGCTGATGGTGCCCGCCGCCATAAAGTCGCCGCCGACCAAAAACGCGGTGGGCAGATCTTTTCCCTTCTGCTGGTTAAGCCACTCGCTAACCAGCTGTTCCGTTTCGCGCGCGCTAAAGCTCGGCACCACCAGCAGATCGCCCTTGTCGCTGAACGTCAGGTTATGGGCGTGCCACGCGTCGCGGATCCCTGCCAGGCGCAGCTCCATGGTGTAACGGCGCAGGCACAGCACGTTCATCACGTCGCGGTGTCCCATTTCGAACAGGTATTCCGCCGCCCGCTCGCCAATGGCGCGATGGTCCGGCGCTACGGCAGGCAGACGCATGTGGCGGTCACGGCAGTTAATTAGCATGCAGGGTTTTCCCACGTCCACCGCCAGATCGTGGATATGCGGATCGTCAATACCGAGCAGAATGGCTGCCTGGGTATCCGGCTCGTTCATGCGTGCCAGAAAAAGCTGTGCGTCGCTGTCGTTCTCCTCCAGCGCACAGTAGCGTAGCCGAACCTCGTGCGAAGCCAGCCCTTTGCTGACGCTCTGGATCACGCGGTAGTAAAAGATGTCGGACCGCTCGTCAAAGGCTCGCTGGGGAGCAAAAACCACCAGGCTGTTAAGCAGCAGACGCCCCGCCGCCATGCCATCCATCACCCCCAGCTCCCGTGCGCACGCCAGCACCTTTGCACGCGCTTTTTCGCTGGTGTTCGCTTTGCCCGCCAGCACGCGGGAAACGGTACTGATAGAGAGCTGCGTACGGGCCGCGATTTCGGTGATTTTTAGCCTTTTGTCCATTTTGTGATCTGGCTCCATTTGCGAAATGAAAAAATTTTCATAGCGTATCTGTCAGGTAATAACGGGCATAACGACCATCATGCCAGAGGGTTTGCGCCCGTTATGAGAAACTTTGCACAAAATCCACTATTGCCCACTCATTTTCTCCCTTAAGGTGAACTTGTCACACAACTTCCATACTAGTTGTATAGCAACTTAAGCATTCTAAACGGATAGAAATCAAAGGCATAACAATCTGTGTGACACCTGAACCTCCGTCCCCTTAGCGTCCGTCTTGTGGAGAGTAAAATGAGTCAGGACATCAATAACACCGTTGCGACAAGCAAAACCCGTCGCGTCATCAAGAACCTGCGCTGGTACGTGCTGGTGCTGTTTTTACTGGGCGTCACCGTTAACTACATCACCCGAAACTCATTGGGGATCCTCGCGCCGGAACTGAAAGAGAGCCTCGGGATCACCACCGAGCAATACTCCTGGATCGTCGGCGCATTCCAGATCGCCTACACCATTTTCCAGCCCCTGTGCGGCTGGCTGATTGACGTCATCGGCCTGAAGATTGGCTTTATGGTCTGCGCCGGGATCTGGGCGCTGATGTGTATCTTCCACGCGGGGGCCGGAAGCTGGCTGCACCTGGCTATCCTGCGCTTCTTTATGGGGGCCTCTGAGGCCGCCGCAACCCCGGCGAACGCCAAAACCATCGGTGAATGGTTCCCGAAATCGGAACGTCCTGTTGCCGCCGGTTGGGCGGGCGTGGGCTTCTCCATCGGTGCGATGCTGGCCCCGCCTATTATCTACTTTGCTCACGCGTCGTTTGGCTGGCAGGGTGCGTTTATGTTTACCGGCGTGCTGGCGCTGCTGTGGGTGATCCTCTGGTGGGCGTTCTACCACAACCCGGAGCAGCACCCGAACCTGAGCAAGGATGAGCTGGCATTTATCAAGCAGGATAACGAACCGCCTGCGGTCAAACTGCCGTTCCTGACCGCGCTGAAAACCGTCTCGAAAAACAAACGTTTCTACGGTATCGCCATCCCGGCCTTTATGGCGGAACCGGCCTGGGCGGTGTTGAGCTTCTGGGTGCCGCTGTATCTCGCCAAAGAACACGGCATGGACCTGAAGCAGATTGCGATGTTCGCCTGGCTGCCATTCCTCGCTGCTGACCTCGGCAGCGTGGCAAGTGGCTACCTGACGCGATTGTACACCCGCCTGTTCGGCTGCTCCCGCGTTAACTCCGTCGTCGCCAGCTCCGTCACCGGCGCGTTTCTGATGATTTCTCTGGGCATTGTCGCCATTACCCGCGACCCGTATATCACCATCGTGCTGATCTCCATCGGCGGCTTTGGGCACCAGATTATCTCCTGCATGCTCAGCGCCCTGGTCGTGGAGTCGTTTGATAAGGGCCAGATGGCGACCGTCAACGGCATGCGCGGCTCGGCGGCGTGGATCGCCAGCTTCCTGTTCTCGCTGTTAATCGGTGTGACCGCCGACAAAATCGGCTTTAACCCGCTCTTTATTGCCATGGGCTTCTTTGACCTGATTGGCGCTGTCTTCCTGGTAGCATTTATTGCTGAACGTCGCGCCAAGCGCGCCTGATAGTGGATGTATTGCATATGAAAACCCTGAAAAACTGGACCGTTGATACGCAGTCGGCAAACCATCTGGAACTGCTGGTGGATAACCAGCACCGCCTGTGCCTGTATGTGCTGGAAGAGAACCTGTTCCGCGTGCTGATCAAACGCAAAGGTGAACTGGCGCTGGACCGCACCTGGAGCATCGCCCCGGCGCAAGACGTGCCGTGGGAAGGTCGCCGTCGTGACGATGTCAGTGGCTTTACCTGCCCGGCCTGGACGCTGACGCGGCAGGAAAATACCGTGACGGTGGCGACGGAGCAGCTTCGGGTGACCGTCCACCAGCCCCTGTGGCTGGAGTGGCACTACCGCAATGACGCGGGCGAGTGGCAGCCGCTGGTCAATGACCGTCCGACCAGTGCGTACCTGCTGAACGCCCACGGTGACGGCGTGGCGCACTATCTGAGCCGTCGCAAGGACGAACGTTTCTACGGGCTGGGCGAGAAAGCGGGCGATCTACAGCGCAACGGTAAACGCTACGAGATGCGCAACCTGGATGCGATGGGCTACAACGCCGCCAGCACCGACCCGCTGTACAAGCACATTCCATTCACCCTTACCCGTCGCGACGACGTGAGCTACGGCCTGTTCTACGATAACCTGAGCAGCTGCTGGCTGGATCTGGGCAACGAGATCGACAACTACCACACCGCCTATCGGCGCTGGCAGGCAGAAGCGGGCGATATCGATTACTACATCTTTACCGGCAAGCGCGTACTGGACGTCACCAAAGCCTTCGTGCGTCTGACCGGGAAAACGCTGTTCGGACCGAAATGGAGCCTGGGCTACAGCGGCTCGACCATGCACTATACCGACGCGCCGGACGCGCAAAACCAGCTGATGAACTTTATCCGCCTGTGTGAAGAACACGCGATTCCATGCGACTCGTTCCAGCTCTCCTCAGGCTATACCTCCATTAACGGCAAGCGCTACGTCTTTAACTGGAACCATGACAAAGTGCCGCAGCCGAAGGTGATGAGCCAGGCGTTCCACGATGCCGGGTTAAAGCTGGCAGCCAACATCAAGCCTTGTCTGCTGCAGGATCATCCCCGCTATAACGAAGTGGCGGAACGTGGCCTGTTCATTCCCGACTCAGAAACTGATGCACCTGAACGTTCCAGCTTCTGGGATGACGAAGGATCACATCTCGATTTCACCAACCCGCAAACGGTGCAGTGGTGGCAGAACGGCGTGACCACGCAGCTGCTGGAGATGGGGATCGACTCGACCTGGAACGATAACAACGAATACGAAGTATGGGACGGGGAAGCACGCTGTTTTGGCTTCGGCAAAGAGATTGCCATCAAACACATTCGCCCGGTGATGCCGCTGCTGATGATGCGCGCCTCGCTGGAAGCGCAGCAGCGTTTCGCGCCGGAAAAACGTCCGTATCTCATTTCCCGCTCCGGCTGCGCCGGGATGCAGCGCTACGTCCAGACCTGGAGCGGCGATAACCGCACTCACTGGGATACCCTGCGCTATAACATCCGCATGGGGCTGGGCATGAGCCTCTCCGGGCTGTTCAACGTCGGCCACGACGTCGGCGGTTTCTCCGGCGACAAGCCAGACGCCGAGCTGTTCGTGCGCTGGGTGCAAAACGGCGTGATGCATCCGCGCTTTACCATTCACTCGTGGAACGATGACCACACGGTCAACGAGCCGTGGATGTACCCGGGCGTGACCCCCGCTATTCGCGGTGCGATTGAGCTGCGCTACCGTCTGCTGCCCTATCTCTACACCCTGCTCTGGCAGGCGCACGCCGACGACGAACCGATGCTGCGCCCGACCTTCCTCGACCACGAGCACGACGCGCGGACCTTCGAAGAGTGCGATGACTTCCTGCTGGGCCGCGACCTCCTTGTCGCCAGCGTCGTCGAGGCCGGGCAGCGTAAACGCCACGTCTGGCTGCCGGATAACGAAACCGGCTGGTACGATTTCTACACTCACGAATGGTTCGCTGGCGGACAAGCGATCGTCCTCGACGCGCCGCTGGAGAAACTGCCGCTGCTGGTGCGCGCCGGTGCCGGTCTGCCGCTCAGCGAGCGCATCCGTCACGTGAGCGCCGAAAAAGACGATACCCGCGAGCTGAAGCTGTTCCCGGTGAAAGGCGTCGGCACCACGTCCGGCCTGCTGTTTGAAGATGACGGCGAGTCCTGGGGCTACCAGAACGGCAATGCGCTGTGGGTGGCATGGGAAATGGTGTGCGACGGGGCAACCGTCAACCTGAACATCAGTGCACGCGGTGATTATCGTCCGGCGTGGAACGCGCTGAAGGTGTCGTTACCGGCGGGGGAAAAACGTAAGCTGCTGGTGAATGGTGAAGAAAGGTGTGATTGGGTGGTGTAGTGCGGCCTGATGCCCTCACCCTGACCCTCTCCCACAGGGAGAGGGAATGGAACGTAGACCGGGTAAGGCGAAGCCGCCACCCGGCTTTTTTTAACTCTCGATACCTTTGCTGCGCAGGTAATCTTCGTAGTTACCGGTGAAGTCCACCACGCGCTCTGGCGTAATTTCGATCACGCGGGTCGCCAGCGAGCTGACGAATTCACGGTCGTGAGAAACGAAGATCAGCGTGCCCTGATACATCTCCAGCGCCATGTTCAGCGATTCGATAGATTCCATATCCAGGTGGTTAGTCGGTTCGTCCATTACCAGGATATTGGGTTTTTCCATCATCAGCTTGCCGAACAGCATGCGACCCTTTTCACCACCGGACAGCACTTTCGCCGGCTTTTTGATGTCGTCCTGACTGAACAGCAGACGACCCAGAATGCTACGCACCGCCTGCTCGTCGTCGCCTTCCTGCTTCCACTGGCTCATCCAGTCAAACACGGTCAGGTCGTTTTCGAACTCATATTCATGGTCCTGCGCGTAGTAACCAATCTGCGCATTTTCTGACCACTTCACGGTGCCGTTGTCCGGCTGCAGTTCACCAACCAGGGTTTTCAGCATGGTGGATTTACCCACGCCGTTGGCACCCAGAATGGCAATCTTCTCGCCCACTTCCAGCAGCAGGTTGAAGTTTTTAAACAGCGGACCTTCATCGAAGCCTTTGGTAAGGGCTTCCACTTCCAGCGCGTTACGGAACAGTTTCTTGTCCTGCTCGAAGCGGATGAACGGGTTCTGACGGCTGGAAGCTTTGACTTCTTCCAGCTTGATTTTGTCGATCTGACGGGCGCGGGACGTCGCCTGACGAGACTTAGAGGCGTTCGCGCTGAAGCGGCTGACGAAGGATTGCAGGTCCGCAATCTGCGCTTTCTTCTTGGCGTTGTCGGCCAGCAGGCGTTCACGCGCCTGGGTCGCAGCCGTCATGTATTCGTCGTAGTTGCCCGGGTACACGCGCAGCTCGCCGTAGTCCAGATCCGCCATGTGCGTACAGACCATGTTCAGGAAGTGACGGTCGTGCGAAATGATGATCATGGTGCTGTCGCGGTCGTTCAGCGTCTGCTCCAGCCAGCGGATGGTGTCGATGTCCAGGTTGTTCGTTGGTTCGTCGAGAAGCAGGATGTCCGGGTTAGAGAACAGCGCCTGCGCCAGCAGGACACGCAGCTTCCAGCCTGGCGCGACTTCACTCATCGGGCCGTAATGCTGTTCAACAGGAATGCCCACACCCAGCAGTAGCTCGCCCGCACGCGCTTCAGCTGAATAGCCATCCATCTCGCCGTAATGCGTTTCCAGTTCGGCCACTTTGTAGCCGTCCTCTTCGCTCATTTCAGCCAGGGCGTAAATGCGATCGCGCTCCTGCTTCACTTCCCACAGCTCCGCGTGCCCCATGATCACGGTGTCCAGCACGGTGAACTCTTCGAAGGCGAACTGATCCTGACGCAGCTTACCGATGCGCTCGTTCGGATCGAGCGACACGTTGCCAAGCGTCGGCTCCAGGTCGCCGCCGAGGATCTTCATAAAGGTGGATTTTCCGCTACCGTTGGCACCAATCAGGCCGTAACGGTTGCCGCCGCCAAATTTGACGGAAATGTTTTCGAACAGCGGCTTACTGCCAAACTGCATAGTGACGTTGCTGGTAACTAACACGGGGAGATTCCTGCGAAAAGTGTGATAAACACGGCATTATGCCACAATTCCGAATTGAGATCCCGTGTTGCGACAATCCACTAAACTTTAACAAAATCGAAAAAAATGTGATTTCGTACACATCTGAATTCCCTGCGAGCGGGAATGCACATATAATGCGCTCCCATCATAGATTCAGACTTATCAACTCATCGCCTGAATGGCTTAGATACCTCGCACAACATGAACATGAAATTAACAACGCTTTTTGCGGCGGCGTTAGCCGTAGTAGGTTTTTGTAAGACCGCGTCTGCGGTGACGTATCCCCTGCCGACAGACGGAAGCCGTCTGGTGGGCGAAAACCAGGTGGTGACGGTACCAGAAGGTAACTCTCAGCCGCTGGAGTATTTCGCCGCACAGTACCAGCTGGGCCTGTCCAACATGCTGGAAGCAAACCCGGGCGTTGACCCGTATCTGCCAAAAGCGGGTACCGTACTGAATATTCCTCAGCAGCTGATCCTGCCGGACACCGTTCATGAAGGTATCGTCATTAACAGCGCCGAAATGCGTCTGTATTACTACCCGAAAGGCACCAACACCGTTATCGTGCTGCCAATCGGTATCGGCCAGCTGGGTAAAGATACCCCAATGAACTGGACCACCAAAGTTGAGCGTAAGAAAGCGGGCCCAACCTGGACCCCTACCGCCAAAATGCACGCAGAATACATCGCTGCCGGCGAACCGCTGCCAGCCGTTGTGCCAGCCGGCCCGGATAACCCGATGGGTCTGTACGCGCTGTACATTGGCCGTCTGTACGCCATTCACGGCACCAACGCCAACTTCGGTATCGGCCTGCGCGTAAGCCACGGCTGCGTGCGTCTGCGTAACGACGACATCAAGTTCCTGTTCGAAAACGTGCCGGTCGGTACGCGCGTGCAGTTCATTAACGAACCGGTAAAAGCCACCACTGAGCCAGACGGTAGCCGTTACATTGAAGTGCACAACCCGCTGTCTACCAGCGAAGACCAGATCAACAACAACGAAGTCGTCCCTGTTACGCTGAACAGCGCGGTGCAGGCGGTGACCTCTCAGCCTGACGTGGAAACGACCATCGTTGACCAGGCCGTGCAGAACCGCTCCGGTATGCCGGTGCGTTTGAACTAATAACGAGCATTAAAAAAGCGGGCTTCGATGCCCGCTTTTTTTTACCCGTTATTCACGATAACTATCCCGCCGTGGTCGTACCGATAGTGGCAGTGGGCATATTCCAGCGGCGTGCCATCTTCCAGATAAATGACCTGCTCCACCTCCAGCACCGGATCGGTTTCCTCGCAGACCAGATGTTGCCTGTCCAGCGCATTGGGTTTTAGCGCCCGCACCACCCTGTATGACCCCATAATTTTCAGCCCCAGCGTCTCCTGAACATACTGAAACACCGAACCGTCAAGATGGCTTTTCGTCAGGCCGGGCACCAGGGTCATCGGCATTACCGTTGAATCCAGCGACATCGGTTCACCGTTTAATAAACGCAGGCGAATAAAATCATAGACCGGCGCATCGGCATTAATCATCAGCGACGCCTGCTCTTTCTCGTTCGGGAAGCGCAGTTCAAAATGCACCACCTGGCTCGTGACCGTACCCAGATGTTCCCAGGTTTTGGTGGCACCAAAATAGTCGCTGCCGGAGAGATCCCACTGGGAAAGCTGAAGGAAGTTTTTGCGGATAAAGGTGCCCTGCCCCTGACGGGTATAAACCAGACCTTCGACAATCAGCTGGCGCATCGCCTGCTGGATGGTCATCCGGCTGGTGCTGAACTCCGCCGCCAGCGCAAACTGGTCCGGAAGTGGTTCATTGGCGGCGTACTGCTGGCTGATAATGCGTTTTTTAATTTCCCGCGCTATGGTGATGTACTTCGCCGCCATCGTCCTTCCTTTCAGTTAGTTTTCTATCCCGCTGTTTTTCAACGCCACTCGCTCGGCAATCTTGAGGAAAGGCAGGTAGAAGAATACACCAAAAACAATGATTGCCAACTGCACCACCACCGCCCGCCAGTCCCCTGCCGTGGCCAGCCAGGCGCTCAGAATCGGCGGCGTGGTCCACGGGATCATCACCACGCAGCGCGACATTAACCCCAGCGTAGTGCAGAGCCAGGCAACGTAAATGCCAATCGCGGGCAACAGCACAAACGGGATCATCAGCGGCAGGTTAAAGACAATCGGCAGGCCAAAAATCACCGGCTCGTTGATGTTGAATAAACCGGGCGCCAGCGACAGGCGCGCCACCTGCTTCGCCGACTTCTGCCGGGAGAAGATAAAGATGGCGATCAGCAGCGAAATGGTGCTGCCCGTCCCGCCCACCATGCCAAACGTCGGCACGAAGATGTTGTTGATGATATGCGGGATGGGCTGGCCATTGGCAAAGGCCAGCATGTTCTCGTTGGTGTTGATCAGCAGGAACGGTTCCAGTACCACGCTGTTGACCACCGACTGATGAATCCCGAGCGTGAACAGGAAGTTACCGAAGCTGTAGATAAAAATCGTTCCCGGCAGGCTGGTGTTGATCAGCCGCAGCGGCTGCTGGATAAAGGTCGTGATGAGATGGATCAGGTCCGTGTGCAGCACGTTTGCCAGCAGTGCTGCCAGCACGGCAAATACTGACAATGTCAGAATGGTTGGGATCAGCGCGGTAAAGGATTTACTCACCGCCGGAGGCACATTTTCCCCCAGCGAAATGTGCAGCGCCTTGAGCCGCGAAATGGCAATAAACAGCTCCGTTGAGAGTAGCCCGATCAGCACTCCAGCAAAAATCCCGGTAGAGCCGATATTGGCGAACGTCAGTACCTGAGTGACGTTCACCGTGGTCTCACTGCCGACGGGCGTCAACTGCAGGCGCATCGGCATCATGATGATAAAACTGCTGACGGCGATAACCACTGCCGAGACCGGATTGTCGAAATCTTTATTGCGCGCCAGCGACCAGGCAATCATCGGGGCCAGCAGCAGCGCGGCGATATTCAGCGTGCCGTTGATTATCGCCTCCCCCCAGACCTTAAACTGCGTGAGCGTGTCGCCGTCAAAAATCCACGGGAACACCACGTTGTTCACCAGCACCGCCAGACCGGCGAGGATGAAAATCGGCATCACCGTGGCGAAGGCATCGCGCAGGGAGCGCAGGTGCACCTGGTTTGCCAGGCGCGCCGAGAACTCAACAAATTTATCGACAAAGGACTGCATATGCGGTGTGATTTTTGTTTCAGACATAGCGGATAGTTCCCATCAATCAGTCACAAAAACGGCCCGGCAGCGTACGGCTTACATCTCGCGTCCGTTGGTATGAATGACCTGTTTCAGCCAGGCGTAGCTTTTCTTCGGCACGCGCTTCAGGTCTTTCAGGTCGTGGTTTTCTCGGTTGACGTAGACCACGCCGTAGCGCTTACGCATGTCGCCCTGGGAGCTGAGAATGTCGATTAACCCCCAGCCGAGGTAGCCGATGACCTCTGCGCCATCTTCGAACATCGCCGCTTTCATTGCGTCGATATGCGCCCGGTGGTAATCGATGCGGTAGGTGTCCTCAATCGGGTTGACGCCGTCCCAGGACTCAATCACGCCAATACCGTTTTCAATCGGGAAGACCGGCATCCGCCAGTCGTTGGCGTAGCGGGTGATGATGGTGCGAAAGCCCATAGGGTCGATCTGCCAGTTCCACTCGGTGGCTTTCAGGTACGGGTTATTTTTCTCACCGTGTAGCAGGTAATAGTTGACCGGCGTGCCTTCCGGGATGGCATCGCTGTCCAGCGTTTTGCTGGCGTAATAGCTGAAGGCCATAAAGTCGTTTTTGGTGCGCGCCAGCAGCGCTAAATCTTCGTCGCGGTAGATATCGCCAAAGCCTTCCTGCTCCACCACCGCCATCACCGCCGGGCTGTAACCCTGACCCGCAAAAACGCGCAGCAGGTTCTGGTTGAGGAATTCATCGTACTGCTGGGCGCAGAAGATATCGCGCGGTTTGCAGGTGGCCGGGTAAATCAGCTGGTGCGCCAGCATGCCGCCCATCAGCTGGCCCGGTTTGGTCTGGTGCAGATACTCGGTCAGCGACATATGCGCCACCATCGCATGGTGCTGTAACTCATAGAGCTCGCGAAGGGTTTGCTCCCCTTTCAGGTAACCGGAAATGCGGAAGGCTTCCGGCATATGGAAAATGTTCTGCTCGTTGAAGGTCAGCCAGTACTTCACCCGGTCGCCAAAGCAGTCGATCATCTTCTTGCCGTAGCGGATAAAGGCCTCCATCACGCGGCGGTCGTTAAATCCGTTGTACTCCTGCGCCAGCGCCAACGGCATATCAAAGTGATAGAGGCAGATCATCGGCTCGATGCCGCGCGCGATAAGATCGTCAATAAAGCGGTCGTAAAAGGCGATCCCCTCGTCGTTGAACGCGCCATCGCCCTGCGGGCAGACACGGCTCCATGAGATCTGAAAGCGGTAGCAGTTCATGCCCAGATCCTGCATCAGGTCGAAATCTTCCCTGTAGCGGTGGTAGGAGTCGGTCGCCACTTTCCAGTCGGAGATATTTTCTCCGGCTTCACGAATGTCGTAGACCGACATGCCCTTTCCGCCCTCGTTCCATGCCCCTTCCGTCTGCATGCTGGAGACCGAGTTGCCCCATAAAAAATTGGCTGGCAGCGATGTATTCATGCTCTCTCCCTATATGACTAGTCATTTTAAATTTAATGACTAGTCATATAGGCGAAGATGAAAAGGAGATCAAAGGGGAGGATCGTTTTTTGTGAGATGGATTGAAATAATGCCTACGGAAAGTAGCCCCGGTAAGCGAAGCGCCACCGGGGAGAGGACGGTTATTGCTGTGCAAGCTGGTTACGACGATATTCCCCCTGGCGCTCAAGCATCCAGCCCGGGTATTCCCCCGGCAACGCGCTGACGGCATCAAGCTGTTTAAGCTCGTCTTCGCTTAAGCGGATCCCGGTTGCGGCGATATTGTCATTCAACTGATCGACGCGTTTCGCGCCCACGATCACGCTGGTTACCGCTTTCTGGTGAAGCAGCCACGCCAGCGCGATCTGCGCGACGGAGACGCCTTTGCTTTCGGCAATCGTGCGCATTACATCCACGCAGTCGAAGGCGCGATCTTTATTGACCGGCGGGAAGTCAAACTCCAGACGGCGCCCGCCCGATTCGCTCTGCCCGTTGCGATCGTATTTCCCGCTCAGCAGACCGCCCGCCAGCGGGCTCCAGACCGACGCCTTCGCTCTGCATCATCGGCACCAGCTCGCGCTCAAGATCGCGCCCGGCGATGGTGTAATACGCCTGCAACGACGCGAAGCGTGCCAGCCCCAGACGCTCGGAGATGCCAAGCGCTTTGGCAATCTGCCACGCTGCCCAGTTCGAGACGCCGATATAGCGCACGTGGCCGTGCTGTACCAGGGTATCCAGCGCACGGAGCGTCTCTTCAATGGGGGTGGCAGGGTCAAAGCCGTGCAGTTGGTAGAGATCGATATGATCCAGCTGCAGGCGGCGCAGACTCTCCTTCACGCTGTCGATGATGTGATATCGCGAGCTGCCGCGCGAGTTCACGCCCGCGGTGCCGGTTTCACCGAACACTTTCGTCGCGACCACCACGTTCTCCCGCGGAACTTTCAGGTTCTTCAGCGCCTGGCCGGTGATCTCCTCCGAGCGCCCTTCCGAGTAAACGTCGGCGGTGTCGATAAAGTTGATCCCGGCATCCAGCGCGCGGCCCACCAGCTGTTCGGCTTCGCTCTGCTGCAGCTGGCCAATCTTGCCCCACATGCCGCCTTCCCCGCCGAAGGTCATGGTCCCGAGGCAGAGTTCAGAAACAAACAGACCGGTGTTGCCCAGTTTTTGATAACGCATAAGTCATTCCTCACATGTCGAATGGGTGCCAGTTAGTTATACCCGCCCCTCTGTCATCGCGAATGTGGCGTTCCTGTCCGTTTCTTGCCCAATCCTCTGAATTTATCCGCGCGGGGCGTCGCCAAAGACGCTGTAATCCGGGAGCTGCACCTGCTGATACGGCTCCCAGCCGCCGCCAAGCGCCTTGTAGAGCGCCACCAGATCGAGCGCGCTTTGCACCTGCGCCTGAGCGCGCTGCTGCTGAGCCTGGGCGAGCTGACGCTGGGCATCCAGTACGTCGATAAAGCTGGCGATGCCCTGTCGGTAGCTGTCGCTGGCTAAGTCAAAGGCGTTTTGCAGGGCGTCGATCGTTTTTGCGAGGCCCGCTTCACGCTGCTGGTCGGTGCGGTAGCTGACCAGCGCGTTTTCAACATCGCCGAGCGCGGTGAGCACCGTCTGCCGATAGTCCAGCACCGCTGCCCCCTGCTGCGCGCGCGCCACCTTCACGCTGGAGACCAGTCGTCCGCCCTGGAAGATCGGAATAGAAACCTGCGGACCGAAGCTGTAGAAATGGCTGCTCCAGTCGGTCAGCCAGTTGGTTTCGCTGTTACGCAGGCCAAACTGCCCGGAGAGGGTAAAACTCGGGAACAGCTCGGCCACCGAGACGCCGATTTGCGCCGTGGCGGCATGAAGATTCGCCTCCGCCTCACGCACGTCCGGACGACGGCGCGCCAGCGTGGACGGAATGCCCGTTTGCACGATATCCGGCAGCGCAGGCATTGGCTGCGCTGACTGGAGTTCGGCATCCAAAGCGCCCGGCGGCTTGCCGAGGAGGATTGCCAGGCCGTTCATCGCCTGCCGCGCCTGCGCCTGATATTGCGGCAGTTGCGCTTCCAGATTTCCCAGCTGCGCCCGGGCATTTTCTACGTCCATCTGTGGCGAGAGCCCGCCGCGCTGGCGGCTTTCGGTGAGATCCAGCGTCTGCTGCGCGCTCTCAATCTGGGTATTCAGGGTGGCGATAATGCTCTGCGCGCCGCGCAGCTGTAGCCACGCCCGCGCCACTTCCGCTTCCAGCGACACCAGCGCGTCGTTACGCTGCTCGATAGCCGCCTTCTGCTGGGCTTCCGCGGCTTCCACCTGACGGCGCACCTTGCCCCACAGGTCAATTTCCCACTGGGCGTCGAAACTGCCCTGGTAGAGGTTGATCGGCTGCGTCAGCGGGCCTAACGCGCCCCGCAGGGCTGGATCGACATTATCCAGCTGGTCATACACGCCGTGGGATTTCAGCTCGCCTTCCAGCCCGAGCTGTTGGCGCGTCGCCTGTAGATTGCCGTTAACCGACGGGAAAAATGCTCCGCCTGCCTGATTAATCTGTTCACGCGCCCCGGCGATGCGTAGCACCGTTTGCTGCAGGGTCAGGTTTCCGGCAATAGCCCGTTCAACGAGGCTATCGAGCTGCGGCGAGCCGAAGGTTTTCCACCAGCGCGGGTTGGTCGCAGCGGAGATGGTTTGCGATTTCACGCCGCTGTCGCCCTTATCGTTCCAGTGCGTGACGGCCGGCGGCGCGGGTGGCTGGTAATCCGGTCCCACGGCACAGCCAGCCAGCAGCAGCATTATCATCAGAGGGTGTAAACGTCTGTGTATCATCAATGTGCTCCTGCACTCCCCTCGCTCTTAACCGGCGAGAGCAACAAACAAAACGGAATCAGTAACAAGGCCATCACGCTCAGCAGGGTGAAGACGTCGATGTAGGCCAGGAAGCGCGACTGCTCGATCATGGTCTGGTACATCCGCCCGGTGGCAATGCCGGTTGGGTCACCCACCTGAGTCGTGAAGTTCTGGATCGCCTGGGCGCTTTCGCGTATCGCCTGCTGAAACTGCTCGTTAAACGGTGAAGCGTGATACGCCAGATGCGCGCTATGGGCCTGCGAGCGCTCGGTAATGGCCGCCGTCGAGAGCGAAATCCCAATCGAGCCCGCCACGTTGCGGAACATGGTAAACAGCGCCGCCGCGTCGGCGTTGAGCCGTCTCGGTATCGAGATGAAGGCAATCGTGGTGAGCGGCACAAACAGGAACCCCAGCCCAATCGACTGAGCGCTGCGGAACAGCACCAGGGTCTCGAAGTCGATATCCGGCGTCAGCGTGCGCGACCAGAAGAACGACACCGCCAGGCAGGTAAAGCCAAAGGCGATAATCCAGCGCGTCTGCACCACCGGCATGAGCTTCAGCACCAGCGGGATGGTGAGTACAATCAGCACCGCGCCGGGCGACAGCACCAGCCCGGACCAGGTGGCGGTATAGCCCAGATCCTGCTGCGCCAGCTGCGGGATCACCACCGAGCTGCCGTATAAAATCATCGCCATCCCAGCCATTAACAGGCTGGAGATCGCGAAGTTGCGGTCTTTCAGGCAGTAGAGATCCACCACCGGCTTTCTGGCATACACCAGCCAGTAGATCGCGCCGATGATACCGATCAGCGTCAGCACGGCGAAAGTGCGGATAAAGTTTGAGTAGAACCAGTCTTCATCCTCTCCCCGGTCCAGCATCACCTGCAAACAACCGAGCCCTAAGGCGATCAGCCCGATCCCCGTCCAGTCGATGGTTAGCTTCTCTTTCGATTTACTCTCCCACGGCGGATCTTCCAGCAGCTGATAGATCGCCAGTACCGTGACGATCCCCACCGGGATGTTGATAAAGAACACCCAGCGCCAGGAGTAGTTGTCGGTGATCCAGCCGCCGAGCGTGGGGCCGAGCACCGGCGCAACGATAATCGCAATAGAGGAGAGACCAAACGCTTTGCCCCGGTCCTCCGGCTTGAAGTAGTCGAGCAGCACCGACTGCTGGGTAGGCTGCAACCCGCCGCCAAAGAAGCCCTGCATCACGCGGAACAGGATGATCTGCCACAGCTCGGTGGCGATCCCGCACAGGAACGAGCAGACGGTGAACATCACAATGCAGATTAAGAAGAACTGCTTGCGGCCAAACACCCGACTTAGAAACGCCGAGATGGGCAGCACGATGCCGTTCGCCACCAGATAGCTGGTTAAAACCCAGGTCGATTCGTCATAGCTGGAGGAGAGCGAACCCGCGACGTGCGGCAGCGCCACGTTAACGATGGTGGTGTCCAGAATTTCCATAAACACCGCCAGGGTGACAACAATCGCCACCGCCCACGGGTTACTGGCGGGTTTCCAGCTGTCGTGGCTATGATCCGTCATTCCACTGTCACCTTCGGCGCCACCGACAGCCCCAGCGGCAGCGGTTTATTCGGGTCGAGTCCCTTATCAATCACGATTTTCACCGGCACGCGCTGCACAATTTTGACGAAGTTGCCGGTGGCATTTTCTGCCGGGAAAGCGGAGAAGCGTGAGCCACTGCCCTGCTGAATACTGTCGAC
>OKDE01000251.1_pt1 | contig 21454 bp, 8 predicted proteins | sample 1613501 | NCBI WGS metagenome assembly OKDE01 (sample SAMN04436860, study PRJEB24849) | human gut metagenome | biome: human gut; feature: NICU; material: stool | host: Homo sapiens | place: USA: Saint Louis, MO | collected 2011-09-07
TGGAAATGTTATCACCATCGATAAACTTAACTGTATTGCCACCTTCAACTTTTTCGGCAGTATTACCATTAGCGACTACATTCCAAGCTGCTAACTCCTTAACTTGTTGTTTACCATCATGAGTCAAATTGCTCAAATCTCGATCAGCTGCATTCTCGATTTTACCTTTAGTCGTATCATCGAGTTTAACTGTCACATCGTCGCCATTAGCAACAGTCGTAAGACCATTTTCACCTTTCACATTGAATTTCACATCACCTGTGCTCAAGGATTTTTCATCGGTAGAACCAGAGTTACCACCTAAAGAAATCTTACGGCCAATAGCTGTCGTGTTTTTGTCGATGTTAGCTTTATTGGTTGCGATGTTATCCTTATTAGTAGCAATATCTGTTTTGTTCGCAGCAATATTGTCTTTGTTAGTGGCAATATCTACTGCATTTTTATCAATTGCTGTTTTATTGTCAGCTATTTTTTGCTTGTTATCCGCAATGGCATCAGCATTTTTGCCAATCTTATCTGTATTATCAGCAATATTGGCTTTGTTTTCTGCTACTTGATCATCAACGTATTTCAATTGGTCTTCTGTAGCTGCACGACCAGATACAGGTTGTGTCTGGCCTAGAGTCCATGCAGTGTTAGTCAAACCTGTTACTTGAGGAGTTTCAACCCCAGTTGTCGCTTTAACCTTTGGCGCTGTAATCGTTTGAGTAGCTGTTACCGTATCAAAAGTTACATCTTTCTTAGTAGAAATGGTAAAGTCTTTACCATTTTGAGTAATAGAAATGTTATCACCATCAATAAATTTAACAGTATTACCACCTTCAACCTTTTCAGCCGTCTCATTATTAGCGACTACATTCCAAGCTGCTAAGTTCTTAATCTGTTGCTTACCGTCAGGAGTCAAATTGCTCAAGTCTTGGTCCGCTGCATTCTCGATTTTACCTTTAGTCGCATCATCGAGTTTAACAGTCACATCGTCACCATTAGCAACCGTAGTAAGACCGTTTTCACCTTTAACATTGAATTTCACATCACCTGTGCTCAAAGATTTTTCATCAGTCGAACCAGAGTTACCACCTAAAGAAATCTTACGAGCGATAGCAGCAGTATTTTGAGCAATATTAGCTTTATTAGAAGCAATATCCCCTTTATTTGTAGCAATGTCGCCAGTATTTTTAGTAATTGCAGTTTTATTATCGGCTATTTTTTGCTTATTATCTGAAATAGCATCAGCATTCTTACCAATTTTATCTGTATTGGCTGCGATATCAGCTTTATTCGCAGCAATATTGTCCTTATTAGTAGCAATATTACCTGCATTCTTATCAATTGCCGTTTTATTGTCAGCAATTTTTTGTTTATTGTCGGCAATGGCATCAGCGTTTTTGCCAATTTTATCTGTATTATCAGCAATATTGGCTTTGTTTTCTACCACTTGATTATCAACTTGTTTCAATTGATCTTCTGTGGCTGCACGACCAGATACAGGTTGTGTTTGACCTGGAACCCATGTAGTGTTAATCAAGCCTGTTACTTGAGGTGTTTCGACCCCAGTTGTCGCTTTCACTTTTGGCGCTGTAATCGTTTGAGTAGCTGTTACCGTATCAAAGGTTACATCTTTCTTAGTGGAAACGGTGAAATCTTTACCATTTTGAGTAATAGAAATGTTATCACCATCGATAAACTTAACTGTATTACCACCTTCAACCTTTTCAGCCGTTTCATTATTAGCGACTACATTCCAAGCTACTAACTCCTTAACTTGTTGTTTACCATCAGGAGTCAAATTGCTCAAATCTCGATCAGCTGCATTCTCGATTTTACCTTTAGTCGTATCATCGAGTTTAACTGTCACATCGTCGCCATTAGCAACAGTCGTAAGACCATTTTCACCTTTCACATTGAATTTCACATCACCTGTGCTCAAGGATTTTTCATCGGTAGAACCAGAGTTACCACCTAAGGAAATCTTACGGGCAATAGCAGTAGTATTTTGAGCGATATTAGCTTTATTAGAAGCAATATCCCCTTTGTTTGTAACAATATCGCCAGTATTTTTATCAATTGCAGATTTATTGGCAGCTATCTTTTGCTTGTTATCTGCAATGGCATCAGCATTTTTGCCAATCTTATCTGTATTATCAGCGATATTGGCTTTATTTTCCGCTACTTGATCATCAACGTGTTTCAATTGGTCTTCTGTAGCGGCACGACCAGATACAGGTTGTGTTTGTCCCGGAGTCCATGCAGTGTTGGTCAAGCCTGTTACTTGAGGAGCTTCAACCCCAGTTGTCGCTTTAACCTTTAGCGCTGTAATCGTTTGAGTAGCTGTTACCGTATCAAAAGTTACATCTTGTTTAGTAGAAATGGTGAAGTCCTTACCATTTTGAGTAATAGAAATGTTATCACCATCGATAAACTTAACTGTATTGCCACCTTCAACTTTTTCAGCAGTATTACCATTAGCTACTACATTCCATGCGGATAAATTCTTAACTTGTTGTTTACCGTCAGGAGTCAAATTGCTCAAGTCTCGATCAGTTGCATTATCGATTTTGCCTTTAGTCGTATCATCGAGTTTAACAGTCACATCGTCGCCATTAGCAACAGTAGTAAGACCATTTTCCCCTTTTACGTTAAATTTCACATCACCTGTGCTCAAGGATTTTTCATCGGTAGAGCCAGAGTTACCACCTAAAGAAATCTTACGACCGATAGCAGCAGTATTTTGGGCAATATTAGCTTTATTAGAAACAATATCCCCTTTGTTTGTAGCAATTTCACCCGCATTTTTGTCAATTGCTGTTTTATTGTCAGCAATTTTTTGCGTATTCGCAGCAATACTGTCCTTATTGGCAGCAATATCTGTTTTGTTTGTTGCAATATCGCCTGCATTTTTAGCTATTGCAGTTTTATTTGTATCAATAGCAATTTTGTTAGCTTCAGCTTTATCATCAACTTTTTTCAATTGAGATACATTGACAGCATCTTTATCAGCAACACCATCTGCTACATTAGCAACTTTCAAATTCCCAGCATTGATACCTTTATCACCATCAATTTTAACAGTTTCATTACCGCCAGCATTATTGAAAGAAGCACTGTTTAATTTAGAAAGATCTTTTTTCAAAGCTACAGAGATTTTCTTATCATTTCTAGCAACCGCAACATTATCGTCACCAGAAAAATCTACTGTATTACCTTTTTCAACCGCTACTGGTGTAGCTTCACCATTAGCAGAAAGATTCCAACCATATTTATTTTGATCAATCGCTTGATTAATCGCATTAGCTACGTTAGCAGAATCCGCCATACCAGCAGTCGCTGTAGCGCTACCATTTGCTACAGTAATGTCTTGCTTTTTACCAGAAACTGTAATTTTCTTACCATTAGCTGTAGTGCTGATGTATGTATTATCACCATTTACAGCCAATTTACTATTAGCAAGGTTCACATCGCCTGTACCAGTATCACCTGTAAAAGCTAGATTAACACTCTTTAACTGTGCCACGTTTACTGCATCTGTATCAGCAGTACCAGCAGCAACATAGTTAATTTGACGTGTTTGGTTTATCGTACCAACAGCAACACCACCTAATTTAGACGTTAGGGCAGCACCACTTAAACCAGCATATATATCTGTACGACTAGCATTAACATTATATCCCGCTACGCCTGAAGCAATATCAGCTATAGATTTTGAACCAACAGCTACACCATCTACTACTTTACCTCTAGCGCCATCACCAACAGCTACAGAACGACTCGCAGATGCGTCTGTTGCGGCATTTGGGCCAATAGCAATAGAATTATCGGCCGTAGCACCAGTATTATCTTTATTAGCAGCATCAGAAGATTTTATAGATATATATTTATAAGCGATTTGGTCTACAATAGCGCTAAGTTGAGAGCCATTAATTGCATCTGTGGAAGTAGCACTTACTTCGCCAGGAGCCACATGTTTCAACTGACGTTCATACCCTTTAGAACCAAAAGATACAACGTCACCTGGCAATGTTTTATCACCACCAGCCCAGGAAGCAACAACGTTATTTGGCAAAGTATAGCTAGATTGTTTTGTACCGCCTACATCAGTGTTAGAACCACCACCGATGGCAATAGCATTATCACGATTTGCCCTAGCCCCTGTGCCAATAGCAATAGCATTTGTTACATCATTATTGGCTTGACCAGAAGCCCCACTAGAAGTTCCTGATAAACGATCCTTCGCATTTGCACCTGTACCAATGGCAATGCCCACATTGCCTGACTGACCTTTCATGCCTAATGTGATACCGGATTCACCAGCCGTTGCCGATGTATATAGTGGGTTTCTCATATCAAATCCTGTTAAGCTTTGAACCGCACTACGCAAATCCCCAGTTTTATTCTCACCATTATTCGTAGTGTAAATAACTTTTACACCATCGGCTTTAACTACATCATCGCCACCAATAACAATAGAAGAGTTACCTTGAGCTATTGTATTTCCCCCAATGGCAATTGCTTGCTCCCCAATTACTCTTGCACCTTCATTAGCAGTATTACCACCACCAATAGCGATTCCTTGTGGACTGTTAACACTGGTACTAGAATTAGACCCTATTGCAATAGAATATCCACCTGCAGCTGCTGCATTTTGACCGAAACCTACAGCTTTATCACCAGTAACAGAAGCACCAGCCCCCAAGCCTACTGCTGTTGCATGCATATTTGTAGGCAAAGTATTTGCCGCCATAGAGATGCTAGCATTAGTCATTGCTAATGCAGCCAAAATTGCTGCTACAACAATTTTCTTTTTGCCACTATTATTCTTAGCGAACTCAGATACTACTACGTAGCAGTTTTTTGATTTGCTCCAAACCACTTTAAAAATCTTATTCATACTTTCTCCTATAAAATATAGTAATAGTAATGCTCCCTCGATGTTTTATCATATGGTAAGTCATACGAGAATTCCAAAATCTTCAATATTATAAGTATATCAAAACCTTTAATACACTATCAAGCTTTTTCATTTTTTATTCATAATTCTACGCGGCGTACAAATGCAGCATTAATGCGTTTTATAGTGATTTATATCACAAATTTATATAAAATACGGGCTTATTTTATACCATAACGAAGAGATAAAATGAATATAAATTCATAATCATTATTTTAAACTTGTTTTATAAGATTATATTTTCCCACCACCTCATCAATTCATCTTACATTACATAACAAAAAGCTATCTCATAGAAATAACAATCTACAAGATAGCTTTATTGCTAGTTTATATAATTAAATAGGGAAAATCAATTAAGTTAAATTAAAGGCATATACACTTTGTTCGTGTGCTAATTGTATGCGCTTATGTAAGCGTTTCATATATGTACGATATATCGCTTGTGCTTCTTCGACAGATATGATATCAAAATGAATTCCATCCCCCACTGGTAATTGGCTTAACCTAGGTAAATCTGCCGTAATCACAGTACCAATCTTTGTATAGCCACCTGTTGTTTGCCGATCTGCCATGAGCACTATAGGGTTTCCATCAGAAGGAACTTGGATAGAACCAAATACAGCGCCATCGGAGATAATATCTGCACCATCTATATGCTCTATAACAGGGCCATCCAAGCGAAAGCCCATGCGATCACATTGTACAGTCAATGTATATATTTTACTACCAAAGGTCTTGATTCCTTTCTCTGTAAAATACTTTGCTTGATTTCCGAGAACAACACGCAAAGGTTCGTGACACTCACGGCCGCCGCGGTTATATAAGGCGATATTGAATAAGTTATGACCATCATAGAAGTCGCACACATTCACTTCGTCTCTAGTAAATGCTTTAATGCCAAACTGATCACCTGCTTGTAACGGTCTCCCCTCAAGACCACCTATCTTAGCCTTTGTATGAGTCGATACGCTACCATTAATAGTAGGAACATCAATACCGCCGGAGAAAGCAATATACATACGCACGCCACATTGGCTAAAGCTACCAGAAATAATATCTCCTTCATGACATATAAAAGGTATGTATCGAGGCACGACTATATTATTAATAGTGGGGTGCATATCAGCCCCTGTAAAAGCAACAATACATGTACCTTGAACCGTTAGTGTAGGCGGTAGCACGGTGCATTCTAAAGCACCTAAAAGCTCCTTGTTTCCTACTAAAGCCTGCCCCAATAGATAGCTTTCACTATCCATAGGCCCCGCTACAGGCATACCATATTGTTGATAGCCGACTCGTCCTGCATCTTGAATCGTTGTATACATCCCTGGTCCATCTACGTGGATTGAAGCTTTCTTAAAACTATTTAAAGCCACGCAAATCACCTACCTCTACTTCATGTACAACAGGAACATAAGCTGAACCTAAAGATTTAATACGATAAAATTCAGTATCATCGATGGGCACATAACGAACGTAGTCCCCTGCTCTTAATAATGCAGCTTGTTTTTTAGACATATCATACATAGTCACAGGTGTGCGCCCAATGATCTGCCATCCCCCTGGAGAATCTGATGGATATGTGCCAGTCTGTTCTCCTGCAATACCTACAGACCCGGCAGGAATCAAAGTTCTTGGCGAAGACAACCGCGGAGTTGCAATGCGAGGATCCATTCCACCTAAGTAAGTAAAACCAGGAATAAAACCTAACATATAAACCAAATAATCAGTACCACTATGAATGGATACAACCTCAGCTTCACTTATATGATTGTGAGAGGCTACAAAACCTAGATCTGGACCATACTCGCCACCGTATATGGTCGGGATTTCAACAATCGTAACACGTTCATTTGCGCTGTCTGTTACAGTTTCTTGTAATATAGGATTAATAGTTCCACAAATGTCGGAATACGTATATACCATTGCATCATATTGAACAAGCAATGCACAGTATGTAGGAACTAGTTCAATAATTCCATCTAGCTGTAAGAGTTTAATCTGCTCTATAACTTGTCGGATTTGTCGATTAATCTTTGGATCTATTACTTGACCAAAATCAATAGAGATAGCGCAATCCCCTACAGGTGAAATTGTAGGTTTCATATGTACCTCCTGCTATAACTAGAAAGAACCATCACATTCAAGACGAACGTAATGGTGCTTTCACAGATAATTAATTAACCTAGTAACTTAGCAATACCTTTTAAAGATGTAACACCAATATAAGATGTTACGAGCACTACAATCCACCCTGTATAATATAAAAGTTTATTGTGTTTATATGTTCCTACGATTTCAGATTTATGAGTTGCGACAAGCATAACTGCCAATGTAACAGGTAATATTAACCCATTTACAGAACCGGCTAAAATCAATAGAGATGCTGGTTTACCAATAAAAATCAGGATACATGTGGAAATAAAGATAAATGCCATAATAGTCAATTTTTCATTTCGTTCTACCACCTTAAACAATGTTTTTAAGAAGGATACTGATGTGTAGGCAGCCCCTACTACAGAGGTCAATGCGGCACAGAAGAACACTATACCGAATAATTTATGCCCGATTTCACCAGCTCCTAAAAGAAAAGCAGAACCAGCTGGATCCTTAGCATCTAGTACAAATCCCATAGATACCACACCAAGAACAGCTAAGAATAATAATATACGAACTAGCGCATCAACAGACATGCCCATAATCGCTGCACGACGTACATCCTTTAAATGTTCTTGACCTGTAATACCAGCATCAATAAGGCGATGACCACCAGAGAATGTTATATAGCCACCTACGGTCCCTCCAATAAGAGTTATCGTAGCAAGCCACGGATAATTCGTAGGTACTATCGCATGAGTCACTGCTGTCCCTACCGGGGGATTCGTTGAAAATGCTACATAAGCAATGAGGACGAGCATAACCGTACCGAGTACTTTAGCCGTATTATCTAGAACACCACCCATCTTCTTAGATGTAAATAGTAAGATGCCCAAAATACCACTAATAGCCGCTGCTGTTGTTGTGTCGATACCAAATATAATATTGAGGCCCATAGAAGCACCACCAATATTACCGATATTAAAGGCTAATCCACCAAGGGAAATTAAAAATGCCACTATATACCCAAGGCCTGGTAATACCTTATTCGCAATATCTTGACCGCGCATTTGGGATACACCAATAATTGTCCAGACATTAAGCTGTGCAATAATAGAGAAAATAACGGATATAACGATAGCAAATGCAAAGTCTGCTTTCAACTCATTTGTAAACGCTGCTGTTTGCAACATAAAGCCAGGCCCAATAGATGACGTGGCCATTAAGAAAGCTGCCCCTAATAGGACAGAGAAACTCGCTTTACCTGTAATTGGTTTCATAGGAACCTCCAAAATAATAATTAATCTATGTCATACTTATTGCTTAAAGCTCATACTTGCTTTTAATACTTATATTCGTATTTTCTGTTAGTATTAATTAAGCATTTATTTTAATGTTCTTAATAGTGTTATCGGTGTTGAAAATTCGCCACCGTTATACCAGCTTTTAATAGCCCTTCCCGAATATACTTTGTGAAAGCTATCGCTTCAGGATTATCTCCATGAACACATATGGAATCTGTCACAATATCAATGGTCTTCCCCGTATTAGTAACAACCTTACCCTTTGTAACCATCATGAGAACTCGGTCTAAAGCCTCTTGTGGGTCTTTGATGAAAGCACCTACTTCTGTACGAGGAACCAATGTTCCCTCCTCTGTGTAGCCACGATCGGCAAACACCTCCTGTATAACAGGAATACCTCGTCGCTGTGCCTCTTGAGCAATATAGCTACCACTCAATACCATGGCCGCAATATTGGGATTTACTGCTTGTAAACCATCTAAAATTGCATCAGCTATTACAGGCGTAACACAAGCTGTATTGTAAAAGGCACCGTGTAACTTCATATGCTGTAAAATAAGGTCATGGCTATCACAAAAAGCTTGTAGTGCGCCCAGTTGGTATATCATATAGGCTTTTGCCTCCGCAGGATTTACTGCCATCGCACGACGACCAAATCCCATCAAATCTGGATAACCAGGGTGTGCCCCTACGGCTACGCCCTTTTCTTTACACATGCGGACAGTCGCATCCATAATAAGAGGATCTCCAGCGTGCCAACCACAAGCAATATTAGCACTTGTTACGTGATTTAATACTTCACTATCCATACCTAATGTATAATTACCAAAACTTTCGCCTAAATCACTATTTAAATCTACATAATGAGACATATACTATTACCTCTCCATCTTCATCTATTTTATAAATTCTATAGAATATCGAATTTAATGATACGATTATACTAAATAAACCTATATCTTAGCAAGGATATTTATCAAATCTACAAAATTATTTTATAAATACAAAAACCACAAGATTAAAATCTTGTGGTTTGTATGTATACTCTTTTTTATCTGACCCTACTATATCCCATCATGAGCTCATAAATAGTATTTTGTATATTATCCGATTCTGTTATTTCAGAAACGGCACAAATAAAATCGGGATGCGCTTGCCAAACGGTATCAGTATTTGTCATTTTAATCCCCCCCAATAGCAACAATAGGAAACTTACTAAATTGCTTTGCCCAATATACATAAGAAATTCCTACAGGATTAGCATTGGGTTTTGTCTGTGTAGAAAAAATAGGCCCTACCCCAATATTACCTATAGTAAATGTATCCAATATATCAATTACCTCCTACAAAGCTAACGATTTCTAATCTGTCAGCAGCCGTTAATTTAGTGGTTGTATATGCTTCCTTACTAAGAATCTCTCCATTAAGCTCAACTACAAAGTGTTTACCAGAATAGCCTAATTCATCAAGAATCAAATGAAGTTGCTCACCTACAACATACTTTGGCTCTCCATTAACAATCAAATCCATAATGACCTCCCATATGAAAAAGCTTATAAAATATCAATATATTCTTCTTGTAAAGCTTTATTCATACTGCGTACAGCACAGAACTTGCCGCACATCGAACAGGTTTCACCATGATCTTCCTCCGGTGCTCTACTTTCACGAATAGAACGAGCCCGTTCAGGATCAAGGGCACAAGCATACTGTGCCTCCCAATCGAGAACTTGACGTGCCTTAGCCATAGTGTCATCTATATCTCTTGCATTAGGAATACCACGAGCAATATCTGCAGCATGCGCCGCTATTTTGAAAGCCATAATTCCGTCTTTTACATCATCTGCATTTGGTAAGGCTAAATGTTCCGCTGGTGTAACGTAGCATAAGAAGGATGCACCATGCATACCCGCTACAGCGCCACCAATAGCAGCCGTAATATGGTCATAGCCTGGAGCAATATCTGTGACGAGCGGTCCCAACACATAGAATGGCGCTCCATCACACAAGGACTCTTGTATCTCCATATTCATTTGTATTTGATGTAAAGGTACATGCCCAGGTCCTTCAATCATAGCTTGTACACCATATTGTTTCGCTCGTTTTGCCAATTCACCAAGCCTTACAAGCTCTTCAATTTGGCACACATCAGTTGCATCCGCCAAGCAACCTGGACGACAAGCATCACCTAAAGACAACGTAACATCATATTCTTTGCAAATCTTTAAGATTTCATCAAAGTATTCGTAGAATGGATTTTCATGGCCTGTCATGCTCATCCATGCAAATACCAAACTCCCTCCGCGACTAACAATATTAAGCAACCGTTTATGATTCTTGATTTGATCTATTGTTTTTCTCGTAATACCACTGTGGATAGTAATAAAATCTACACCATCTTGAGCGTGTAATCGAATAGTGTCCAAGAAATCTTGAGCTGTTAATTCACCCAAATCTTTTTGATGATGGATGACACTATCATAAATAGGCACCGTACCAATCATTACTGGTGATGTCTCAATTAATTTACGTCTAAAAATACGAGTGTCACCATGAGTGGAAAGATCCATGATCGACTCTGCGCCAAGTCTAATAGCTCGATTAACCTTTTCAATTTCACTATCATAATCAGTGACGTCTTTCGATGTACCTAAATTAACATTGACTTTCGTTCTAAGGCGTTTGCCAATCCCCTCAGGCGAAATACTAGTATGTTGCTTGTTACAAGGAATAACAACCTTTCCTGCTGCCACTAGTGAACGTAATACCTCTTCATCCATACGTTCTTTTTCCGCAACTACTTTCATTTCCTTCGTAACTACACCAGCCACAGCAGATTCCAATTGAGTCATAAACATTTTACATCCTCCTATATAAAAGACATATATAGTTAGGTATGCAAAAATGGGTATCGAACAAAATGATCGATACCCATATTAAGTATTAGCGTGCTTCCTACGCGGGCATGATCCCGATCAGGTATAAAGGTCAGGTGCTCGCAGCCCTTTCTCAGCCTATATAATAGGCTCCCTTGCATACTCACTATATAATTATGCTATTAATATTACTACTTTATTCAGATTTGTCAAATGATTATTCTGACACTTTTACGTCTATTCTTTATTTCTCAGCCTTATCTTGGTCTTTGCTATCATCGGAATCTGCTTTTTCAGAGATTACAATATGACCATCCTTAACATCGGCAAGCAAGTGTTTAGCATCGATGTGATCCAAGTAGAAATCAGTTACATTATCACGGATTTCAGATTCGATAACACGACGTAATGGACGAGCGCCCATAGTTTTATCATACCCTTGTTCCATCAACAATTCTTTAGCTGCATCTGTTACATCAAGAGTGATATCTTTTTTAGCTAAAGTTTTATTCACTTGATCAAGCATCAAATCTACAATTTTTTTCAAATCTTCTTTGCTCAATTGATTGAACTCGATAACTGCGTTGAAGCGATTCAAGAACTCTGGACGGAAGAATGGAGCAATGCGTTCCATTACATCTACTTTATTTTCATCATCATTGTCATTACCATAACCAAAACCCGCATTGGATGTAGCGATGATAACGGTATTTTTAAAGTTTACTGTGTTACCTTGACCATCTGTTAAGCGACCATCGTCCAATACTTGTAAAAGTAATGTAATAACTTGAGGGTCTGCTTTTTCGATTTCATCGAATAATACGATGGAATAAGGATTACGACGTACGCGTTCAGTCAATGTATTAGAGTTATCTTCATAACCAACATAACCAGCTGTAGCGCCGATTAATTTAGATACGGCTGTGCGATCACTATATTCGGACATATCCAAGCGAATGATTGCATCTTTGTTACCAAACATATCTAAAGCTAATTGTTTAGCTAATTCTGTTTTACCTACGCCAGTAGGACCTACGAATAAGAAGCTACCGATTGGACGGTTACCTTCGTCAAAGCCTGCACGGTTACGACGAATTGCTTTAGATACAGCTTCTACTGCTTTATCTTGACCAATTACATGAGCTTCTAAACGAGATTTCATGTCTTTCAAGCGTTCGATATCGGATGCACCCATTTGAGATACAGGGATACCTGTCATTCTTTCAACGGCTTCTGCTACATCGTTAACCTTAGCCACTACCTTTTGATTTTCTGTATGGTTATCAAGCTCTGCTTGTAACTTTTGAATACGCATTTTTTCATTAATCGCAGATTCATAGTCTTCTTTTTGAGCATATTCCTCTTGTTTTGCTTTAGCATCAGCAATATCTGCTTCCAATGTTTTAATATCTGTTACAGGATGTTGAGATGCCAAGTGAGCTGCTGTTACATCGATTAAATCAATGGCTTTATCAGGCAAGCTACGTTGTGGAATATACTGTACGGAATAATCTACAGCTGCTTTCAACACCGCATCTGGCAATTCAATATTATGATGCGCTTCGTACAATGGACGAATGCCTTGTAAGATTTTGAAAGTATCCTCTGCAGATGGCGCGTTTACCTTTACCTCATTAAAACGACGAGCGAGAGCCGCGTTTTTCATGATTGTATTACGGTATTCATCTTGTGTTGTAGCACCGATAACTGTCATTTCACCACGAGACAAAGCAGGTTTTAAGATATCTGCCAAGCCTTTGGAGCCTTGACCATCGCCTGTGGACCCAGCGCCCAAAATTTGGTGAATTTCATCGAAGAACAAAATAATATTGCCAGCGGCTTTTACCTCTTTAATAAGGTTTTGAATGTTTTCTTCGAAAGAACCACGGTATTGAGTACCAGCTTCCAATCCGGAAATATCGATGGAAATGATTTCTTTATTTTTAATAGCTGCTGGAACATCACCATTTACAATAGCTTGTGCCAAGCCTTCTACTACTGCAGTTTTACCAACACCAGCATCACCTACAAGTACAGGATTATTTTTAGTACGACGTGCTAAGATTTCTGCTGTTTCTTGGATTTCTTTGTTACGACCAATTACAGGGTCAAGTTTACCATCACGAGCTTGTTGAGTTAAGTTTGTCCCCAAACGAGCAAGGATTCCATCTTGTTTAATTTTACCTTGTTGCGCAGCTTGAGCAGCTTGCATTTCTTCATTAGATGGTAAGCGACCAGTTTGACGATAAAACGCAAATTCTTCTGGAGTTACTTCGCGACCATTAATCTTATAACTGCGTCGTTCCGTGGAATAACCACCCATATTACCCATCAATTGATTAAACAAATCATTCATACTAGAAAATTCATTACCAAAGTTGTTAAAGTTGTTGTTCATATATTTTACCCCCTCATACATCATAGAGTTTAACTATTTGACTAATACTATTTTTACTGGGTTTATTTGCCCTACGACATTATAATAACCCTTAAAAGTCAAAAAGTCAATAGGTCAAAAGATAAATTTTCAAAATATTTTTGACTTTTTTATTTGAACAACAAAAAAGGTTCCGTATTTCAGTTGAGGCTTATCGACCATCAACTTCCTACGGAACCTTTTTCCTTTACGACATCGGATAACACTACAAGAATGTTATAACGAAATCATCATTTTAATTACTATATTTAGTTATTAACCTTTAGTTGCTAGTAAACTATTAACCATAGCTTTCAACGATTCGATTTCAGCTTGTTGTTTATCCAATACTTCCTTCTGTCTACTATTCTCTTGTTTCAAAGAGGTCATTTCATCTTGCATCACATAAATGGAGCTGATTGGACCGCCTTTGTAGCGTTCTGGTACAGCTTGTTTAGCATCGCTGTTACCAAACTTATGAGTATAACCGGCATTGATCATATTATGACGTCCACCTACGGAAACACCCACGTTGAACATTGTATCTTCATTAGTATAATGAGCAAGCCCTAATGCTGCTGCACTCTTACCACGATAGTTACCATATCCAGCCATCACTTGAGTTGGTTCTAATGGATCATATTGAATTGGTTTCAACGCTGACATAGCTGCCGCATGAGCGCCTACTCGTTGTGTTTCGGATTCAACATTAGCAATTGCATTAGCAAGCTGAGCATTAGATTTTTTCAATTGACCAAGGTTAACCGCATCTGTATCTGCTGTACCAGCTGCAACACCCTTGATTTGATTGTTGCCATTATTCAAGCCTTCAGTAGTTAAAGACACTGTACCAGCATTTGGATTTTGCGGATTAGCAGGTGTAATAGTCACACCAGAGCCATTTACAACAGAAGTATTTCCTGCTGCATCTTTGCTCTTAATAATGTCACCTTTCATAACAGTAGATGCACCATTATCGTCCTTCACTTCCACACTAGATAAACCATTTAAATCTTTAGCTAATTGTACTTGCAACTTGCCGTCTTTTGCATTAACGCCGATATTATCATCAGTCAATTTCGCTGCATCAGCACCACCAACGATTTCAAGTTTTTCATTCAAGGTCTTATCGATAACTGTATTCCCATTATCGCCAGCGAAATGTAAACCATCATTCATAGTCGCTACAGTTTCTTTTACAAGATTGCCGTTAGCGTCTTTCGTTTCATAAACGATACGATCTTTACCAGCACCAGTACCTGTCAAGCCGTCAGCACCTTTAGCCGCTGTTATAGATGCATTGGCACCATCTTTACCGCGTACGCCCATAGTGCCGTCAGCACCGTTCAATACAACGCCTGGCTTATCATTTGCTACATCCCCTACGGACACACTTTCAAGGCCTGTCATATTTTTATTCAAAGAATACGTGAAAGTAGTACCTGTTTGGTCAATAGTGAGGTTATCACCAGCACGGAATTCTACTTCCGTTTTATCGCCAACCTTAGTCGCTGCATTATTGCCTGTTGCTTGACCTGTACCTGTAGCACTGCTCTTAGCCATCCAGCCGAAGTCTGCCACCTTATCTTCTACGGCGATCACACGAGTATCTACCGCTTGGATTTGATCTTCTGTCGCTGCTTGACCGCTCACAGGAACCTGTCCACGAGTCCAAGTCTTATTGGATAAACCGTTTACAGTCCCTTTGTTATCCTTGTTAACAGTTACATTACCCGCTTTAAGATCTTTGCCTTCTACAGTACCTTCGGATGTAATATTGCCTTTAGTCTTGATGCTGCCATCAGCTCCGTCAAGAACGATATTACCATTACTCAAGTCAACTTTATCAGCCAATTTGATATCGTAATTCGTATGACCATCAGCAGGATCTACAGTTTTTTCTAGCACCAAATTCGGAGTTTCTGTATCTTTCTTATTAACAGATACTGTCGTTTTAGATGCTGCAGCTGCTTTCTTCACATCACCGATATTCGCCGCATTAGTATCAACATCACCACCGCTCGCTACATTGGAGATGACTTTACCACCATTGTTTAAGCCTTTATCGGTAAGAGATATTTCATTCGTACCTGGATTAATAGTCATGCCTTTAGGACCATATTGAGTTGTATTCGTACCGTCTGTCACAGTCGTGCCTGCACCACTGATTGTAGATACTGCATTGCCGTTTTTGAATTGAGCGCTAGTCAAGTCATTCAATTCTTTAGATAATTGTACGTGCAACTTACCGTCTTTCGCATTAACACCGATATTGTTATCAGTCAATTTCGCTGCGTCAGCGCCACCAACGATTTCAAGTTTTTCATTCAAGGTCTTATCGATAACTGTATTTCCGTTATCACCAGCGAAATGCAAGCCGTCGTTCATTGTTGCTACGGTTTCTTTAACAGAATTGCCGTTAGCGTCTTTCGTTTCATAAACGATACGATCTTTACCAGTACCTGTACTTGTCAAACCGTCAGCACCTTTAGCCGCTGTAATAGATGCATTTGCACCATCTTTACCGCGTACGCCCATAGTGCCGTCAGCACCGTTCAATACAACACCCGGTTTATCATTTGCTACATCGCCTACGGATACACTTTCAAGGCCTGTCATATTTTTATTCAAGGAATACGTGAAAGTAGTGCCTGTTTGATCAATAGTGAGGTTGTCACCGGCACGGAATTCTACTTCCGTTTTATCACCAACCTTAGTCGCTGCGTTATTGCCTGTTGCTTGACCTGTGCCTGTAGCACTGCTCTTCGCCATCCAGCCGAAGTCCGCTACCTTATCTTCTACGGCGATCACACGAGTATCTACTGCTTGGATTTGGTCTTCTGTCGCTGCTTGACCGCTCACAGGAGCCTGTCCACGAGTCCAGGTCTTATTGGATAAACCGTTCACAGTACCTTTATTGTCCTTGTTAACCGTTACATTACCCGCTTTAAGATCTTTGCCTTCTACAGTGCCTTCGGATGTAATATTACCTTTAGCCTTGATGCTACCATCAGTTCCATCAAGAACAATATTACCATTACCTAAGTTAACTTTATTTGCCAACTTGATATCGTAATTCGTATGACCATCAGTAGGATCTACGGTTGCTTCTAGTACCAAATTCGGAGTTTCTGTATCTTTCTTATTAACAGATACTGTCGTTTTAGATGCTGCAGCTGCTTTCTTCACATCACCGATATTCGCCGCATTAGTATCAACATCACCACCGCTCGCTACATTGGAGATGACTTTACCACCATTGTTTAAGCCTTTATCGGTAAGAGATATTTCATTCGCACCTGGATTAATGGTCATACCTTTAGGACCATATTGTGTTGTGTTCGTACCGTCTGTCACAGTTGTGCCTGCACCACTGATTGTGGACACTGCATTACCATTTTTGAATTGAGCGCTAGTCAAGTCATTTAATTCTTTAGACAATTGCACGTGCAACTTACCGTTTTTCGCATTAACACCGATATTGTTATCGGACAATTTCGTTGCATCAGCACCACCAACAACTTCTAGCTTCTGATTCAATGTCTTATTAATAACTTCAGGATTATTATCGCCACCGAATTGCAAACCGTCTTTTAATGTTGCTACCTGTTCTTCAGTACCAGCTGCATTAGTATAAACAATGCGATCCGCTTGGTCTGTTTCACCTACATGAGCATCACCTTTTCCAGTCTTAATAGTTGCCTTTGCACCATCCGGATTTGTAAGACCTAAACTAGTCATATCAGAGATCTCTTTATTTAAGGAGAATGTAATATCTCTACCAGTTTGGTTTACATTTAGGTTATTACCTGCTTTAAAAGTCACTGTATCAGACCCTGTTACAGTACTTGTGGAGTCACCAGAATGAGTTCCGCCATCAGCAGCAGTAGCGACATTCCATGTTGCCAAGGTCTTAACCTTCTGTTCGCCTTCCGGTGTAAGATTATCTAGCTTATTCGTTGCGGCGTTATTGATTTTAGCCTTTGTATCATCATTAATATCAACAGTTACAACCCCATCTGCAGCAGTTGTAGCAGTCGTCATAGTACCGTTTTTAAAGTTCAAACCTTTCTTTAATGTAACGGTCTTATCTGCACCATCATTATCCTTATAAGTCAAGTTAGTAGTTTCTGATACTTTAGTTGGATCGATACCAACTTTGTAAGTTGCTGTATCTTTGTCCGCACTAAGCTCAGGTGTCACAGTGATCGGACCATTAGGATCCGCTGCTGCCATTGTAACCGCTTTAACAGCTTCTTGTTTAACTGCTTTTTCTGTCACGGTTACTGTTACATCATCACCGGCTGCAGAAGTCGTTACAAGGCCTGCACCTTTTACATTAAACTTCACATCTCCTGTACTTAAGGATTTTTCTGTTGTGCTACCAGTATTACCACCTAAAGAGATTTTACGAGCCAAAGCTGCCGTATTGGTTGCAATATTACCTTTATTTGTGGCAATTTCTGTAGCATTTTTCGTAATATTGTCCGCATTCTTTGCAATATTATCCTTGTTCTTATCGATATTAGCCTTATTCGTAGCAATATCATCTTTATTTGTTGCTACTTGTGTATCAACGGCTTTCAATTGATCTTCCGTTGCCGCACGACCACTAACAGGAGTTGTAGTACCAGGTGTCCAGGACGTATTTGTAAGCCCTTCCACTGCAGGTGCTGTCACTTTCGAACCAGCTGTTACACTGTTAAACGTCACATCATCTTTTGTTGCAACGGTGAAAGTTTTGCCATTTTGCGTAATAGCGATATTGGAACCATCATTAAATGTAACGGTATCGCCACCTGTTACTGTTTCAGCATTACTATTATTAGCCTTTACCTTCCATGCAGATAAGCTCTTAACCTTTTGTTCACCATCTGGTGTAAGGTTATCTAGATTGTTCGTTGCGGCATTATTGATTTTAGCTTTTGTATCATCATTGATATCAACCGTTACGACCCCATCTGCACCAGTTGTAGCAGTCGTCATAGTACCGTTTTTAAAGTTCAAACCTTTCTTTAATGTAACGGTCTTATCTGCACCATCATTATCCTTATAAGTCAAGTTAGTAGTTTCTGATACTTTAGTTGGATCGATACCAACTTTGTAAGTTGCTGTATCTTTGTCCGCACTAAGCTCAGGTGTCACAGTGATCGGACCATTAGGATCCGCTGCTGCCATTGTAACCGCTTTAACAGCCTCTTGTTTAACTGCTTTTTCTGTCACGGTTACTGTTACATCATCACCAGCTGCAGAAGTCGTTACAAGGCCCGCACCTTTTACATTAAACTTAACATCACCTGTACTTAAAGATTTCTCTGTTGTACTACCAGTATTACCTCCTAAAGAGATCTTACGAGCCAAGGCTGCCGTATTAGTTGCAATGTTCTGCGTATTGGTTGTAATATTGCCTTTATTTGTAGCAATTTCTGTAGCATTTTTCGTGATGTTGTCCGCATTCTTTGCGATATTATCTTTATTCTTATCGATATTAGCCTTATTCGTAGCAATATCATCTTTATTTGTTGCTACTTGTGTATCAACGGCTTTCAATTGATCTTCTGTTGCTGCACGACCACTAACAGGAGTAGTAGTACCAGGTATCCAGGACGTATTAGTAAGCCCTTCTACCGCAGGTGTTGTCACCTTTGTCGTAGCTGTTACAGTATTAAAGTTTACATCATTTTTAGTCGCTACAGTAAATGTCTTGCCATTTTGAGTAATAGCTATATTAGAGCCATCATTAAATGTAACGGTATCTCCACCTGTTACTGTTTCAGCATTACTGTTATTAGCCTTTACATTCCATGCGGACAAGCTCTTAACCTTTTGTTCACCATCTGGTGTAAGGTTATCTAGCTTATTTGTTGCGGCATTATTGATTTTAGCTTTTGTATCATCATTGATATCAACCGTTACGACCCCATCTGCACCAGTTGTAGCAGTCGTCATAGTACCGTTTTTAAAGTTCAAACCTTTCTTTAATGTAACGGTCTTATCTGCACCATCATTATCCTTATAAGTCAAGTTAGTAGTTTCTGATACTTTAGTTGGATCGATACCAACTTTGTAAGTTGCTGTATCTTTGTCCGCACTAAGCTCAGGTGTCACAGTGATCGGACCATTAGGATCCGCTGCTGCCATTGTAACCGCTTTAACAGCTTCTTGTTTAACTGCTTTTTCAGACACAGTTACGGTTACATCTTTACCAGATGCAGTAGTTTTAGCAAGACCAGCACCTTTAATATTTAAAGTACTATTAGCAAGATTAACATCACCTGTGCCGGTATCTCCAGCTACTTTCAAATTCACACTCTTTAACTGTGCCACATTTACAGCATCTGTATCAGCTGTACCAGCAGCCACACCTGTAATTTGACGTGTATTCGTCTCATTACCTACAGCAAAGGCACCTAAAGTAGATGTCAATGCTTTACCGGATAAAGCACCATATTTATCGGTTCTAGAGTCGTTTACATTATAGCCTGCTACACCACTAGCTGTGCTCGCTTTAGACTGTGAACCTACAGCTACACCATTCGCTACAGTAACAGTTGCACCAGTACCTAAAGCAGCCCCTTTAGTAGCAGCAGTTGTTGTAGATGCATCCGGACCTATAGCCATAGAATCAGTCGCTTCTGCACCTTTATTAGATTTATTCCCAACCAAATCAGATTTAATAGAAATATATTTAGATAAAGTCTTCTCAGCTATTGCATATAACTGAGAGCCATTCACCGCATCTGTAGAAGTTGCACTGACAATACCAGGAGCTACATTTTTAAGCTGACGCTCATAACCAGGAGCACCAAAGGATACAACGTCACCAGGCAACACATTTTCACCACCGGCCCAGTTAACCGTATCTCCATTACTCATAGTATAGCTTGTTTGTGCCACACCCGCTGCATCAGTATTAGCACCACCACCGATTGCAATGGAGTTATCCCGATTAGCTTTTGCACCGGCACCAATAGCGATAGCGTTAACTACATTACCAGCCTTACCATCTAGGCGAGTAGCGGAATCCGCCCCCATGCCGAGAGAAAGACCCAAGTCACCAGCTTTAGTTTTCATCCCAATGGCAGTCCCTGCATGACTAGCTGTAGCAGTGATATATTGAGGCAATTGGATATTCGCCAAATCAATAGATGCCTGTCTCAATGTCCCCGTTTTAGCTTGTCCAGTGTTAATATCTGTATAAGTTACAGTTCTAGCGAATGCAACCTCTACGTCATCACCACCGACTACAATAGAGGAATCCCCACTAGCTACAGTATTACCGCCGATAGCAATAGATTGAGAACCCGTTGCTTTAGCACCACTATCATCAGAAGCTCCACCAATAGCAATTGCCTGATCTTCTGTTGCTCGAGAATGTCCACCGATAGAAACACTATTATTACCACTAGCAATAATCCCAGAGCCAATACCAATTGCCCTATACCCATCAACTGAAGAAGTTCTAAATTGACTGCTTGTCCCTATAACTATACTAGACATATTACTTGTAGTTGCATACTGACCGATTTTAATAGAACCTTTGTCTGTTAGCTCCGACGGTAAAGTCGCCCCCATAACATGGGCTGCACTACCAGTTACCGCCAACACAGCAAAAACACTAGTCAATACAGCTTTTTTAGCACTATAGTTATTAGCTATCTCAGACACAACTACATAACACTCTTTGCTTTTACTCCAAATCACCTTGAAAATCTTATTCATGAAACACTCCTATTACAAGAACTATAACCTAAATATCCATTTATAAAACCTCATACTTACATATGAAAGCTTATAATTAACTATAATATTT
>OKDE01000254.1_pt1 | contig 21186 bp, 17 predicted proteins | sample 1613501 | NCBI WGS metagenome assembly OKDE01 (sample SAMN04436860, study PRJEB24849) | human gut metagenome | biome: human gut; feature: NICU; material: stool | host: Homo sapiens | place: USA: Saint Louis, MO | collected 2011-09-07
GTTGGTCAGCGAGGCAAAATTGGACAGGATGCCATAGTCGGGCAGATGCGCCAGCGTGCCGGCGCGGCAGTTGAGAACGCGCTGCATGTTATCCAGTACCGACAGAATGACCTGATTTTCCTCGCTGACCTGGCTGAGGTTCAGGCCACCGGTGAAATTCCCGGTTAGCATTTCATACAGCGACGGCGTGTTATGTCCCTGGGGCATTATCCAGGGCGCTCAATTCAGAGACGGGACTTAAGTTGATTTTCTCAAACAGGGAGGCGTAAACCCCACCCGCAGCAGGACGTTCCAGCACCATGCTTTCACCGCCAGCAATATTATTTTGTACAGACATGAGCATTCCTTGATTAATCCGTTAAAACATCGTGATGGTTAAGCTTTTTTGGGTGCCAGTGCGGATAATTCATTGCGCAATTCAGCGCTAAGCGACTGGTCAAGAACGATTTTTTCCAGCTCTTTTCGGAAAGTCTGGTTATCCAACAGGTTGGCCTTAAGATCGCGGAGTAAGTTGCGCATCGCCAGCATCGCCTTCAGCTGTGGTATCTGGGCAGCCACCTGCTCTGGCGTGAAATCTTTCATGCTCTGGAAAGTCAGCTCAATATTGTCCTCACCACCATCATCTGACAGTGTGTTTTTGACGCTCAGATTAACTTTTGGGGAATATTCGGAAAGAACACTGTCGAAATTATTTTTGGTGATATTAACTTTTTCACGCTCAGATATTGGCGCAGCATCCTGACCATTACTGAAATCACCGGCAACAAGCAGTTTTAAGGGTAATTCCATTTTCTTGCTTGCTCCGCCAGTATGCAGGTCAAGCTTCAGGTTAATACGTGCCTTAGGCACTTCATTCTGAAAACTGTCAGACATTTGATCATCCCTCTTTGTTTTGCGATGCAAACTTCACGGTATCGTTCTTGATGCGCAATATTAGAACAATGATCGACCTCAAATCAAATACACAGATCATTTATCCGCAATTAGAAAATTCTTAAGAATTTTCCTCTAAGATATTATTGCAACTTATCAGACCAACCCAGAAAAAGAAGCTACTCTTTTTCTGTAAAACAAATATTTGTATCGTAAAAGGGATTGCAGCCAGTCAGATGCTAAAAAAACAATATTGTTTTGATTTGCATCACAGCACTATATCAAAAACACAGGAGAGAACTACTTTAGACTCGATAAAAAGAAAGGTGAATAAATTATGGACTCAGGCACTTCATTCATTGGATGAATAATAAATAAGAACTTTCACAAAGAAAATTCTTATTTGTTAAACGAAGAGGTACAAAAAAAATTTGAATACGGAATCTGCCACAAAAAAATAGCGCTTTTAATCCTTCCTCTCTTGAAGAGGCTTCCTGCCCGACTCAGGTGGAAGGTGTTCTCATGACTGACTGCCTATAAAAACTGTAAAATCAACCACCTCCTTGACTGCCGCTTTTTTAATCAAAAACGAGTAATAGCACATAACGTATAACGGTGCTACATTACGCCGCCCACCCAAATCAGCAGTGGTCAGGCAACGCCGTAAAGTTCGGTAAAGCCTGAAACCATCACCTTGAAGAACGGTCTTAATGGCACGTCGTATCGCACACGCTGCGCTACCTTTACAGGCTTCACATAGGTTTTACTATCTTGTCTCAATCCAAATTTGAACGTGCGTTTTTACACCCGCGTTACTGGTTTACATGGTTTGGTCTTGGCGTACTCTGGCTGCTGGTGCAACTTCCCTACCCTGTGCTGCGTTTGCTGGGGTCGAAACTGGGCAGCGCCTCTCGCTATTTCCTGAAACGTCGCGAAGCCATCGCGCGCAAAAACATCGAGCTTTGCTTTCCTCAGTACAATGCTGAAGAGCGCGAAAAATTGATCTCTGAAAACTTTAAATCTATCGGTATGGCGCTGCTCGAAACCGGTATGGCCTGGTTCTGGTCGGATGAACGCGTCCGCAAGTGGTTTGATGTCGAAGGGCTGGACAACCTTAAACGCGCGCAGTTGCAAAAGCGCGGTGTGATGGTTGTGGGCGTTCACTTTATGTCGCTGGAGTTGGGTGGCCGGGTGATGGGTCTTTGCCAGCCAATGATGGCGACCTACAGACCACACAATAGTCCAGTAATGGAGTGGGTACAGACGCGCGGCCGCATGCGTTCCAATAAAGCGATGATCAGCCGTAATAATCTGCGTGGAATGGTCGGTGCCCTGAAGAAAGGTGAAGCCGTCTGGTTTGCCCCCGACCAGGATTATGGACGTAAAGGCAGCAGCTTTGCCCCCTTCTTTGCCGTTAAAGACGTGGCGACAACCAACGGTACCTTTGTGATTTCGCGGTTGTCAGGCGCCGCCATGCTGACCGTGACGATGGTGAGAAAAGCGGATAAATCAGGCTATCGTCTGCACATCTCTCCTGAAATGGCTAACTATCCTGAAAACGAATGCGAAGCCGCAGCGTTTATCAACAAGGTCATCGAAACTGAAATCATGCGCGCGCCAGAGCAATATCTCTGGATGCATCGCCGTTTCAAAACGCGCCCACTTGGCGAAGCCTCGCTCTATATTTAAGTCCCGCGTGACGGTTAGTTTCGATAAGAAACTAACCTTTTCAATCACCTGTAATAACCCCGTGTAACGGTTTTTCGTCGCGTCGCTCAAAGTGAATTTATTGCCTTGTGAAATCAAACTGTCGCCGTTCCACGACACCCGTAAGTGTCGGAAATTATTTAAAAAAATCCCTCTTGTCACCCCTCATTTTTAGGCGTACATTAGCGCCGTCTGGCTACAGGAAAGCACAGAATTCTGAGCTGGAGTCGGCGGCATAGCGGGAAAATTCTCATTTCCGTTTTGGCCGGATTTCAGTTCTCTATACTCAGTTGGACTCTGTTTTTAAATGCGTACCACAAGATACGCGGAGCGATGAAACGTGAAATATTTCTTTATGGGCATTTCGGTGATCGTTTTAGTCTGGGCCGGAACCTTTGCCCTGATGATCTAGTGAAGAACATGCAGTCAAAAAGACAGGAGCCATAGGCTCCTGTCTTTTTATGTCATGATGATGCGGGGTGTTCGGAGACGCTCTTTGTTGAGAGCAGGCCATCGGCCCGGAACATACTCTTGATGCCCCTCACCGCCTGACGAATACGGTCGCTATTTTCGATTAAAGCAAAGCGCACGTGGGTGTCACCGTAATCACCAAAGCCAATGCCCGGTGAAACACACACCTTCGCGTCCTGCAGCAGTTTTTTAGCAAACTCAAGCGATCCCATTGCCGCATACGGCTCCGGAATTTTCGCCCAGACGTACATGGACGCTTTCGGCATTTCCACCATCCAGCCCGCTTCATGTAACCCTTTTACCAGCACGTCGCGGCGGCGTTTATACTGGGCTGCAATGTCGTGAACGCATTGCTGATCGCCTTCAAGCGCCGCAATAGCGGCAACCTGTAGCGGCGTAAAGGTGCCGTAATCGTGATAGCTCTTGATTCGCGCCAGCGCACTCACCAGCGTTTTGTTACCTACCATAAAGCCAATACGCCAGCCCGCCATGTTGTAGCTTTTCGACAGAGTAAAGAATTCTACCGCCACGTCACGCGCCCCCGGCACCTGCATGATTGAAGGCGCTTTCCAGCCGTCATAGACGATATCCGCATACGCCAAATCATGTACCACCAGCACGTCATAACGCTTAGCCAGGGCCACAACCTTCTCAAAGAAATCGAGCTCCACGCACTGCGCCGTCGGGTTGGACGGGAAACCAAGGATCATCATCTTGGGTTTCGGATAGCTTTCGCGAATTGCGCGCTCCAGCTCGTTGAAGAAATCGACGCCTTCCACCAGCGGTACAGAACGTACCTGCGCCCCGGCTATCACCGCGCCGTAAATATGGATTGGGTAACTTGGATTGGGAACCAGTACCGTATCACCGTGATCCAGCGTGGCCAGCATCAGGTGCGCCAGCCCCTCTTTCGAGCCGATGGTCACAATGGCTTCACTTTCAGGATCGATATCAACCTGATAACGATCCTGATACCAGCGCGAGATCGCGCGGCGTAATCTGGGAATACCGCGCGAGGTTGAGTAGCCGTGCGTATCCGGACGCTGGGCAACCGTGCAGAGCTTCTCAACGATATGCGGTGGCGTTGGGCCGTCAGGGTTGCCCATGCTGAAATCAATGATGTCTTCGCCGCGCCGACGCGCAGCCATTTTCAGTTCAGCGGTGATATTGAAAACATAAGGGGGGAGACGATCGATACGCGTAAAACGGCGTTCAGGACTGAATTCAGCCATAGATTCCTCAGATTAACGTTAGCGCCCGGACCGTCCGAGCGACGCTGCCACTGATGTGACATGCTTAGAAAATAACCTGAAAAAAATCACGCTGTCGAGAGGGAAATGAAAAAAAAGAGAACCCCATGAAAACCGGAACACGGGTACGCCTTAAAGCGGAAGGAGGGGGACTCATATCGGCTTTCCGTTATCTATTGTTTAACACAATGATATCAAAACAGTTACCGGACGATGCGACAGCAGGAAAGAATCGGGAGGTATCAATCCTCATTCGATAATCCCCTTTCTAAAACAGGGTTTTTCCTCATTTGATAAACCTGACGGATAGCTGGTCAATATGCCCCAGGTTTTTTATCATGGTTCTTTCCCGTTTTCCCAGGTCTGCTCGTGCACGAAATATTCACTATGCTGCTGGCGGTTTTTGATCGCGCAGCATTAATGCTGATTTGCCTGTTCTTCCTTATTCGCATTCGCCTGTTTCGCGAGCTGTTGCATAAATCTGCTCACTCGCCGAAAGAACTGCTGGCCGTCACCGCTATCTTTTCGCTCTTTGCGCTGTTCAGCACCTGGTCCGGCGTGCCGGTAGAGGGCTCGCTGGTTAACGTGCGGATTATCGCCGTCATGTCTGGCGGAATTTTGTTTGGTCCGTGGGTAGGTGTCATCACCGGCGTGATTGCCGGAACCCATCGCTACCTGATTGATATCGGCGGCGTCACGGCGGTGCCGTGCTTTATCACCAGCATTATCGCCGGGGTACTATCCGGCTGGATCAGCCGTAAAATCCCGAAAAAGCAGCGCTGGCGCGCCGGGATCCTCGCAGGCATGGTGTGCGAAACGCTGACCATGATCCTGGTTGTCGTCTGGGCTCCCACGACCGCGCTGGGGCTGGATATCGTCTCGAAAATCGGTATCCCTATGATTCTGGGTAGCGTGTGCATCGGTTTTATCGTGCTGCTGGTGCAGAGTGTGGAAGGGGAAAAAGAGGCCAGTGCCGCTCGCCAGGCCAAGCTGGCGCTGGATATCGCCAACAAAACGCTGCCGCTTTTCCGCCACGTTAACGCGGAGTCGCTGCGTCAAGTCTGCGAGATTATTCGCCACGACATTCACGCGGATGCCGTCGCTATCACCAATATTGACCACGTGCTGGCTTACGTCGGCGTTGGCGAGCACAACTACCGCGACAATGATGACACGATAAGCCCGACCACCAGACAAGCGATTAACTACGGTAAAATCATTATTAAAAACAATGATGAAGCCCACCGAACGCCGGAGATCCACTCTATGCTGGTGATCCCGCTTTGGGAGAAAGGCGTGGTGACGGGCACGCTGAAAATTTATTACTGTCACGCGCATCAGATCACCTCAACGCTGCAGGAGATGGCGATAGGTCTGTCGCAGATCATCTCCACGCAGCTTGAGGTCTCCCGGGCGGAACAGTTACGCGAGATGGCAAATAAGGCAGAGCTGCGCGCGCTGCAGAGCAAAATCAATCCCCATTTCCTGTTTAACGCGTTAAACGCCATCTCCTCTTCGATTCGTTTGAATCCGGACACCGCGCGCCAGCTGATTTTCAACCTGTCGCGTTATCTGCGCTACAACATTGAGTTGAAGGATGACGAGCAGATCGACATCAAAAAAGAGCTGTATCAGATTAAAGACTACATCGCGATCGAGCAGGCGCGCTTTGGCGACAAACTGACGGTCATTTACGATATTGATGAAGAGGTCAACTGCGTGATCCCGAGCCTGCTGATCCAGCCGCTGGTCGAAAACGCCATTGTTCACGGTATTCAGCCCTGTAAAGGCAAAGGTGTGGTCACCATTAGCATCACCGAAAGCGGCAACCGGGTGCGTATCGCCGTGCGCGATACCGGCCACGGGATTGACCCAAAAGTCATCGAGCGTGTGGAGTCTAATGAGATGCCGGGGAATAAAATCGGGCTGCTGAATGTGCATCACAGGGTCAAGCTGCTCTACGGCGATGGGCTGCATATTCACCGTCTTGAACCCGGCACTGAAATCGCTTTTTACGTCCCGAATGAACGCTCCCCTGTTCATGCGACGGCATCACTGTTACCTCAGGGTGAGTAATATGAAAGTCATTATCGTTGAAGATGAAATTCTGGCTCAACAGGAGCTCACCTGGCTCATCAAAACCCACAGTCAGATGGAGATTGTGGGTACCTTTGACGATGGGCTGGACGTGCTGAAATTTCTGCGGCATAACCGGGTCGACGCCATTTTTCTGGATATTAATATTCCTTCGCTGGACGGCGTCTTGCTGGCGCAAAACATCAATCAGTTTGCCCACAAGCCGTTTATTGTGTTCGTTACCGCCTGGAAAGAGCATGCCGTTGAGGCCTTCGAACTGGAGGCGTTTGACTATATTCTGAAACCTTACCAGGAGTCGCGGATTGTCAGCATGCTGCAAAAGCTGGAGGCCGCATGGCAGCAACAGAGCGCTCCGGTCACCGCCAGCCCGACGGTACGGGAAAACGACACCATTAATCTGGTCAAGGATGAACGCATCATCGTGACGCCAGTGAATGATATCTACTACGCCGAAGCGCATGAAAAGATGACGTTTGTCTATACGCGGCGGGAATCGTTTGTCATGGCGATGAACATTACCGAATTCTGCGGCAAGCTGCCGTCGGCCCACTTTTTCCGCTGCCACCGTTCGTTCTGCGTGAATTTAAATAAGATCCGCGAGATCGAGCCGTGGTTTAACAATACCTATATTTTGCGTCTCAAGGATCTGGATTTTCAGGTGCCGGTGAGCCGCAGCAAGGTGAAAGAGTTCCGTCAGTTGATGCACCTGTAAAACGCCCTCTCCCGGCGGAGAGGGCTCTGTGTCAGAGGATTTGCCCGAGAACCTGACGCAGATGGGCACCCGAACCCAGCAGGCCAGGGTTATCATGCACGATAAGATAAACAGGAATATCCTGCACGTAGCTTCTGAAGCGTCCTTTATCTTCAAACCCACCGCGGAAACCTGAAGCTTTAAAGAAGTCGAGGAAGCGCGGTACGATCCCGCCCGCAATATAGACCCCACCAAAGGTGCCAAGCGTCAGCGCCAGGTTGCCGCCGAAACGTCCCATGATCACGCAGAACAGCGACAGAGCACGGCGGCAGTCGATGCAGCTGTCCGCCAGCGCTCGTTCGGTGACGTCTTTCGGCTGCAGGTTTTCCGGCAGACGACCGTCCGATTTCACAATTGCGCGGTACAGGTTCACCAGCCCGGGTCCAGACAGGACGCGCTCGGCAGAGACGTGACCGATCTCAGCACGTAACTCTTCGAGAATAATGCCCTCTTCTTCGCTGTTTGGCGCAAAGTCTACATGACCGCCCTCACCCGGCAGGCTTACCCAGCGCCGATCAACATGCACCAGATGCGAAACGCCCAGGCCGGTACCGGCACCGTAAACCGCAATCGGCTTTCCCTCGACCGGTTCAGCGCCGCCGAACTGGATCAGATGCTCTGGCTTGAGCATCGGGATCGCCATAGACACGGCGGTGAAGTCATTGATGATTTCCAGATGCGCAAAACCGAGGTTCTTTTTCATCTCTGCAATAGAGAATGCCCAGGTATGGTTGGTCATGGCGACCCAGTCGCCAGTTATCGGGCAGGCAATGGCAATGCAGCCATCCTCGACGCTCACCTGATGTTCATCCAGATAGACGCGGACAACGGCCTCAAGGCTGGGATAATCCAGCCCCGAGTAGGTTTTCGCCCGGGAAATTTCACCGCTACTTACATCGCATAATGCGAGGCGCGCGTTCGTGCCGCCCACATCACCTACCAAAGCATACTTTGTCATTCTTCTACTGCTCCGCTAAAGTCAGAATAAATCTTTGGGACACTGTAAATTCAAGGCGTGATAACAACAACGACTGGAAGGTGAATGCCCATGGATTATCGATCTTCGTCACAGAATAACTTTACCGTTTCAGCACCTTTTGCACTATTGCCATAAAGCTGATTGTGCAGAGTAACGTTATACCGTTTTGTACAAGGAAATCATCATGCTCCACCCGCGAGCCAGAACCATGCTGTTGCTGGCAATTCCGGCGCTCATCATTGGCGTGGCGTCAAGCCTGGTACTCATTGTCGTGATGAAAGTCGCGTCGGTACTGCAAGCCCTGCTATGGACGGCGCTTCCGGCGAAACTGGGGATCACCGCTGATTCTTCAGCGTGGATCATTTTGATGCTGACGTTAACCGGTATTGCGGTAGGCCTGGTGATCCGATTCAGTCCCGGCCACGCCGGACCGGACCCGGCGCTGGAGCCGCTGATTGGCGCCCCGGTTCCGCCCTCTGCGCTGCCGGGGTTGATCATCGCGTTAATTGTGGGCCTGGCGGGCGGCGTCAGCCTCGGACCAGAGCATCCCATTATGGCGGTGAATATTGGTCTGGCGGTGTTCCTGGGCTCACGCATTTTACCGCGCGTGGGTGCGCTGGACTGGACGATCCTCGCCTCCGCAGGCACCATCGGGGCGCTTTTCGGCACGCCCGTCGCTGCCGCGCTGATTTTTTCACAGACGCTTACCAGCAACAATGATGTCCCGCTCTGGGACAAACTATTTGCTCCCCTGATGGCCGCGGCGGCGGGCGCGCTAACAACCAGTCTGTTTTTCCATCCCCACTTCTCCCTCTCTCTGCCCCACTACGGAGAGATGCGAATAGCGGATATTTTCAGCGGTGCCATCGTCGTTGCAATTGCCATCGCGCTGGGGATGGTCGCGGTATGGTGTCTGCCGCGCCTGCACCGGCTGGTGCATAAACTCAAGCATCCGGTGTTGATTCTGGGCACAGGGGGATTGATCCTCGGTATTTTAGGCACCATCGGCGGGACGGTGACGCTGTTTAAAGGCCTGGACGAGATGCAGCAGCTGGCATTCAGTCAGGTATTTAGCGTTTCCGACTATCTGCTGTTTGCCGTCATCAAACTGGCGGCGCTGGTCGTCGCGGCTGCGTGCGGTTTCCGCGGTGGACGCATTTTCCCGGCGGTGTTTGTCGGCGTGGCGCTGGGGCTGATGTTGCACGAACATGTGGATGCGGTTCCGGCGGCAATTACCGTCTCCTGCTCGATTCTGGGTCTGGTTCTGGTGGTGACGCGTGACGCATGGCTGAGCCTGTTTATGGCGGCGGTTGTGGTGCCGGATTCGACGCTGTTCCCGCTGCTCTGCATCGTGATGTTGCCCGCCTGGCTCCTGCTGGCGGGCAAACCGATGATGATGGCCTGGCGAAACGATAAGTAATCAGGCGCTGTTGCGCGCTTCCAGCGCTTTGGTGAGCGCGCTCAGCAGCGGCGGTATGTCGGATTTCGGCAGCATGACCTCGATCAGCGAAAGCCGCTCGTGGTGCGCCACTTTTTCCAGCACATCCACCAGCTCGCCCGCCTCACTCACCTGCCAGCACTCGGCCTGAGGCGCGAGACTCAGCGCCTGTGGAAGGTGCGTCCAGTTCCAGAGCGCAATATCATTATACCGTTGCTCTGGTCCATGGATGGCCCTTTCGACCGTGTACCCTTCGTTGTTTAGCACCAGAATGATCGGACGTTGTTTATCACGCAACATCGACCCGAGCTCCTGAATAGTCAGCTGCGCCGCGCCATCCCCCGTCAGCACTATCACACGCCGGTTCGGGCAAGCCGTTTGTGCGCCAAACGCTGCGGCCAGCGTGTAGCCGATCGACCCCCACAGCGGCTGGACGATAAAATTCACGTCAGCCGGAAGGCGCAGGTCAATGGCGCCGAAGGCCGACGTTCCCTGATCGGCAAGGATGATGTCTCCTGGGCGAATAAACGTTTGCAACGTTTTCCAGAAATTCTCCTGGGTCAGCGCGCCCTCCGGCTGAGGGAAGCTCATTGCGCGATGGGAAGCTGGCGCAGGTTTATCATGCACATGCTGTTTACACAGTTCCACCAGCGTTTCGATTGCCTGAAGCATCGGGATGCCGGTAAACCAGACGTCACCGACGCGGGCAGCGTGAGGCTGAACTTCTATCGTTTGGGCCGGGGTTAGCTGATGGGTGAAACCGGCGGTGAGGGTATCGGTAAAACGGGTGCCGATGCACAGTACCGTATCCGCCCCTTCAATCGCCTCTTTTACCGGGCCGGCGCTTGCCGAGCCGCTGTATGTGCCGTAAAAACCGGCATGACGTTCGTCGAATATCCCTTTACCCATTAGCATCGTGGCGTGCGCCATCGGCACGTCCTTCACCCACTTCTGTAGCGCATGCTTGTGTCCATGGCGCAGAACAAGGAAATCAGCTAACAGCGCGGTGCGCTTGCTGGTTGCCAGTTTATTTTCCGCAGCATCCCGAAACGCTTTCAGGCAGGCACTGTCGGCATGGGCATGGTGAAGTGTGAGAGCGTTTACAGGAGGCGTGGCGGCTTTTTTTGCCACGTCGGCAGGTAACATCAAATAGCCGGGGCGACGCTCCCGGAGCATGGTGGTCAGAACCCGGTCGATTTCATAGCAGGCGTTTTGTTCGGTCAGGATCGCCTGAGCGACGGTAATCGGCTCGCTCATATGATAAAAATGGCGGAACTCCCCATCACCCAGCGTATGGTGCAGCAGTTCCCCTCGTTGCTGTGACGCCGTCCCCGGCGCCCCGACAATATGCAATACCGGAACGTGCTCGGCATAGCTTCCCGCGATGCCATTCATGGCACTTAACTCGCCGACACCGAATGTTGTGAGCAGCGCGGCGAAGCCCTTGCAGCGGGCATATCCATCAGCGGCATACGACGCGTTTAATTCGTTGGCACAGCCCACCCAACAGATGTCGGGGCTGTCTATTACATGGTCGAGAAACTGCAGGTTATAGTCGCCCGGCACGCCAAACAGATGATCGGCTCCACAATCAGTAAGACGGTCCAGCAGGTAATCGGCGACGCAGTATGGGGTACGCATGAACAGGTATCCTTCCAATGTTGACCTCACTTTGAGTATTAGAGAAGCGTGATGGCTGTCCAGAATCAGCGGTAAGAAGGGTATGGAAAGAATGCTTTACAAAAAAGGCTGCGCTATGCTGCTTTTTTTCACGTTAATGTAAACGCATACACTGATTTTTCTCATCTGCGCACGAGGTCATAAAATGGGTTATCAGCCGGATAAAAATCGTTACCAGACAATGCAGTATCGTCGCTGCGGTCAAAGCGGGCTCAGGTTGCCCGTCATATCGCTGGGTCTGTGGCATAACTTTGGGGACGCCACGCGTCTCGAAAACAGCCGTCAACTTTTACAGCACGCCTTCGACCTGGGTATTACGCATTTCGACCTTGCCAATAACTATGGTCCTCCACCGGGGTCGGCCGAGCGTAATTTTGGGCGTATTTTGCAGGAGGATTTTCTGCCCTGGCGCGACGAGCTGATTATCTCGACGAAAGCGGGATATACCATGTGGGAGGGCCCCTACGGCGACTGGGGATCGCGCAAATATCTGCTGGCAAGCCTGGATCAAAGCCTGAAACGCATGGGGCTGGAGTATGTCGATATCTTCTATCATCACCGTCCTGACCCGGAAACCCCGCTGACTGAAACCATGAAAGCGCTTGACCATCTGGTGCGCCAGGGAAAAGCGCTGTATGTCGGGTTATCCAACTATCCTGCAGAGCTGGCGCGAAAAGCGATTGATATCCTGAATGACCTTGGCACGCCCTGCCTGATCCACCAGCCGAAATACTCCATGTTTGAACGAGGACCGGAAGGGGGTTTACTGGCCGTGCTGCAGGAAAAAGGCGTCGGCTGTATTCCCTTCTCGCCGCTGGCGGGAGGACAGCTCACCAACCGATATCTGAACGGTATTCCCGCAGACTCCCGTGCGGCAAGTGGCAGTCAGTTCCTCAACCCGGATCAGATCACCGAAGAGAAGCTGGAAAAAGTGCGTAAGCTCAATGTCCTGGCGGAAGGCCGCGGCCAGAAGCTATCGCAGATGGCGCTGGCCTGGGTGTTGCGCCATGACGACGTGACGTCGGTGCTGATTGGGGCAAGTCAAGCGGCTCAAATTGATGACGCCGTTGGCATGCTGGAAAACCGCCATTTCTCCGCGGAAGAGCTGAACCTTATTGAAGAAATCCTGACCAGCTCAAAATAAAACCACTTTTAGCAAAAAGTGCTCTGAACCTGGAATTCGGAGTTGAGGCGATGAAACGAGGCTTTACCAACTCGTAATATTGCGTTAACAGGCCCCACAAAGGCCCCGATCGTGAAGGAGAAAGAGTATGTTCAGGTCACTGATTCTTGCAGCGGTATTACTGGCTTCCGCCCCGCTCATCGCCACTGCTGGCGAAATCACCCTGTTGCCATCAGTAAAATTACAAATTGGCGATCGTGACGACTACGGCAGATACTGGGACGGTGGCTACTGGCGCGACCGTGACTACTGGAACCGTCATTATGAATGGCGCGGTGACCGCTGGCGCAGGCACGATAATGGCCTGCATCGCGGCTGGTACAAAAACAATGCCTATGAACGCGGCTACCGCGAAGGCTGGAACGATCGTGACGACCGCCGCGGTGGCTGGGGTCACGGCCCAAAAGGACACGGTGGTCACGGCCACGGTCGTCATTAATGTAAAATGTAAAAAAGGAGCCTTTCGGCTCCTTTCTCTTTTATAACCCCAGCGCTGTGCCAATCAACAGCCATAAATTTAGCGCCACAACCACTACTACAATTGCCCATCCTGTCCGTTTCACCAGCGTCGAGTTAACCAGATCGCCCATCAGGGCTGGATTGCTGGTAAAAATCAGCAGAGGAACCAGCGCCAGTGCGATACCAAAACTCAGCAGCACCTGACTCATCACCAGAATTCGCGTGGGATCAAGCCCCATCAGAATCACAACAAACGACGGCAGCATGGTGACGGAACGACGAACCCACAGGGGAATATGGAAGCGCACAAATCCCTGCATCACCACTTGCCCTGCCAGCGTGCCCACCACCGTGGAAGAGAGACCGGCAGCCACCAGGCTCAAACCAAAAATCGTGGCAGCAGCATGGCTCAGTAACGGCTCCAGCGTGAGATACGCCTGGTCGAGATCGGCAATACCGGTATGACCGTTAAAGTGAAAAGCGGCAGCTGCGGTGGCCATCATCGCCAGGTTCACAAAACCCGCGATGGTCATGGCAATCGCCACATCCCATTTGGTTGCCGAATAACGTTCTTTACGCGTCCCACCGTGAAGATGCTGGGTCAGCGAAGAGTGCAGATAAATGACGTGTGGCATAATGGTCGCCCCAAGTACCCCGGCAGCCAGGAAGACGGCTTCCGACGTTGGCAGGCTGGGGATCACCATGCCTTTACCAAGCTGTACCAGGTTTGGCTGGGAGAATATCAGCTCGACAATATAGGCCGCCGCGACAAACAGCAGCAGACCACCAATCACCTTTTCAAGCGGCTTTTGCCCCCGACGCTGTAACATCAGGATCAGGAAAGTGGCAATCCCGGTCAGGACCGCCCCTTGCAATAGCGATACGCCCAGAATCAGCTTAAAGCCGATCGCCGCACCGATAAATTCAGCGAGATCGGTTGCCATGGCGATGATTTCAGCCTGCACCCAGTAGAGCCAGACGGCCGGACGTGGGTAGTGGTCGCGGATTTGTTCTGCCAGGTTTTTGCCCGTAGCAATCCCCAGTTTTGCTGAGAGCATTTGAATCAGCATCGCCATCAGGTTCGCCCAGACGACCACCCACAGCAACTTATAGCCGAAGCTGGCCCCGGCCTGAATATTGGTCGCAAAATTACCCGGATCGATATAGCCAATGGCAGCAATGAACGCAGGTCCCATTAATGCGAACCGCAGCTTGCGCGCCGCTCTGCCACTGCTACCCTCTACGCGACTGTTAGTCATTATCTGCCTCTGGAAATATAGCCTTTGCTATGTTTAATGCTATCAAAATGAGAATGATTATCAAGATCATTTAAGTGGTTAAACATGATTTCTCTGATAGCTAAGAACGATAGATGGGCAGGTGGTGCGACATCACAGAATGTGAAAATGCGCAGTCATTTGTGAAGCGTAGCACACAAACTTAACTTTTCACTCATTTACCTAACATAACGAAAATGTATTGTGGATCACTATTTTTGAGACTCGTCACAGGATGTAACTATAGTGTGTCCTTGATCTCGTTTTCTTTTCGCTTGTTGCATAGAATGTGCACGAAAATTAAACCTGCCTCATATTTGGAGCAAATATGGACCGCGTCCTTCATTTTGTCCTGGCACTTGTTGTCGTTACTGCACTCGCATTGCTGGTCAGCACAGACCGCAAAAAAATTCGTATTCGTTATGTTGTCCAACTGCTGGTCATTGAAGTTTTACTTGCGTGGTTCTTCCTGAACTCCAACGTAGGTCTCGGCTTCGTAAAAGGCTTCTCCGAAATGTTCGAAAAACTGCTCGGATTCGCCAACGAAGGGACCAACTTTGTCTTCGGTAAAATGAACGACGAAGGTCTGGCATTCTTCTTCCTGAAGGTGCTGTGCCCAATCGTCTTTATCTCCGCGCTCATCGGTATTCTGCAGCACATCCGTGTTCTGCCGTTCGTGATTCGTGGAATTGGTTTCCTTTTATCCAAAGTCAACGGCATGGGCAAGCTGGAGTCTTTCAACGCCGTCAGTTCCCTGATCCTCGGTCAGTCTGAGAACTTCATCGCGTATAAAGATATTCTCGGCAAAATGTCGCGTAACCGCATGTACACCATGGCGGCAACCGCAATGTCTACCGTTTCCATGTCTATCGTGGGCGCGTATATGACCATGCTGGAGCCAAAATATGTTGTCGCTGCGCTGGTTCTGAACATGTTCAGCACCTTTATCGTGCTGTCGCTGATCAACCCATACCGCGTTGACGCCAGCGAAGAGAATATCCAGATGTCCAACCTGCACGAAGGCCAGAGCTTCTTCGAAATGCTGGGCGAGTATATTCTGGCCGGTTTCAAAGTGGCGGTTATCGTTGCCGCCATGCTGATCGGCTTCATTGCGCTGATCTCTGCGCTGAACGCCCTGTTCGCCGCGGTGCTGGGTATCTCCTTCCAGGGTATTCTGGGCTACATCTTCTATCCTGTTGCCTGGGTGATGGGTGTTCCGGCTCACGAAGCGCTGCAGGTGGGCAGTATCATGGCAACCAAACTGGTTTCTAACGAATTCGTTGCGATGATGGATCTGCAGAAAATTGCCAGCACGCTTTCTCCGCGCGCGGAAGGCATCCTGTCCGTGTTCCTGGTCTCCTTCGCGAACTTCTCGTCCATCGGTATTATCGCCGGGGCGATTAAAGGCCTGAACGAAGAACAGGGTAACGTGGTTTCACGCTTTGGCCTGAAACTGGTGTACGGCTCCACTCTGGTGAGCGTTCTGTCCGCGTCCATCGCAGCGCTGGTCCTGTAACGTTTACTGCAAAACAAAAAACCGGGAGCTTGCTCCCGGTTTTTTTATGCCCGTATTTCTTCCAGCGGTTTGGGTTTACCTATCAGGTAGCCCTGCAGGTAATCCACGCCGAAGCGAAGCAACATCTCCCGCTGTGCGGGTGTTTCGACATACTCCGCCACCACACATAGCGATTTCGTCTTCGCCAGATTACACATCGACTGGACGATCATCGCATCCATGTCATCAGTACAAATGTCTTTAACAAAGCAGCCGTCAATTTTGATGATATCCGCCTGCAGACGTCTGAGACGCTCGTAGTTGGCGTACCCCGTACCAAAATCATCAATAGCAATCCGGAATCCACAATCCCGCAGTTGCTGAATATTATTGATGCTGCAACCTGAATTGGAGAAAGCCTGCTCTTCGGTGATCTCAATGACCACGGTTTGAGGGGCAACGCCGTATCGTTCAAACAGCGCACAAATCTCGGTCGCCACCTCTTTTTGCATCAGCGTGAGCGGCATCAGATTGACGGAGAAACGGGCCCCAGGCTGCGTCGCAGGATGATCTCGCAGCCACAGCAGTAATTTTTCCATAACGCACATATCAAACCGGTGGCTAAGGTTGAACTGGGCAATCAGCGGAATAAAGCGATCAGGGGTGATGATTTCGCCCTCGCTCTCCATACGCGTCAGAATTTCGTAGTAACCGCTACCGTCTGCCTTCTGGATCGGTTGCGCGTATAAATGGAACTGACCCGCCTCCAGGGCATGCTTAATCCGCGCTAACATCAGGACGCGCTCTGTTGTTTGTCCTGATGCAGCCTCCAGGCTATTCGTCAGCGCAAGTACGTTCTGTCCTGCACAAGATTGCTCAGCCAGCCAGCTTAGTTGCCCCAGCGTGTGATGCAATTTTTCACCGTTTTCGACCATCCCCCAGGAGGCACCAAACTCAATATCCAGCCCGGTGTTGTTCCAGAAAATTTTCCGGCTGTTCAACCGATCAACCATATGCTGGAGACGCTCAGCAATTTCCGGCCCCAGCAAGACCACCACCAGCTCGCTTCCGGGCAACTGGAAGAGCATCTCGTCCTTTTGCAGAAGGGGCTGCAGCGACGAGGCGATCGTGCGTTTGCAGTGGACCCGCATCAGGATCCCGTAATGGCGGCTTAAAAATTCCAGGTTATCCATGCGCAGAATGCACACTTTGGCATCCTGGTGAATCTCAAGATACTCCTCCAGCGCACGGATATTGGGCAAACCGGTCAGCGGATCGGTCAGCGCTCTGCCCTGCCATCCCCGCTTCAGCCACTCGCTACGCTGGTAAATCCGCGACATGTAAAGCAAGCAGATGGCAAACGAGATCAGCACGGACAGGATAAAGGAAAGTGAATGGCCCGACTCCACACCATTCAGGAAGTTATAGTTGTAGGTCAACAGCAGAAGCGCTGAAGCAGCCCAAAGCAGAGAGATAAGTGCATAGGTCAGGCGGCTTATCGCTAAGGTAAAGAGAATAAAAATCAGCGGCATTAAATAGCCCGCTATAACAGGGGATTCAAAAGGGCCACATAAAACAGCGAGAATGAAGCCTAGAAGCATGAGCCAGACAAATATAAACAATGAATTCTTATGGAAAAAAATGGGCTTCACGCTTCGTCGCCAGAAGGTAATGGCATAACGAGGATTAATTATCATTCTTAACGGGTAATAGAACATCATGGTAAAAATCAGCGCCGCGCCTATCAGACTTTGAATATCCACGACGTTATAAATTACCGTCCCTTCACCGAAGAAGGTGGAGATAGTTACCGGGAAATCAAACAAATAGCCCGCTAAATACATCGACATTTTAATGCCGAGTGGCACAATAAAACCGAGCCAGAATATCCGTAATCCAATGTGCTTGTTAGGAATGCAGTAGCGCCAGCGCCTGCCCAGCATGATGCGCAACAGGCCGCACGCCGCGAACAACGCAAAGGTCTGACAAAACAGCAATACTGAATATTGTAGCGGTGCTAAATTAATATAGAATAAATTAGTGACAGTAAAACCTAACAGAATGGGAAGAATTGCCCGACGACCAAATAACAGAATTACCGCCAGCATAACGCTCAGGGGTAACCACGCTAAATAAACGTCGTGACCATTCACAATCGCGCGCGGGGAGAGATAACGGGAGAAAGGAACCGCGATCAGGCATATCGCCAGGGCAATTATAAATATCTTTACATTATTGTACGTTTTTCTATTCATTAAGCTGATGCGATTATTATCCGTTCATATCATTGACCGGATGGATAATAGGTTTATTAATTGTGCGAATCAAGTTGAAGTCTATTTATGGACAGGTTTATTGATTTCGATTGAGGTCAGGTACAGGAATACCTTCTTTTTGATAACAAAATGCGGTGGTGAACGTTACAAACAGATAAAAAAAACCCTCGTCTTTTGACGAGGGTTTAAAATTTTGGTGGAGCTAAGCGGGATCGAACCGCTGACCTCTTGCATGCCATGCAAGCGCTCTCCCAGCTGAGCTATAGCCCCACAGGACTTCTTTACGAACCAAATCCGCTGGGTGCAGAATTTGGTGGAGCTAAGCGGGATCGAACCGCTGACCTCTTGCATGCCATGCAAGCGCTCTCCCAGCTGAGCTATAGCCCCATCGTAAAGCTGTCATGTTGACGGGCGGCATAATATGAATTCCGCCGCGGAGTGTCAACGGCAAATTCATTGACCGTGATTCAATCGCCGAAAATTCATGCAAATGAATTACTTTGCGAGCCTGCTCGCAGTCATGAGTTAAGCCTGTCACGTTTTCACGTTAAACGGTGCTATAAAATGAGCCGTTAATTAACCCCACGAATATTCAGGAAATTGTATGATCAAGGAACGAATGACGCCGGAAGAGTTAGCCCTGCTCACCGGCTATAGCCGACAGACCATCAATAAATGGGTACGCAAAGAGGGTTGGATAACGTCACCAAAACCAGGCGTCCAGGGGGGCAAAGCACGCCTGGTACATGTGAATGAAAAGGTGCGTGACTTTATCCGCAGCGCGCGACGGGCAACGGAGACATCCGCAATGCCTGACGGCATCAGCAATGAGCGTTCGCTTCATACCCTCCTCCTGACGCTGGCAAATGAAATGACGCCAGAAGAGCAGAAGCAGATGACATCACTGTTACTGCGGGAAGGGATTACCGGTTTGTTACAACGCCTGGGAATTCGCGACCAGAATTAATATGAAAAGATTACGTAGCAAAATGACCACGGAAGAGCTGGCGGAGAGTTTAGGCGTTGCCAGGCAAACGGTGAATCGCTGGATACGCCAGCAGGGATGGGAGACCGAAGGTCTCAATGGTGTGAAAGGCGGTCGGGCGAGGCTCATACACGTCGATGCGCGCGTGAAGGAACATATCATGCGCCTCCCGGCTATCCGAAACCGTCAGGCAGTTTACCACCTGGCAGAGACAACAGCGCCATACATTGTCCCCTCCTCTACTCTGCGACCGGATATCATTGCGACGCTGGAAAACCTGACGCCGTCTGAACAGGAACGTCTGGATGCATTCCTGAAGCGCGAAGGGTTACGCGGCTTTCTTACCCGTCTGAATCTGGCTGAATATACGGCATAAAAAAACGGCAGGTCACCCTGCCGTTCTGCCAGACTAAAATGTGATTACTGCTGGTTTTCACGTGCCGCAATAAAGTCCAGCGCTTTGTTAATACGCGCCACGCTGCGTGATTTACCAATTGCATGCACGGTCACATCCAGTGCCGGGGACTGGCCCGCACCGGTCACCGCAACACGCAGCGGCATACCGACTTTACCCATACCAACTTCCAGCTCGTCCGCCGTCGCCTGAATAGCGTGATGCACGTTCTCTGCGGTCCAGTCAGCGATCGCAGTCAGCTTGTCTCGCACCAATTCCAGCGGCTGACGCGCAACCGGGCGGAGGTGTTTCTTCGCCGCATCCGCGTCAAACTCATCAAACTCTTCATAGAAGTAGCGGCAGCTTTCAGCCATTTCTTTCAGCGTTTTGCAGCGCTCGCCGAGCAGTTTCACCAGGTCCGCCAGTTCAGGGCCTGTACGGGTATCAATATTTGCCTGCTCAATGTGCCACTGAAGGTAAGTCGCCACGTATTCTGGCGGCATGGTATTGATGTAATGATGGTTCAGCCACTGCAGCTTATCGGTATTAAATGCGCTCGCTGATTTGCTCACTGAGCTCAGAGAAAAGAGTTCGATCATCTCTTCGCGGCTGAAGATCTCCTGGTCGCCGTGGGCCCAGCCCAGACGCACCAGATAGTTCAGCAGCGCTTCCGGCAAATAACCGTCATCGCGATACTGCATAACGCTGACCGCGCCGTGACGTTTAGACAGTTTTTTCCCGTCATCGCCGTTGATCATGGAAACGTGTGCATAGACAGGCACAGGGGCGTTCAGCGCTTTCAGAATGTTGATCTGGCGCGGCGTGTTGTTGATATGGTCTTCACCACGGACAACGTGGGTAATTTCCATATCCCAGTCGTCAACCACAACGCAGAAGTTATAGGTTGGGGAACCATCGGTGCGGCGGATGATCAGATCGTCCAGCTCCTGGTTGCTGAATTCGATCGGGCCACGGATCTGGTCGTCAAAGATCACCGAGCCATCCTGCGGGTTAGCAAAACGCACCACGCACGGTTCATCAGCAGCATGCTCGCTATGGTCATGGCGGCAGCGGCCGTCATAACGCGGCTTTTCACCGTTTGCCATCTGCTCTTCACGCAGCGCATCAAGACGCTCTTTGGAGCAGTAGCATTTATACGCCGTGCCCGCGACCAGCATCTCATCAATAACTGCGTTATAGCGCTCAAAACGTTTGGTCTGGAAATACGGGCCTTCATCCCACTCCAGGTTCAGCCAGTTCATCCCATCCATAATGGCTTCAATTGCTTCCGGCGTGGAGCGCTCAAGATCGGTGTCTTCAATACGCAGCACGAACTCACCTTTGTTGTGGCGTGCAAAAAGCCAGGAATAGAGAGCAGTACGAGCACCACCGACGTGCAGATAGCCTGTCGGGCTCGGCGCGAAGCGAGTTTTGATTTTCATGAAATGGCCTTACGTTATAAAGATGCCGGCAATCGGCAAATCCCGGGGAAAAAACAATGGGCAATATTCTATCACTGTGGGGGGATTCCTCAATGTTCATCCCTTTATCATGAGCGAGTTTGCTGTTTTTGTTTAGAAATCATGCGCCACCGCCCGTTTTGCGATCGTTTTGTTTAATTTTACGACGAACGAATAAAAACTTTAGAAAATGCGTTGACTCATTTTCAACTCTCCCTATAATGCGACTCCACACAGCGGGGGTGATTAGCTCAGTTGGTAGAGCATCTCCTTTACACGGAGGGGGTCGGCGGTTCGAGCCCGTCATCACCCACCATCTACTTCGGTAGACTCGCAGTATAGATAAGTTTTGAGATTGGGCGATTAGCTCAGTTGGTAGAGCATCTCCTTTACACGGAGGGGGTCGGCGGT
>OKDE01000271.1_pt1 | contig 19649 bp, 19 predicted proteins | sample 1613501 | NCBI WGS metagenome assembly OKDE01 (sample SAMN04436860, study PRJEB24849) | human gut metagenome | biome: human gut; feature: NICU; material: stool | host: Homo sapiens | place: USA: Saint Louis, MO | collected 2011-09-07
TTAGGTTTCTTCCTGCTGATCAAGGGGGCCGATTACTTTGTGGAGGAGGTGGGTAGCGATAACCTGTTTATGGTGAATGCGCATATTGCGCATGACTGTACCGTGGGCGATCGCTGTATTCTTGCCAACAACGCAACGCTGGCAGGACACGTATCTGTTGATGACTTCGCAATTATTGGCGGCATGACCGCAGTCCATCAGTTCTGCATCATTGGTGCACACGTGATGGTCGGTGGCTGCTCCGGTGTGGCGCAGGACGTCCCACCGTATGTGATTGCGCAGGGCAACCATGCCACGCCGTTTGGCGTGAACATCGAAGGCCTCAAGCGTCGTGGTTTTAGTCGCGAAGCGATTACGGCCATCCGTAACGCGTACAAACTGCTGTACCGTAGCGGTAAAACGCTGGAAGAGGCGAAGCCGGACATTGCCGAACTGGCGGATAAGTTCCCGGAAGTGAACGCGTTCATGGAGTTCTTTGACCGTTCAACAAGGGGTCTGATTCGTTAATGGTCGACAGTCGTCCGCTTACGATAGCCCTGGTCGCCGGAGAAACCTCCGGCGATATTCTTGGTGCCGGTCTCATCCGCGCGCTCAAAGCTCGCGTACCTAACGCCCGCTTTGTTGGCGTGGCTGGCCCGCTGATGCAGGCCGAAGGCTGTGAAGCCTGGTATGAAATGGAAGAGCTGGCCGTGATGGGCATTGTTGAGGTGCTGGGGCGTTTGCGACGCTTGCTGCATATTCGTGCCGATCTTACCCGCCGCTTTACCGAGCTCAAACCCGATGTGTTTGTCGGTATCGATGCACCCGACTTCAACATTACCCTCGAAGGTAATCTGAAAAAGCAGGGCATCAAAACCATTCATTACGTCAGTCCGTCCGTTTGGGCGTGGCGACAGAAACGCGTTTTCAAAATTGGACGGTCCACCAACCTGGTGCTGGCTTTTCTGCCTTTCGAAAAAGCGTTTTACGACAAATTTAATGTTCCGTGCCGTTTTATCGGTCATACCATGGCGGATGCGATGCCGCTGGATCCGGATAAAAACGCGGCGCGCGACGTGCTCGGTATCCCTCATGATGTGCACTGTCTGGCATTGCTGCCAGGAAGCCGTGGCGCAGAAGTGGAGATGCTGAGCGCTGATTTCCTGAAAACCGCGCAGATTCTTCGCAAGACGTATCCCGATCTTGAAGTGGTCGTGCCGCTGGTGAATGCCAAACGCCGCGAGCAGTTCGAACGCATTAAAGCGGAAGTCGCCCCGGATCTTCACGTCCGCCTGCTGGACGGGAAAGGTCGGGAAGCGATGTTTGCGAGCGATGCCGCACTGCTGGCCTCTGGCACGGCTGCGCTGGAATGTATGCTGGCGAAATGCCCGATGGTGGTCGGTTATCGTATGAAGCCGTTTACCTTCTGGCTGGCAAAACGTCTGGTGAAAACGGATTATGTTTCCCTGCCAAACCTGCTTGCCGGGCGCGAGCTGGTAAAAGAGCTCTTACAGGATGAGTGCCAGCCTCAGGCGCTGGCGGAGGCCCTGCTGCCGCTGCTCGCCAACGGCAAGACCAGCCACCAGATGCATGATACCTTCCGTGAACTGCATCAACTGATCCGCTGCAATGCAGATGAGCAAGCGGCCGATGCAGTTCTGGAGTTAGCAAAATGATGGAATTTGTATACCCTCACACGCATCTTGTGGCAGGGGTGGACGAAGTCGGTCGTGGCCCGTTAGTGGGGGCTGTTGTGACCGCCGCGGTGATCCTCGATCCCGCCCGCCCGATCGTCGGGCTAAACGACTCAAAAAAATTATCCGAAAAACGTCGACTGGCCCTGTTCAGTGAGATTCAGGAGAAGGCTCTGGCCTGGAGCCTGGGGCGCGCTGAGCCGCATGAAATCGACGAGTTGAATATTTTGCATGCTACAATGCTGGCCATGCAGCGCGCGGTAGCGGGCCTGAAAATTGCCCCGGAATATGTCCTGGTTGACGGCAACCGCTGTCCGGCACTGCCGATGCCTTCGATGGCGGTCGTCAAAGGCGATAGCCGTGTCGCCGAGATCAGCGCAGCATCTATTATTGCCAAGGTGACACGCGACGCTGAAATGGCCGCGCTGGATCTCACTTACCCTCAGTATGGCTTCGCCCAGCACAAGGGGTATCCTACGGCTTTCCATCTGGAAAAGCTGGCTGAACATGGCGCAACTGAACATCACCGGCGCAGCTTTGGCCCGGTGAAACGCGCGCTGGGACGGGTGTCCTGAATCAATACGCAAGCAATTAAGTAACGCGGAATCTGAAGATGGCTGAACCACGTTTCGTACACCTGCGGGTGCATAGCGACTACTCCATGATCGATGGGCTGGCGAAGACCGGGCCGCTGGTAAAAAAGGCGGCCGCGCTTGGCATGCCTGCGCTGGCGATCACCGATTTTACCAACCTGTGTGGCCTGGTGAAGTTCTACGGAACGGCACATGGCGCGGGGATGAAGCCTGTCGTCGGTGCGGATTTTCATGTGCAGAGCGATCTCATCGGCGATGAACTGACGCAAATTTCCGTGCTGGCTATGAACAACACGGGCTACCAGAACCTCACTCTGCTTATTTCGAAAGCCTATCAGCGCGGCTATGGTGCGCTGGGCCCGTGGATCGACCGGGACTGGCTGGCGGAACTGAACGAAGGGCTGCTGCTGATCTCCGGTGGCCGCATGGGCGACGTCGGCAAATGCCTGCTGCGTGGCAACAGCGCGCTGGTGGATCAGTGCGTCTCGTTTTATGAAGAATATTTCCCGGATCGTTACTATCTGGAATTGATCCGCACCGGCCGCCAGGACGAAGAGAGCTATCTGCACGCCGCTGTTGCGCTGGCTGAAGAGCGCGGTTTGCCCGTGGTGGCGACGAATGATGTGCGTTTCCTGGAATCCGGCGATTTTGACGCCCACGAAATTCGTGTGGCGATCCATGATGGCTTCACCCTTGACGATCCAAAGCGCCCGCGTAATTACTCATCGCAGCAGTATATGCGCAGCGAAGAGGAGATGTGCGAGCTCTTTTCCGATATCCCTGAAGCGCTGGAAAACAGCGTAGAGATTGCCAAGCGCTGTAACGTCACCGTGCGCCTCGGCGAATACTTCCTGCCGCAATTCCCGACGGGTGACATGACGACGGAAGATTTCCTGGTCATGAAATCGAAGGAGGGTCTGGAAGAGCGTCTCGAATTCCTCTTCCCGGATGAAGAAGAACGTAAAAAACGTCGTCCGGAGTATGACGAGCGCCTGGATATAGAGCTTCAGGTTATCAACCAGATGGGCTTCCCCGGCTACTTCCTGATCGTTATGGAGTTCATTCAGTGGTCGAAGGATAACGGCGTACCGGTAGGTCCGGGCCGTGGCTCCGGTGCGGGCTCGCTGGTGGCGTATGCATTAAAAATTACCGACCTCGATCCGCTGGAATTCGACCTGCTGTTCGAACGTTTCCTCAACCCGGAACGTGTTTCCATGCCCGACTTCGACGTCGACTTCTGCATGGAGAAACGCGATCAGGTGATCGAGCACGTAGCGGACATGTATGGCCGTGACGCGGTATCGCAGATCATTACCTTCGGTACCATGGCGGCGAAAGCGGTTATCCGCGACGTGGGTCGTGTACTCGGCCACCCGTACGGTTTCGTCGATCGTATTTCTAAGCTGGTGCCGCCCGATCCGGGCATGACGCTGGCAAAAGCGTTTGAAGCCGAACCTCAGCTGCCGGAAATCTACGAAGCTGACGAAGAAGTCAAAGCCCTGATCGACATGGCGCGCAAGCTGGAAGGCGTCACGCGTAACGCCGGTAAGCATGCAGGTGGCGTGGTTATTGCTCCGACCAAAATTACCGACTTCGCGCCGCTCTACTGCGATGAAGCGGGTGAGCATCCAGTCACTCAGTTTGATAAGAACGACGTGGAATACGCCGGGCTGGTGAAGTTTGACTTCCTCGGCCTGCGTACGCTGACGATCATCGACTGGGCACTGAAGATGATCAACCCGCGCCGGGAAAAGCAGGGCCTTGAACCGATAGACATTGCTGCCATCCCGCTGGATGACAAGAAAAGTTTCGACATGCTGCAGCGCTCGGAGACCACCGCGGTCTTCCAGCTTGAATCCCGCGGCATGAAGGACCTGATCAAGCGCCTGCAGCCTGACTGCTTCGAAGATATGATCGCACTGGTGGCGCTGTTCCGCCCGGGGCCGCTGCAGTCGGGGATGGTAGATAACTTTATCGACCGTAAGCACGGTCGCGAAGAGATTTCCTACCCGGACGTGCAGTGGCAGCATGAAAGCCTGAAACCGGTACTGGAGCCGACCTACGGCATCATCCTGTACCAGGAACAGGTCATGCAGATTGCTCAGGTGCTTTCTGGTTATACCCTCGGCGGCGCGGACATGCTGCGTCGTGCGATGGGGAAGAAAAAACCGGAAGAGATGGCCAAGCAGCGCTCCATCTTTGAAGACGGTGCGAAGAAAAACGGCGTTGACGGCGAGCTGGCGATGAAAATCTTCGACCTGGTGGAGAAATTCGCCGGGTACGGATTTAACAAATCCCACTCTGCCGCCTATGCGCTAGTCTCATACCAGACGCTGTGGCTGAAAGCGCACTATCCTGCTGAATTTATGGCGGCGGTAATGACTGCCGATATGGATAACACCGAGAAGGTCGTTGGCCTGGTGGATGAGTGCTGGCGCATGGGGCTCAAGATCCTGCCGCCGGATATTAACTCGGGGCTTTACCATTTCCACGTCAACGACGACGGGGAGATCGTTTACGGGATCGGTGCGATCAAGGGCGTGGGTGAAGGGCCGATCGAGGCGATCATCGAAGCGCGTAACAACGGCGGCTATTTCCGCGAGCTGTTCGATCTGTGCGCCCGTACCGATACCAAAAAACTGAACCGCCGCGTACTGGAAAAGCTGATCATGTCCGGCGCGTTCGACAGGCTGGGGCCGCACCGCGCTGCGTTGATGAACTCCCTCGGCGATGCCCTGAAAGCGGCGGACCAGCACGCGAAAGCGGAAGCCATTGGGCAGGCAGATATGTTCGGTGTGCTGGCGGAGGAGCCGGAGCAGATTGAGCAGTCGTACTCTAACTGCCAGCCGTGGCCAGAACAGGTCGTGCTGGATGGCGAGCGTGAAACGTTAGGCTTGTACCTGACGGGCCACCCGATCAACCAGTACATCAAAGAAATTGAGCGCTATGTCGGCGGCCACAGGCTAAAAGACATGCATCCGACAGAACGTGGTAAAATTACCACGGCTGCGGGGCTCGTGATTGCTGCAAGGGTTATGGTCACCAAGCGCGGCAATCGTATCGGCATCTGTACGTTGGATGACCGTTCCGGGCGTCTGGAGGTGATGTTGTTCACCGACGCGCTGGATAAATACCAGCAATTGCTGGAAAAAGACCGCATACTTATCGTCAGCGGACAGGTCAGCTTTGATGACTTCAGCGGGGGGCTTAAAATGACCGCCCGCGAAGTGATGGACATTGACGAAGCCCGGGAAAAATATGCTCGCGGGCTTGCTATCTCGCTGACGGACAGGCAAATTGATGACCAGCTTTTAAACCGACTCCGTCAGTCTCTGGAACCCCACCGCTCGGGGACAATTCCAGTACATCTCTACTATCAGAGGGCGGATGCACGTGCGCGGTTGCGCTTTGGTGCAACGTGGCGTGTCTCTCCGAGCGATCGTTTACTGAACGATCTCCGTGGCCTCATTGGTTCGGAGCAGGTGGAACTGGAGTTTGACTAATACAGGAATACTATGAGTCTGAATTTCCTAGATTTTGAACAGCCGATTGCAGAGCTGGAAGCGAAAATCGATTCCCTGACTGCGGTAAGCCGTCAGGATGAGAAACTGGATATTAACATCGACGAAGAAGTGCATCGTCTGCGTGAAAAAAGCGTAGAGCTGACGCGCAAAATCTTTGCCGATCTCGGCGCATGGCAGATCGCCCAGCTGGCGCGTCATCCACAGCGTCCGTACACCCTGGATTATGTCCGCCTGGCGTTTGACGAATTTGACGAACTGGCAGGCGATCGCGCATACGCTGACGACAAAGCTATCGTCGGCGGTATCGCGCGTCTGGACGGACGCCCGGTGATGATCATTGGTCATCAGAAAGGGCGTGAAACCAAAGAGAAAATCCGTCGTAACTTCGGTATGCCTGCACCTGAAGGCTACCGCAAGGCCCTGCGTCTGATGGAGATGGCTGAGCGTTTCAACATGCCAATCATCACCTTCATTGACACCCCGGGTGCATACCCTGGCGTGGGCGCGGAAGAGCGCGGTCAGTCTGAAGCCATCGCCCGTAACCTGCGCGAGATGTCCCGCCTGAAGGTGCCGGTCATCTGTACCGTCATCGGTGAAGGTGGTTCAGGTGGTGCGCTGGCCATTGGCGTGGGCGATAAAGTGAATATGCTGCAGTACAGCACCTATTCCGTTATCTCTCCGGAAGGCTGTGCGTCCATTCTGTGGAAAAGCGCTGATAAAGCGCCGCTGGCCGCAGAAGCGATGGGCATCATTGCCCCACGTCTGAAAGAGCTGAAGCTGATCGATACCGTGATCCCGGAACCGCTGGGTGGCGCGCATCGTAAGCCGGAAGTGATGGCTGCTTCCCTGAAAGCCCAGCTGCTGGCTGACCTGGCCGATCTGGACGTCCTGAGCAAAGAAGACCTGCTCAACCGTCGTTATCAGCGTCTGATGACTTACGGCTACGCGTAAGCTTCACAATTATCTGAAAAGCCGCACAATGTTGCGGCTTTTTTTATACCCGCCGTTTACCTTAACTATGCTTAGCTAATGTTTTTCAAGGAGGTAGACCGTGAACATCATTGCCATTATGGGGCCGCACGGCGTCTTTTATAAAGACGAGCCCATCAAGGAGCTGGAGCAAGCCCTTCAGTCGCGCGGGTATCAGCTCATCTGGCCGCACAACAGCGCCGACCTGCTGAAGTTTATTGAGCATAATCCGCGAATCTGTGGCGTGATCTTCGACTGGGACGAATACGATCTGGAGCTGTGCAGCGAGATCAACAAGCTGAACGAATATCTCCCGCTGTATGCCTTTATCAATACCCACTCGACCATGGACGTCAGCGCGCATGATATGCGGATGGCGCTGTGGTTCTTTGAATATTCTCTCGGCGTGGCGGAAGATATCGCGACCCGCATTCAGCAGTACACGGGTGAATACCTCGATAACATTACGCCGCCCTTTACCCGCGCGCTTTTTACCTATGTGAAAGAGGGGAAATACACCTTCTGCACGCCAGGGCATATGGCCGGAACAGCCTATCAAAAAAGCCCGGTAGGCTGTCTGTTCTATGATTTTTTCGGGGGCAACACGCTGAAAGCGGACGTGTCAATTTCGGTCACGGAACTGGGCTCTCTGCTGGATCACACCGGCCCGCATCTGGAGGCTGAGGAGTATATTGCCCGCACCTTTGGCGCTGAGCAGAGCTATATGGTGACCAACGGCACCTCGACCTCGAACAAAATCGTCGGGATGTACGCTGCGCCTGCGGGCAGCACGCTGCTGATTGACCGTAACTGCCATAAATCGCTGGCGCACCTGCTGATGATGAGCGACGTGGTGCCGCTCTGGTTATCCCCTACGCGTAACGCGCTGGGGATTCTCGGCGGCATCCCACGCCGGGAGTTCACGCATCAAACCATTGAAAAGAAAGTTGCGGCGATCCCTGGCGCAAGCTGGCCTGTTCATGCGGTGATCACCAATTCCACCTATGACGGCCTGTTATACAACACCAACTGGATCAAGCAGACGCTGGACGTGCCGTCGATCCACTTCGATTCTGCGTGGGTGCCTTATACCAATTTTCACCCGATTTATTCGGGTAAGAGCGGGATGAGCGGCGAGCGCGTGCCGGGCAAAGTGTTCTTCGAAACGCAGTCGACCCACAAAATGCTGGCCGCCTTTTCCCAGGCGTCTCTTATTCACATCAAAGGCGAGTACGACGAGGAGACCTTCAACGAAGCCTTTATGATGCATACCACCACTTCACCGAGCTATCCGCTGGTAGCATCTATCGAAACCGCGGCGGCGATGCTGCGCGGCAACCCGGGTAAACGCCTGATAAACCGCTCGGTGGAGCGGGCGCTGCATTTCCGTAAAGAGGTCCAGCGGCTGAAAGATGAGGCAGACGGCTGGTTCTTTGATATCTGGCAGCCGGAAGAGATCGACGAGGCCGAGTGCTGGCCCGTTGCGCCTGGGGAGAGCTGGCACGGCTTCCGCGATGCCGATGCGGACCACATGTTCCTCGATCCGGTTAAGGTGACGATCCTGACGCCTGGCATGGACGAGCAGGGGGTAATGGGTGATGAAGGTATTCCCGCCGCGCTGGTGGCGAAGTTCCTTGATGAGCGCGGCGTGGTAGTGGAGAAGACCGGCCCCTATAATTTGTTGTTCCTGTTCAGTATCGGGATCGATAAAACCCGGGCAATGGGTCTGCTGCGCGGGCTGATGGAGTTTAAGCGTGCCTACGATCTCAACCTGCGGGTGAAGAACATGCTGCCGGATCTCTACGCGGAAGATCCTGACTTCTACCGCAATATGCGCATTCAGGATCTGGCCCTGGGGATCCACAGATTGATCCGCCAGCACGATCTGCCGCGCCTCATGCTTCAGGCGTTTGACGTCCTGCCTGACATGAAGCTGACGCCTCACAAGGCCTGGCAGCGGCAGGTAAAAGGTGAGGTAGAAACCGTTGAGCTGGAAAATCTGGTCGGACGCGTGTCGGCCAATATGATCCTGCCTTACCCACCGGGTGTACCGCTGCTGATGCCGGGGGAAATGATCACCGAGGAGAGCCGGGCAGTGCTCGATTTTCTGCTGATGCTCTGTTCGGTGGGGCGTCACTATCCGGGTTTCGAGACGGATATTCACGGTGCGAAGCGCGATGAGCACGGCGTTTACTGGGTGCGAGTCCTAAAATAAGGGTGACCGCTTGCCAGGTGCGGGTTCTCGGTTGTAACGTTCAGGCATCATAAAAAGGAGAAGCTATGCTGGGTTTAAAAGCGGTTCACCATATTGCGATCATTGCTACCGATTACGCGAAAAGTAAGGCCTTCTATTGTGACATTCTTGGCTTTACGCTGTTGAGCGAGGCCTACCGCGAGGAGCGTGACTCCTGGAAGGGGGATCTCGCTTTAAACGGGCAATATGTGATTGAGCTGTTCTCTTTTCCCTTCCCGCCTGCGCGCCCGTCGCGCCCGGAAGCCTGTGGACTGCGCCATCTTGCCTTCAGCGTTGATGACCTGGATAACGCAGTAAAACATCTGCAAGCGCACGGCGTAACGTGTGAACCGATCCGTATCGATCCCTTCACCGACAAGCGTTTTACCTTTTTTAACGACCCGGACGGTTTGCCGCTGGAGCTTTACCAGCAGTAATGTTTGTCCTGTGTGATAATGCCCGCTCAGTTCGGGCATTTTTTATGTGTAATTTCCTATGACCTTACCCGCTATCGCACAAGCTGTTTCACCGTACCGCCAGCTGCTGGTGGGGTTTAGCGGTGGCCTGGATTCCACCGTTCTGCTCCATCGCCTGAAACGCTGGCGCGACCGGGAGCCTGACGTCCAGCTTCGGGCTATGCACATCCATCATGGATTAAGTCCTCACGCTGAGGAGTGGGTGGCGCACTGTGAAGCCTTGTGTGCGGCCTGGGCGATCCCGTTCATCGTTGAGCGCGTCACGCTCATTGATGAGGGGAAGGGCATCGAGGCACAGGCGCGGAAAGCCCGCTATGCCGCTTTTTCCGCGGCATTACTTCCTGGCGAAGCGCTGGTCACGGCTCAGCATCTGGACGATCAGTGCGAAACTTTTTTGCTGGCGCTTAAGCGGGGAAGCGGACCGGCGGGGCTGTCCGCCATGCCTGCACGATCTGAGTTTGCCGGGACGCAATTGCTGCGCCCGCTGCTGGGCGAGACGCGGGCGTCGCTGGAAGCCTGGGCGCGGGAATATCAGCTGAACTGGATAGAAGACGAGAGTAATCAGGACGACAGTTACGATCGTAATTTCCTGCGCCTGTGCATCCTGCCGCTGTTGAGCGAGCGCTGGCCGCATTTCGCCGACGCGACAGCGAGAAGCGCCATGCTGTGTGCTGAACAGGAATTGTTGCTGGATGAACTGTTGAGTGCGGATCTGGCTGACCTGATTTCTGAAGACGGAGCACTGGCGATAGCGCCCCTGGAGGCGATGAGCCCGGTGCGCCGCGCCGCACTGTTACGCCGCTGGCTGGCTACTCATCATGCAGCGATGCCGTCGCGGGCGATGCTGAGCCGGATCTGGGACGAAGTCGCGCAGGCGCGGGAAGATGCTTCCCCCTGCGTGTATCTGAATGGTTTTGAGGTCAGGCGCTATAAAGGCAAACTCTGGTGGATCAAATCCACGCCTTCACTGACCGAGGTGGTACTCAACTGGGCGTCGCCAGAGGTACCGCTGATATTGCCTTGTGATGCAGGGAGCGTCTCTTTGAGCCCGTCCGGTCATGTGCGTCTGCCGAAGCCTGGTGAGCCGGTAACCGTACGCTTCAAGGCTGGTGGTTTGCTGCATATTGTCGGGCGCAACGGGGGACGGAAGCTTAAGAAGATATGGCAGGAGTGCAGCGTGCCGCCGTGGCGACGTGATACCACGCCACTGCTGTTTTACGGTGAAACGTTGATGGCTGCTGCCGGGGTTTTCATCACGGAAGAGGGATGGTCAGAAGAAGGGGTCAGTTTTGATTGGCAGAAAATGTAACGGGCAGCCAGGCTGCCCGTAAGTGTCATCAGGATTCGCTCACCACGACGGTGCCGATTTGCGGGTGGCTGAAGCTGGCTATTTTATCCAGACGTAGCTCACGCGTTGCACTGCCGTCTTCAACAACCAGATATTCCACGTTCTTACGTGAAACCAGATCGCTGGCTTTTGCCTTCAATACTTCGCCATCTTTTAGCTCCAGCGTCAGTATTAAATGATGCTGGCAGGCGAGTTCGAGGTTGTCATAGTCATCACAATTGATGGGTTGATAAGTATCATTCATCGACATAATCGCTCACCAGTAAATTCGCCGCAGCGTACGCTGCTTTTTCCCTGACCGACTCTGAAAGGCTCTCATCAGAGGCCACTTCATTAAGCACTTTCAATACACAGCCCAACGCGTCCGGGACATACCCCAGATCTCCGCTGGCGATTTCCGCATACCGTTTGCGAATTAACTCACAATAATTATTCACATCCCCTCCCGCCAGCGCACTGACTTACTGTGAGATATCATTAAGCCTACGAAGATAAACTCGGTTTAGCAAGGTGACTATACCATACTCATTTAAGCAATATCAGCGCCTTGACAGGTGTGATTTATCACCGCGTGACAGCCTTTTGCCTCTGTTTTCGCTACAATGTGCCCCTGATTCGAATGGAGTTCTCTCATGGCGCTTAAAGCGACAATTTATAAAGCAGTGGTCAATGTGGCCGATCTTGATCGCAACCAGTTTCTGGATGCGTCGCTGACGCTGGCGCGCCACCCCTCCGAAACCCAGGAGCGTATGATGCTGCGCCTGCTGGCGTGGATTAAATACGCCAACGAGCGGCTGCAGTTTACCCGCGGCTTAAGCGCAGAGGACGAGCCAGAAGCCTGGCTGCGAAACGATCATCTGGGCATCGACCTGTGGATCGAGCTCGGTCTGCCGGACGAGCGTCGGATTAAAAAGGCCTGTACCCAGTCCGCTGAAGTGGCGTTATTCGCCTATAACCAGCGCGCGGCGGAGATCTGGTGGCAACAAAGCAAGAATAAATGTGCGCAGTATAAAAATCTCACCGTCTGGTATCTGGATGATGAACAGCTGGCGCAGCTCAGTGAGTTTGCCGGCCGGACGATGGCGCTGCAGGCAACCATTCAGGACGGCGCCATCTGGCTCTCTGATTCTCAGAATAATCTGGAAATTCATCTGACGGCCTGGCAGCCTGCGTCATGATTGTTTTGTCCCGAAACGTCAGCATCCCTGATAATGAGCTGGAGATCACCGCCATCCGTGCTCAGGGGGCGGGTGGACAGCACGTCAATAAGGCGTCAACGGCGATCCATTTGCGTTTTGACATTCGGGCATCAAGCCTGCCAGAGTATTATAAAGAGAGTCTGCTTGCTGCCAGCCATCATCTGATCACCAGCGAAGGTGTGATTGTGATTAAAGCCCAGGAGTACCGCAGCCAGGAGTCAAACCGGGAAGCGGCGATAGCCAGGCTGGTGGCCGTTATTAAAGAATTAACAGCAGTACAAAAAAGCCGCCGGGCAACGCGGCCAACCCGCGCATCGAAAGAGCGTCGGTTGTCCTCGAAAGCCCAAAAATCCACAGTGAAAGCACTACGCGGTAAAGTTCGTCGCCCGATGGAGTGACGAAAGGGAACACAATTTTCATAAGGAATTCATTGTGAAAAAAGCATTATTTTCAGCGCTGGCAGTGAGTACGCTGTTTGCGCTTTTCGGGTGTAACAACCGTTCTGAAACGCAGGTTTTGCAGTCCTCGCAGAATGAAGCGTTAAAGCCTATGCAGCAGAGCTGGCGCGGCGTATTGCCTTGTGCAGACTGTGAAGGCATCGAAACGTCCCTGTTCCTGCAAAAAGACGGCACCTGGGTTATGAACCAGCGTTATCAGGGCGCTAAAGAACCCTCTTCGTTTGCGACCTACGGAACCTGGGCGCGTACAGCGGAAAAGCTGGTCCTGACGGATACCACGGGTGAGAAAACGTATTTCCGCGCCAAAGGTGAGGGGATGGAGATGCTCGACCGCGAGGGCAACCCGATTGAATCCCAGTTCAACTATACGCTTGCGCCGGTGAAAGCGGCCCTGCCTGCTACGCCGATGCCAATGCGTGGTATGTATTTCTATATGGCGGATGCGGCGATCTTTACCGACTGTGCAACGGGTAAGAAAGTCAGCGTGGCGAACAACGCGCATCTTGAACGTGATTACGCCGTGGCGCGTGGCAATGACAGCAAGCCGGTATTGCTGACCGTAGATGGTCACTTTACGCTGGAGCCAAACCCGGATAGCGGAGAGAGCGTGAAAACGCTGGTGGTGGATAAAGAGGCGAAATTTATCGCAGGCAAAGACTGTAACAGTCAATAAGCTGACGATTATCCATTAAAAAACCCCGCCTGAGCGGGGTTTTTTGTTTAGCCTTTGATGGCTTTCACCAGGTAATCAAGGATATCGCCTGTCTTGATCATCTGTTTCTCGCCGCTACGACGGTATTTGTATTCGATCTCATCGCTGTCGAGGTTACGGTCACCGATGACCACCGTGTGTGGAATACCAATCAGTTCCATATCGGCGAACATCACGCCCGGACGCTCTTTACGGTCATCCATCAGCACTTCGATACCCTGAGCACGCAGCTCGGCGTACAGCTTCTCAGCCAGCTCCTGGACACGGTAGGATTTGTGCATGTTCATTGGCAGAATCGCAACCTGGAACGGAGCGATATTGTCCGGCCAGACGATGCCGCGCTCGTCGTAGTTCTGTTCAATGGCCGCCGCGACCACACGAGTGACCCCGATACCGTAGCAGCCCATGGTCAGGATCTGGTTACGGCCATCTTCACCCTGAACGGCGGCGTTCAGTGCGCGAGAGTATTTGTCACCCAGCTGGAAGATGTGACCGACTTCGATACCGCGCTTAATCATCAGGGTGCCCTGACCGTCCGGACTTGGATCGCCTGCGACCACGTTACGGATGTCTGCCACTTCAGGCGTCGCCACGTCGCGATCCCAGTTAATACCGAAGTAATGTTTACCGTCGATGTTAGCGCCGGCGGAGAAGTCGCTCATCGCAGCAACTGTGCGGTCAATAACAACCGGAACCGGCATATTAACCGGGCCGAGAGAGCCAGGACCTGCATTGACCACGGCACGGATTTCCGCTTCTGTTGCAAACGTCAGCGGGCTCGCGACCTGCGGCAGCTTCTCTGCTTTCACTTCGTTCAGCTCGTGATCGCCACGCACCAGCAGGGCAACCAGCGGGTAAGCGCTGCCTTCGGTAGATTTCACCAGCAGCGTTTTGACGGTTTTTTCAATCGGCAGACCAAACTGCTCAACCAGCTCAGCAATGGTTTTCGCGTTTGGCGTATCAACCAGCGTCATCTCCTGCGTTGCAGCGCCGCGTGGTTCTTTTGGTGCCAGCGCTTCTGCAAATTCGATGTTCGCGGCGTAATCTGAAGAGTCCGAGAAGATCACATCGTCTTCACCGCTCTGCGCCAGTACCTGGAATTCATGGGATGCGCTACCACCGATGGAGCCGGTATCAGCCTGCACAGCGCGGAAATCCAGACCCATGCGGGAGAAGATTTTGCTGTATGCCTCGTACATTTTGTCGTAGGTCTCTTGCAGCGATTCCTGAGAGGTATGGAAAGAGTAAGCATCTTTCATCAGGAATTCGCGGGAGCGCATCACCCCGAAACGAGGACGAACTTCATCACGGAACTTGGTCTGAATCTGGAAGAAGTTCAGCGGCAGCTGTTTGTAAGAGCTCAGCTCGTTACGGATCAGGTCGGTAATGACCTCTTCATGCGTTGGGCCGAGAACGAATGGACGCTCGCCGCGATCGACGAAGCGCAGCAGTTCTGGGCCATATTGTTCCCAACGGCCGCTCTCCTGCCACAGGTCAGCGGGCTGAACCACAGGCATGGACACCTCGATAGCACCGGCGTTGTTCATCTCTTCACGCACGATGTTTTCGACTTTTTTCAGGACGCGCACGCCGGTCGGCAGCCAGGTATATAACCCGGAGGCCAGCTTGCGGATCATCCCGGCGCGCAGCATCAGCTGATGGCTGATCACCTCGGCGTCGGCAGGTGTCTCCTTCAGAGTGGAGAGCAGATATTGGCTAGTACGCATGTTGTTACGGTTCCATTTCGACGATTGGAACAGGCTGAAACACCAGCCTGACACAAAAAAAGTGGTTTAGTTTACCAGTGTGGCAAAGATGCCAAAAGAGAGGAGAACAAAATTACCTGGGTTCAAGGGCAAACACTTCAAAACCTGCCCCGGTGACGCGCCAGCGCACGTTAAAATCCAGCAGCCAGACGGCGTATGTTTTTCCTGCTTCCTCTTCTTTACGGTAGGCTGGACGGGGGTCCTGTGCCAGCACTTCGGTGATGAAATTCCGCAAACGAGGATAGCGCTTCTCCATCTGGCTAAGCTGCGAGGCGATCTCAGGGGTAAAAGAGACAGGCATATCCGCCTGCGGTGCATCCTGAGCATAACTTGCGCGCGCGTCCGGGAGCGCTTCCGCGAAGGGCAAATAGGGTTTGATGTCGATAACCGGCGTGCCGTCCACCAGGTCCAGACTGCCTAATTCCAGTATCACCCGATCTTTCTGACAACGTATGCCTTTCAGTTCAACAAGCGACATCCCGATCGGGTTTGGACGGAAGGTCGAGCGAGTCGCAAATACGCCCATTCGCGCATTTCCACCCAGACGAGGAGGGCGCACGGTAGGTCGCCAGCCGCCTTCCATTGTCTGATGAAAGACAAATACCACCCATAAATGGCTGAAGGCCTCAAGCCCGCGTACCGCATCGGCCTGGTTGTAAGGCGCCAGAAGATGAAGTTCGCCCCCGCCGCTGGTCACCAGACCCGGCTGGCGAGGCACGGCGAACTTCTCTTTATAGGGAGAGTGGATAACGCCTATCTGCTCAAACTGAAATGCACTCATTTCGCCGTAATGTTCAGCGCAGAACCGATGCAAACCGCCTGACGATAGCAGCCCGGCGTGCCGCTGGTGACTTCACAGCTGTGCAGCAGAACCGCGTTGGCTTTCATTTTGGCAGCGTTAATCTGCATGCGTTTACGCGCTGTCGGGATATTCGGCGGAGAGTCCTGATTGGTTGCCTGACAGGATTCACCGCTTACTTCACCCAGTTCACGGAACGGTTTACCGACGAGTTCGTCAGCTTTCGTGATAATGCGAACCGGCGCAGGGCGAACCACTTTCGGTTTCGCAGGCTCTGTTTTTGGCGGGGTTGCCGTGCTTTGAACAGGTTCAACAGGAGATCTGCTTAGCATAGAACAGCCGCTCAGCATGAGTGCTAAAAGACAGATCGGTAAAGCACGCATAATAATTCCTCAATGGATAATCAAAACGTCAGATATTGAATCAGTTGACTGCACAAATGACAAGACGGGCATAAGCCCGTCCTGATGATATTACACTGAGGTGAGATTACCAGCCTTTAACCGCGCCGCCGTTAAACACTTTGTTGGCTTCCTGGTAAACTTCGTCAGACTGATAAGCCTGTACGAACTTCTTCACGTTTTCCGCGTCTTTGTTGTCTTCGCGAGTCACGATCAGGTTAACGTACGGGGAGTCTTTATCTTCAACGAAGATACCGTCTTTCGCTGGCGTCAGGCCAATCTGGCTGGCGTAAGTGGTGTTGATAACGGCCAGAGCAATCTGCGCATCGTCCAGAGAACGTGGCAGCTGTGGGGCTTCCAGTTCAACAATTTTCAGATTTTTCGGGTTCTCGGTGACATCCAGAACGGTTGGCAGCAGGCCAACACCATCTTTCAGTTTGATCAGGCCCACTTTCTGCAGCAGCAGCAGGGAACGACCAAGGTTGGTTGGGTCGTTAGGCACCGCAACCTGAGAGCCCGGCTGCAGTTCATCCAGTGATTTAATCTTCTTGGAGTAACCGGCAATCGGATAAACGAAGGTGTTACCGACACCCACCAGTTTATAGCCACGATCTTTGATCTGCTGATCCAGGTAAGGCTTATGCTGGAAGGCGTTAGCGTCGATATCGCCTTTGCTCAGCGCTTCGTTTGGCAGAACGTAATCGTTGAAGGTCACCAGCTCAACGTCCAGGCCGTATTTCTCTTTCGCCACTTTCTGGGCAACTTCAGCAACCTGCTGTTCTGCACCTACGATAACGCCCACTTTGATGTGGTTTGGATCTTTTTCGTCCTGACCGCAACCCACCAGTGCCAGAGAGCCAATAAGCGCGCCTACTGCTGCAAAGGTCTTTAATTTAAACGCCATGTTTTATCCTTAACTCGTCGAGTTTGTGTTGTGTGTAACGTTATTTGTGAGTAACAGCCCGGACGATGCGATCGCCAGAGAACTGGATTAAGTAAACCAGCACAACCAGCAATACCAGAACGGTATTCATTACGGTAGCGTTATAACCAATATAGCCGTACTGGTAGCCAATCTGGCCTAAACCGCCGGCACCTACGGCACCGCCCATAGCGGAATACCCCACCAGAGTAATAAGCGTAATCGTCGCCGCGTTCACCAGGCCTGGCAGTGCTTCAGGCAGTAGTACCTTGCGGACGATCTGCATAGGTGTTGCGCCCATCGCACGAGAGGCCTCGATCAATCCCGTTGGGATCTCCAGCAGGGCGTTTTCCACCATACGGGCGATAAACGGCGCAGCGCCTACCGTCAACGGAACAATGGCCGCCTGCAGACCGATTGACGTACCAACGATCACGCGGGTAAATGGAATCATCCACACCAGCAGAATAATGAACGGAATGGAACGGAAGATGTTTACCAGCGCAGAGAGCGTACGGTAGAGCTTCGCGTTCTCAATGATTTGACCCGGACGCGTGACATACAGCAGTACGCCGACCGGCAGGCCAATCACAAAACCAAAGAAACCCGATACGAAGGTCATTGCCAGCGTTTCCCAAACGCCGCGAACCAGCAGCCACATCATCGGCTCAGACATAACCCAGTACCTCTACTTTTACGTGGTGTTCTTGCAGCCAGGCGATTGCCGCCTGGGTTTCTTCTTGTGTGCCGTGCATTTCCGTCAGCATGATGCCGAACTTCACGCCACCGGCGTAATCCATCTGGGCGCTGATAATGTTGTTGTTCACGTTAAAGCGACGCGCGGTTTCGGAAAGCAGAGGGGCATCAACGGACTGACCGGTGAACTCCATGCGCAGCATTGGGACACTGTCTGCCGCGGGTTCAGTTTTCAAACGCTCCAGATAATCTTCCGGAATATCCAGGTGCAGCGTCGACTGAATGAACTGCTGCGCCAGTGGGGTCTTCGGATGGGAGAACACTTCGCTGACGGTATCCTGCTCAATCAGTTCACCGTTGCTAATGACCGCCACGCAGTCGCAGATGCGTTTCACCACATCCATCTCGTGCGTAATAAGGAGGATCGTCAGGCCGAGGCGACGGTTAATGTCTTTCAGCAGTTCCAGAATAGAACGCGTGGTAGCCGGATCCAGTGCGCTGGTCGCTTCATCACACAGCAATACCTTAGGATTGCTAGCCAGTGCGCGGGCAATCGCCACACGCTGCTTTTGACCACCAGACAGATTTGCCGGGTAGCTGTCATGTTTGTCACCCAGACCCACGAGGTCGAGCAGTTCGGTAACGCGACGCTTCACTTCTTCTTTCGGTGTGTTGTCCAGCTCCAGCGGCAAGGCGACGTTGCCGAAAACGGTGCGGGAAGCCAGCAGGTTGAAGTGCTGGAAGATCATGCCAATCTGACGACGCGCTTTGGTGAGTTCTTTCTCTGAAAGAGCGGTAAGTTCCTGGCCGCCAACTTCTACGTTACCCTGGGTTGGGCGCTCAAGCAGGTTAACACAACGGATCAGCGTGCTTTTACCTGCACCCGATGCGCCAATGACGCCATAAATTTGACCAGCAGGAACATGCAGGCTGACATTGTTCAGCGCCTGAATAGTTCGGTTCCCCTGCTGGAACACTTTGGTGATATTGGAAAGTTTAATCATTAGATTATTTTTATCGTATGTAAGTTAGCCGTGGCATTTTGTTCTGCCAGATACGGGTGATGACCGTAAACAAAACGGATGTTAAGGCATCCAGACGTCTAAATCAATCCAACTCTGTACGATGAGCACTTTATTGCGCTGCGTTTCATGAGATACTAGCTCAACAGGCCTTTTTCAGGAGCAAACCGGTGGCAAAATCAGTACCCGCAATTTTTCTCGATCGTGATGGCACTATTAATGTGGATCACGGTTATGTCCATGAGATTGATGAGTTCGAATTTATCGAAGGCGTTATAGAGGCAATGCGCCAGCTGAAAGAGATGGGCTACGCGCTGGTGGTCGTAACGAACCAGTCTGGTATTGCGCGCGGTAAATTCACCGAAGCGCAATTCGAGACGCTGACAGAATGGATGGACTGGTCGCTGGCGGATCGCGGGGTCGATCTTGATGGCATTTATTATTGCCCACACCACCCTCAGGGAACCGTAGAAGCGTATCGCCAGACCTGTGATTGCCGTAAACCGCATCCGGGAATGTTTATCTCCGCGCAAGAGTTTCTGCACATCGATATGGCCGCTTCTTATATGGTGGGCGATAAACTGGAAGATATGCAGGCAGCTGCAGCTGCAGGTGTGGGGACCAAAATATTAGTGCGCACGGGTAAGCCTGTTACGCCAGAAGCTGAAAATGCCGCGGATTGGGTGATTAATAGCCTGGCCGAACTGCCAAAAGAGATAAAAAAGCACCAAAAATAGCCGTTCTGGTGAAAAGGTGAGCGGTCGAAATAAAAATGCATATTTCCACTTGTCATTCCTCGGCAGCTCCCTATAATGCGCCTCCATCGACACGGCAGATGTGAATCACTTCACAGACAAC
>OKDE01000299.1_pt1 | contig 18083 bp, 20 predicted proteins | sample 1613501 | NCBI WGS metagenome assembly OKDE01 (sample SAMN04436860, study PRJEB24849) | human gut metagenome | biome: human gut; feature: NICU; material: stool | host: Homo sapiens | place: USA: Saint Louis, MO | collected 2011-09-07
AGCGCGCCCAGGTCACCCAGTACGGCGAGATCGGCCGCTGAAAACTCGCGAGGAGCGTAATCAATCAGGCAAAGCGAGCCAACGCTTGCGCCGTCTCGTAAGCGCAGCGGGAAGCCCGCGTAAAAACGCACGCCGGGCTCACCGGCCACCAGCGGGTTATCCGCGAACCGGTCATCCTGACGCATATCCCCTACCACCAGCGGAGCTTCAGCGAGGATCGTATGGCCACAGAAAGATATGTTACGCGGAACGGAACCGGGTGCCTGTCCATCCGCCGATTTCACGATCAGCGAGTGCTCATCAATAAGATTGACCATCGCCAGTGGCACCTGGAAAAAGCGTTTCGCCAGGCGCGTTAAGCGGTCAAACGCCGGGGAACTGTCGATCTCAAGCAGACCCGATTCGCGCAGCGAGTGAAGTCGGTCTGTTTCATTTTCAGGTGTTGCAGGTGCTTTCATAATGTCTCCTGACGTAAAGCGTTACTCAAAGCGTAGCTTAAACAGAGACATTGTCAGTGTGCGAATATCCTGTTAAGCCGCTATCTAATTCACGTCAATGCCTTATAACGATTAACGCAGCTCAGTTTCACTCCCGGCACTGGCGGCAAGTTGCTCATCCGCCAGCCGGGCGCTGGTACGATTTCGACCCGCCTTTTTTGAACGATAAAGATGATCGTCCGCCTCGGCCATCAGCTTGTTGAAGACCTCCGTCAACTGCCATGACTCCGCCTTTCCGCTTCCAAGGCCAATACTGACCGTCAGATAAAGCGTCTGCTGACGCCAGGTGAAAGGATGGCTGGCCACGGTACTCCTGATACGTTCCGCCAGTGCATAGCCGTGTTGTTCATCGCCCGAATTAACGACCACAGCAAACTCCTCTCCCCCCATGCGGGCCACCATCCCGTCTTCACCAACGACCTGCTGAACCTGGCGGGCAAAGGATGCCAGCACGCGGTCGCCGCACTCATGACCGTAGTTATCATTGATGCTTTTGAAGTAATCAATATCGAGCAGCATGACGGTCAGAAAACGTGGATGACGGTGCGTTTCTTCGCGTTTTAGCGCCTCGTAAAGCCCGGAACGCGAGTAGACGTGGGTCAGAAAGTCATAATCCGCCCGCAGGGATACCTGACGGATCAGGGAATTAATCGCCGCCATGCTGACGGAGACCATCACCGGGCAGATCGCCATCGTGGCAATACCCAGCCGCGCAGAAAACATCATCGGGGTCGAGAGCGGCGTCGCCACGGCGATATTTATGATGGAGTTGGCGACCAGAATGATTTCAATCGCCCCTGTAATAAACGTCAGCAGGCAGGTCGCAGGCAGCGAGTAGCGTACCGCACACCAGATAAGCGCAGGCAGCGGAAATGCGAGGCTTCCCGCTCCGCCAATCACCACCGAGGCAGCCACCGAAACAACCAGCGCGATGATCGGTAACAGTTTCTCCAGATTTACCCTGAGTTCCCGCACCGGCAAACCGAGGGTAAGTATGCACGGCACAACGAGTACGCCAGTGGAGAATTGTTCGCTAAACCAGTCGGCAAACAGCGGCCAGAAGGTATGACTGTCTATCCCCACGGACCCGAACGCACCGAGCAAGGCACACAGCAGCGCAGCAATCAGGCAGTAGTTAAACAGCCGTAATGCGTTGAGCGGATCGGGGGTTTTCTTCATCAACCGTCTGTCACGCTGAACCAGCACGGCGACAACGACGATAAAGATCATGTTAGACAGGTTTATGACCACCGAGGCCATTCCCCAGTTAGTCGTCACCGCGTCGTACATCAGCATCGCGACATAACATACCGCGTAGTAATGCAGGCGATGCAGAAACACATAACGGGCAAAGATCCCTGCCATAACGCCATTCAGTGGCCAGAACAGGGATAAGGCCTCGACCAGCCGCAATTCCGCGCCCACAAAATAAAAGAGAGTGGTGAGAATAAATATCGCCGAGGCATTACGCAGCGGCGTGTCGGGTTGGAACAACCTGAAGGCGGTGAGAGCAGAACGCATTAAATATCATTCCATATGAATGCTTATGGCAAATATTGCGGTCGTCAGCATGATCGGGACTAACTTAACCTGCATCTATAACACAATTACAACAGGATCATAACTCGTCAAATTTGGCTGTTCATCTGTATCACCAGCCAGTGGTGGATCACGCTGACGATATAATGTTGTTGCTGCGCAGTCAGTTGCACGCCCTGGGGAATATTATGCCATTTTGCCAGACAGCCCCGACAGCAGGTCGCCGTGGCATGCTGGGCGATAAATACCGGGTGACCGCGCATGGGCGTCTGTTTACCGTCGTTGGCAGGTTGCGCCGGTGCAAGGCGTTTTTTAACGAAATCCGCGGCATGCTGGTCAATGGTGTCGGGTCCTTTGTCCCAGCAGTACTGCCGTTCTTTATTGCCTAAACGAAAGCGCGAGCGAAACGTCGATCGCGCCAGGCGGGAAAAAAGCGGATCCAGATCGGACATCAGTATACGGAACGTCCCAGACGTTGGGTCAGTTTCTCCAGCACCGCCACACCGGCAAGTGAATTTCCCGTTTCATCCAGCTCCGGGCTCCAGACGGCAATCGCCATTTCATGCGGCACAATCGCCACGACCCCGCCGCCAACGCCGGATTTGGCCGGAAGCCCAACCCGCCAGGCAAACTCGCCCGCGTTTTGATACATGCCGCTGGTCGCCATCAGGGCGTTGACCTGCCGCGCCTGCAGTGGGGAAACGACGTCCTGATCGAGATGCGGCGCGTGCCCCTGATGCGCCAGAAACAGGAACGTCTGGGCCAGCTCAACGCAGCTCATTTTCAACGCACAGTAGTGGAAGTAGTTTTGCAGTACGGTCGCCACGTCGTTATGAAAGTTGCCGAAGGATTTCATCAGCCAGGCGATGGCCGCGTTACGGGCGGAGTGCTCAAACTCCGAGCGGGCCACTACCGAATCATAGGCAAGATCGTCAACGCCCGAGAGCTGACGAACAATCTCCAGCATTCGCTGACGCGGTGCGCTGAGACGGCTTTGCAGCATATCGCAGACCACCAGCGCCCCGGCATTGATAAAAGGGTTACGCGGTTTACCCTGCTCGATTTCAAGCTGAAGCAGTGAGTTAAAAGGCTGGCCGGACGGATCTTTACCGACACGCTGCCAGATCTCGTCTTCCTCGTACTGGCGCATCGCCGCAACCAGGCTCAGCACTTTCGAAATTGACTGAATCGAAAAACGTTCAGTGGCATCCCCTGCCTGGTATCGCTGTCCGTCGATGGTACAGATAGCAATCCCCAGCTTATTCCCGCTGACCGAGGCAAGAGCCGGAATATAGTCGGCAACCTTACCCTTTCCCAATAACGGACGAACCTGCGCCAGAATCTCGTCCAGCATCTGATTATGGATGACCGCAGCCACTCTTTGCTCCTTGCCCTCAGGCTAAAACGGGCTGCGAGTATAACAGAGGCTTATGTATTGCGTCAGGCGCTAAGACGAAAACGCGAAACGGCCTGCAATAAAAGATCGGATTGCTTTTGCAGTCGCTCAGAGGCCTCTGAGGCGTCAGAAACCAGCAGATCCGTCTGGCGGGAAACCTGATTCAGCGCCTGAAGCTGACGCGTCATCTGGTGAATACTCTCCCCCTGGCTGAGCGTAGCGGTTGAGATTTCATTCAGCAAACTGCTTAAGTTACCGACCAGACCGGTGACCTGCTGCAAATTGTCTTCCATTAAATTCACCGCCCGGGATCCATCTTCAATGCCCTGCAAAGAGCGATTGATAAGTTCCTGGATGGTCTGCGTTGAGTGGCTACTCTTTCTGGCAAGCAGGCCGACTTCCCGGGCGACAACGGCAAACCCGCGTCCATGGTTACCGGCATGGGCGGCTTCAATGGCGGCGTTTAACGCCAGAATATTGGTCTGAAACGCCACGCTGTCGATCATCGCCACGATCCCGCGCATTTCAGAAGATCGCTCGACGATCGCCTGCATGGACGCATTCACGGTCGACATCATCTGGTCACCGCCTACCGCGGCCTGACGCGCTTCGTCCGCGCGCGAGCTGGCGAGTCTGGCGTAGCCGGTATTCCCTTCCACATGCGTTTCCAGCGTCGCGATATGGGTCGTGACCTCTTCCAGCTCTTTTGCCTGACGCGCCGATTGCTGATACAGCTTCTGATTCCCCTGCGCCAGGGAGCCGATATTTTCAACCATTGCGGTCGTGGCATGGCTGACCTGGGTCACCAACTGCTGCAGACCGTGCTGCATGGTGGCGATACTGTCGCTAAGCTGCCCCGTCTCACGATTAAAACGCCTGACGGCAGGCGGCGTACCGGAAAGATCTCCGGCTGCCAGCTGGTTAATATGCGCAATCAGTCGACGTAACGGCGTGATCACCCACCTGGACATGCCGAACCAGACGGCAACCGCGATGGCGAGCAGTAAAACCGGCGCAAACAGGAACAACGTTTGCAGCCTTGAAAGCTGCGTCATAAGTCCCTGACGCCCCTGCATGGCCTGCTTCTCGCTGGCCTGCTGATAACGGGCGTAGTTATCGTTGAAGTCGTTCTGAAACGCCTGGGCCGGGACAGCAAAAAAGGCATCAATGGTGTGGGTTCTGACAAGCGCTTCCGATTGCTCTTTAATGGCACCGTAGAAAAGCTGATAGCTGTTCACCAGGGCCTCATCTTCCGGCGGATTGAGTGCCCGCCAGGCTTGCCACGCCTGCTGAGAAACCGCCAGCGACGCTTGCGCCTCATCCATCAGACTGTGCCAGCTTCCTTCTGAACCGGTCTCTTTATCCTGCATAAACCAGACGCCGGAGCGGTTAAGCAGATCGCTTGCCGCCAGCAGGGAGACACGCGCCAGATCAAGCTTGCTCTGTTGCTGATACGCCAGCAGATTTTGCTGCTCGTTGCGCTGAGCGTCCTTCAGGGAGGCGTTAAGCAGAAAAGATGAGGAGAGTTGCAGTGCGGAGAAAAGGCCAATAATACAAAAGATACCCGTCAGCAGGCCAAATTGACGTGGGATACAGCGCTGCGCAATACGACGAAAAATTTGCGTTAGGTTCATGATTTTCTTCAGTAACAAGACGTTAGACGCGTGCGAGTCTACGAAACGAAAATGACAGAACCATTGCAGAGAAATGACAGTGGCCCTCAAATTGAGGGCCACTACAAACGAATTACACTCTGTTCTTCCACACCGTCTGCACGTTACAGAATTCATGCAGGCCGAAATGGGAAAGCTCGCGGCCAAAACCACTCTTCTTCACACCGCCAAAGGCCACGCGCGCATCGCTGGCGCTGTAACCATTGATAAACACCCCACCGCACTCCAGCTCGCGAGAGAATTTATCCGCAAGCGCGGCGTCGGCGGTGAAGACCGTAGCAGAGAGGCCAAAGTCGCTGTCGTTTGCCAGCGTCAGGGCGTGCTCAGCATCTTTCGCGACGGTAATAGCCGCTACCGGACCAAACAGCTCCTGGCGGAAGGCCGTCATCGACGGCGTGACGTTCGCCAGCACGGTAGGCGCGTAATAATTCCCCTCGCCGCTGATTTTCTCTCCGCCCAGCAGCAGCGTGGCCCCCTCAGCCAGGGTGGCCTGAACCTGCTGATGCAGTTCATCGCGCAGGTCAAAACGCGCCATCGGGCCAATGTAGTTCTCTTCTTCATCGGGTGTGCCCATCTTCAGGGCGGCTACGCCCGCGACGAAGCGTTGGGTAAAGATATCCGCAATACCCTCTTCAACAATAAAGCGTTTGGCGGCCGCGCACACCTGCCCGGTATTCTGATAGCGACCCGCCACCGCCGCTTTCACGGCGAGATCCAGGTCAGCGTCGTTGAGCACGATGAACGGGTCAGAGCCGCCCAGCTCAAGCACGCATTTTTTCAGCGCTGCGCCAGCCTGGGCACCAATTGCGGCCCCGGCACGCACGCTGCCGGTCACGGTCACCGCCGCAATGCGACGGTCGTTAATCGCCTGGCTTACGCCGTCATTGGTGGCATTAACCCAGCCAAAAACGCCTTCCGGGAAACCGGCATCCGCAAAAATCTGCGCGATTAGATCCGCCGAGCCGAGCACGTTCGGCGCGTGCTTAAGCAGATAGCTGTTACCTGCCAGCAGGATCGGCACCGCCCCGCGCAGTACCTGCCAGAGCGGGAAGTTCCACGGCATCACCGCCAGAATCGGTCCCAGCGGGCGGTATTCAATAACCGCGTTGTGGTTTTCCACCTGGGTTGGCTCTGCATTCAGCATGGCCGGGCCGTGTTCCGCATACCAGTCACACAGACCCGCAGATTTTGCCACTTCCGCCCGCGCCTGCAGAACCGGTTTGCCCATCTCCCGGGACATCATCCGGGCCATCTCTTCCGCACGATGACGCAGCGCAGCACCGAGATCGCGCAGCTTCTGCGCCCGCCGGGCGACGCTTTCGCTCCGCCACTGACGAAAACCGGCATCAGCCCGGGCGATAGCCTGTTCAACCTCTTCCTTTGTCGCCCACGGATACGCGGCGATCGTTTCACCCGTAGCCGGGTTAACAGACAGGGCATGTGTAGCAGATGAATAAGTCATGATGTTCTCCACGCATTTCGGTTGATTAATTGTGGCTCACTCTGCTATTTCTTAGAAATGAATAATACTTACCACCTTATTCACGAAATGAGAATGCTATGGATTTAACCCAGCTTGAAATGTTTAACGCCGTCGCGCTGACGGGGAGCATCACCCAGGCGGCGCAGAAGGTGCATCGCGTTCCCTCGAACCTGACAACACGAATCCGCCAGCTGGAAGCCGATCTCGGCGTTGAGCTGTTTATTCGTGAGAACCAGCGTTTGCGGTTATCTCCCGCCGGGCATAACTTCCTGCGCTATAGCAGACAGATTCTGGCGCTGGTGGATGAAGCGCGCATGGTCGTCGCGGGGGATGAACCACAGGGGTTATTTGCTCTTGGCGCGCTGGAAAGCACCGCTGCCGTGCGCATCCCTGAATCGCTGGCGCAGTTTAACCAGCGTTATCCGCGCATCCAGTTTGCCCTCTCTACCGGCCCTTCCGGAACGATGATAGAGGGTGTACTGGAGGGAACGCTGAGCGCCGCCTTTGTTGACGGACCGCTGTCACACCCGGAACTGGAGGGGATGCCGGTCTACAGGGAAGAGATGATGCTGGTCACGCCTGCCGGGCATACGGAGGTCACACGCGCCACGCAGGTGAGCGGCAGTGACGTTTATGCCTTTCGCGCCAACTGCTCATATCGCCGACATCTGGAGAGCTGGTTTCATGCAGACGGCGCGACGCCTGGCCGCATTCACGAGATGGAGTCCTATCACGGCATGCTCGCCTGCGTCATTGCGGGCGCGGGCATCGCGCTGATGCCGCGCTCCATGCTGGAAAGTATGCCAGGACATCATCAGATTGAGGCCTGGCCGCTGGCTGAAAACTGGCGCTGGCTCACCACCTGGCTGGTGTGGCGACGGGGGGCGATGACCCGCCAGCTGGAAGCGTTTATAGCGCTGCTAAACGAACGTCTTCAACCAGCGCCTTCTCCATAAACAGGCTAAGCGGGTCGTCAACATAGGGGGCAAATGCCGGGCGCAGTTCGTACCCGCACTGTTCATACAGACGAACCGCGGCGTGTTGTTTTATCCCTGTCTCCAGCCGTACCGTGTGGCAATGACGGCTCAGGGCCTCATCTTCAAGAGCAGCCAGCAGCCTCTCTCCCAGATGCTGTCCCCGGTGGGTCGGGTCAATATAGACCCGTTTCATCTCACCGGTTCCATCCCCGTTAAGCACGATGGCTCCACAGCCAACGGCCTGAAGCTGCTGGTCGCGAATGATCATCAGGATAAGCGATGCGTCGGGCAGCGCTGAAAGATCGAGCAGATGATTGCTCTCTGCGGGATAGAGTTCGCTCTGATAGCGGTCAAGGGCTGCAATCAGTGTGAGGATGTCCGGATGACGAGCGGATTCAGAGGTAATGGAATACATGGCAGGCTCCTTGCTGTTTTTATTTTAAAATAGCGCAGCTCTGCCATGGTGCTTCATAGTATTAACTTATCGCGCTGCCCGGCTAGCGCAAAAAGATACGGCCTTTCAGATACAACGTGGCCTGACCGGCGATCAACACGCGATCGCCCTTCAGTTCACAGCGCAGATCGCCGCCACGATACGACACCTGACGTGCGTTCAGTGACGTTTTTCCCAGCTTTTCGCTCCAGTAGGGGATCAACATGCTGTGCGTGGATCCGGTAACCGGATCTTCCGGCACCCCTTCGCCCGGGCAGAAAAAGCGGCTGACGAAGTCATAGTCTTCTCCAGGCGCCGTTACGCAGACCATTTTCCCCAGCGGAACCATTGCCGCGATATCCGGCGTGAGCGCCTCCACCTGCTGCTGGCTCTCCAGCACCACGATATAGTCTCGTCCGGCGCGTACCTCTTTCGCCTTTGTGATGCCCAGCGCGGTGAACAACGCTGCCGGGGGATTATCGACGGCCTCCGTCGGCCACGCAGGGAAATTCAGCGTCAGCCAGTCGCCGCTGCGCTTGACCGTCAGCTCGCCCACGAAGCGCGTGGTAAAGTGAATTTCGGTATGCGGATAATCCAGATATTCAAAAATCACGTGTGACGCCGCGAGGGTCGCGTGTCCGCACAGGTTAATTTCGTGCAGCGTGGTAAACCAGCGCAGTTCAAACCCGTCGTCGGTTCGCACAAAAAAGGCGGTCTCAGACTGATTATGCTGCTGCGCCATTTTAAGCAGCGTCTCATCGGGCAGCCACTCCTCCAGCGGGCAAACCGCCGCCGCATTACCGCCAAACGCCCTGTCGCTGAAGGCATCCACCAGATAAAAATCAATTTCCTGCATTGTCTCTCCCTCTCTTGTTATCAGTTTTTAGCGCAGATACACCGTGCCTTTCAGGTAGCACGACGCCTGACCGCTCATCAGCACCCGTTCCCCTCTCAGTTCACAACGCACGTCACCGCCCCGCGCCGACACCTGACGGGCAAACAGGGTCGTTTTGCCCAGTGTTTCACTCCAGTAGGGGATCAGCATCGTGTGCGCGGACCCGGTGACCGGATCTTCCGGGACGGAAACGCCCGGTGAGAAGAAGCGGCTGACAAAGTCATATTCCCCCTCGCCCGGTGCCGTCACGCTAACTTTGTGCTCACCCGGTGTCATCGCAGACAGGTTCGGCATAAGGGCTTCAACCTGCTGGCGGTTTTCCAGGACGATCACCCACGCGCGCCCTTTACGGGCGTCAACGTAGTGGCGGATACCCAGCGCCGCGATCATCTCTGGCGGTGGCGTCTCTTTATGTGTCGGACACGCCGGGAAATCCAGCGTCATCCACTCTCCCTCCCGGCTGACCGTCAGGCGGCCAGATGCGGTGTCGAAGTGGATCCGCGAGTCGGGGTAATCCAGTTCATGAAACAGGACGTACGCGGCGGCCAAAGTGGCATGCCCGCAGAGATTGACTTCGGTGAGCGTTGTAAACCAGCGTAGCTCAATGCCCCCTTTGCTGCAGACGAAAAAGGCCGTTTCCGATTGATTATGCTGTTGCGCCATTTTCAGTAGCGTTTCATCGGGTAACCATTCTTTCAGCGGACAAACCGCCGCCGGATTGCCACCAAACGACGTATCGCTGAACGCATCTACCAGATAAAAATCAATCTCCTGCATTGTCTTACCGCCTGTTTTTGTTGTGTTGTTCTTTTATATTCAATGAAAACACCCTCCCCGGCTACCGCTTTCACAAGGTAAACATTGAGATCTGCGTCACATAATGGTTGAGTTTTCGCCGTTTGACGTTTTAAGATCGTCTCCTCTTCTTTCCAGCAACGAATCTCCGACATCCCTATGACAACGAACACAGTTTCCCGCAGGGTTGCGTGGCTACGCGTGGTCACGCTGGCCATTGCCGCGTTTATTTTCAACACCACAGAGTTTGTTCCGGTTGGGCTGTTGTCTGACATTGCCGACAGTTTCCAGATGGAAACGGCTCAGGTGGGCATTATGTTGACCATCTACGCCTGGGTGGTGGCGCTGATGTCATTGCCGTTTATGCTGCTGACCAGCCAGATGGAGCGGCGCAAACTGCTGATCGGTCTCTTCGTGTTGTTCATCGCCAGCCATGTTCTGTCGTTTATGGCGTGGAACTTTACGGTGCTGGTCATGAGCAGGATTGGCATTGCATTCGCCCATGCGGTGTTCTGGTCGATCACCGCGTCGCTGGCTATACGCCTGGCCCCGGCGGGTAAACGCGCCCAGGCGCTGAGCCTGATTGCCACCGGCACCGCGCTGGCGATGGTGCTGGGTCTGCCGATTGGTCGTATCGTGGGGCAATACTTCGGCTGGCGTACGACCTTCTTCGCGATCGGCATGGGGGCACTGGTTACGCTGGTGTGTCTGATTAAGCTGCTGCCCGCGCTGCCGAGCGAACACTCTGGCTCGCTGAAAAGCCTGCCGCTGTTGATGCGTCGCCCTGCGCTGCTGAGTATCTATCTGCTTACCGTAATCGTGGTGACCGCCCATTACACGGCATACAGCTACATTGAACCGTTTGTTCAGGTGGTGGCAGGCTTTAGCGCCAATTTTGCCACCCTGTTACTGCTCATCCTCGGCGGTGCGGGCATTATCGGCAGCGTGCTGTTTGGCAAGCTGGGTAATCAGCATGCTTCCTTGCTTGTGAGCGGCGCCATTGGCCTGCTGCTCGCCTGCCTGCTGTTGCTGATGCCCGCCGCGGGCAGCGAAAACCATCTGGCGATCCTGAGCCTGTTCTGGGGCGTGGCGATCATGATCATCGGCCTTGGCATGCAGGTAAAAGTGCTGGCGCTGGCACCGGACGCGACGGACGTTGCCATGTCACTGTTCTCGGGGATATTTAATCTGGGCATCGGCGCGGGCGCGCTGGTGGGAAATCAGATTAGCCTTCATGTCTCGATGTCGGCGATTGGGTATCTGGGCGCTATTCCGGCCCTGGTCGCGCTTATCTGGTCAGTGCTCATCTTCCGCAAATGGCCGGTGGCGCTGGAGGAACAAGGTCAGCACGGGTGACGTTGGTTTGTGCCGGGTGGCGCTGCGCTTACCCGGCAATCACCTCAGTGGTAAGTTTTAATAATCTCCAGCACGCCGTTAATAATAAACTGCACGCCCATACAGACCAGTAAGAAGCCCATCAGACGTGAAATAGCTTCGATACCGCCCTTGCCTACCCAGCGCATAATCGCACCGGAACTGCGCAGTGACCCCCACACAATGATCCCGATAATCGCAAAAATCAGCGGTGGCGCAATCGTCAGGACCCAGTCCGGGAAGGTGGCGCTATACCGTAGAGGCGGAACTGATGATCATCGCGATGGTACCCGGCCCCGCCGTGCTCGGCATAGCCAGCGGCACAAAGGCAATATTTGCACTCGGTTCGCTTTCCAGCTCTTCGGATTTGCTTTTGGCTTCCGGCGACTCATGCGCTTTCTGCGCCGGGAACAGCATGCGGAAACCGATAAAGGCGACAATGAGTCCCCCGGCGATGCGAAGGCCAGGGATGGAAATCCCGAAGGTGTTCATCACCACCTGCCCCGCATAGTAAGCCACCATCATGATGGCAAACACATAGACGGAAGCCATCATTGACTGATGGTTACGCTCGGCGCTGTTCATATTCCCTGCCAGCCCGAGGAAAAGCGCCACCGTCGTTAACGGGTTTGCCAACGGCAGCAGCACCACCAGCCCAAGACTCACTGCTTTAATTAAATCCAACATAATGCATCGTCGTCCTTATCCATATTCATCCCCGCAAGTATAGGGGGAAAGTGTGACGTTAAGCCATCTGCGCAACGTAACGATTATTTTCCGTAAGTAAGGATAACCCTGAGTTATCTATATGATTTGAAAGCGTTCAAAAAAAGTTCATGAAACGTTTTAGCAATTCGTGGCATCGGCTGATTCATTCAGTTGACTTATACTTGCCTGAGCAATAATATCTGCCGTGACTAAACTACTTGCCAGGGCAACCATTGTGAAAAGCACCAGTGATATCTTTAACGACGTTGTTCCGCTGGGTCGTCTTATTCATATGGTTAACCAGAAAAAAGATCGCCTGCTCAATGACTATCTGTCACCGCTGGATATCACCGCAACACAGTTCAAAGTGCTGTGTTCCATTCGCTGCGAAGTGTGTATCACGCCGGTTGAGCTGAAAAAGGTGCTCTCTGTCGATCTGGGTGCGTTAACCCGCATGCTGGATCGTCTCGTCTGCAAAGGATGGGTAGAACGAAGCCCTAACCCGAATGACAAACGCGGCGTGCTGGTCAAGCTCACCTGCGATGGCGCGGCCATGTGCGAGCAATGTCATCAATTAGTAGGACAAACACTGCATCAGGAACTAACAAAAAACTTAACGGCAGATGAAGTGGCAACCCTTGAGCTTTTGCTGAAGAAAATACTGCCGTAAACAGAAAAGAGGTATGACGATGTCCAGACGCAATACTGACGCTATCACCATTCATAGCATTTTGGACTGGATCGAAGATAACCTGGAATCGCCGCTCTCCCTTGAAAAAGTGTCAGAGCGTTCAGGTTACTCCAAATGGCACCTGCAACGGATGTTCAAAAAAGAGACCGGCCATTCACTAGGTCAATATATTCGCAGTCGCAAGCTGACGGAAATTGCCCAGAAACTGAAAGAAAGCAATGAGCCGATCCTTTATCTGGCAGAGCGTTACGGATTTGAATCACAGCAAACCCTGACGCGTACGTTTAAGAACTATTTTGACGTGCCGCCTCATAAGTACCGAATCACCAGCGTACCCGGAGAATCCCGATACCTGTATCCGTTAAAACATTGTAGTTAATCATCGCCTGTAAAAGACGTAACCGAGGAAATCATGAAAGTTATCGCCTCCGCCGCCCTCGCCTTGCTGGTGCTGTTTTCCAGCCAGACCTTCGCGGAGCAAACCCCAGGTGCAACGCAGCAAAATAATCGTGGCACGATGATTTTGCCGTCAGCACATGACCAGTCACCCTATGATTTCAACCACATGGGGACTGGTAGCGACAAATCCGACGAATTAGGCGTGCCTTATTATAATCAGCACGGCTTCTGATTCGTTTTTGCCCCGCCACTGCGGGGCTTTTTTATGCTCTAGCCTCTGACGCGCGCCGCCCGCCGTACCCGCAAGCCAAACACGTTGATATACAGCCCCGCCATAATCAGCACGGCCCCCAGCAACTGCAGCGCGCTCAGCGTTTCATCCAGCAATAGCGCCGCACTGGCGAGCCCAACCACCGGCACCAGCAGAGACAGGGGCGCCACGCGCCAGGTTTCATAACGCCCCAGCAGCGAACCCCAGATCCCATAGCCCACAATCGTGGCGACAAAGGCCAGATAAATCAGAGAAAGGATCGTGGTCAAATCGATATCGACCAGGCTTCTCAGCATCACATCCGGGCCATCCAGAATAAACGACGCCGCCAGAAACGGGATGACCGGAATTAACGCGCTCCAGACCACCAGCGACATCACCTGCGGCCGCGCCGCGTGCTGCATAATCAGCTTGTTGAAGATATTCCCGCACGCCCAGCTCAGCCCCGCCGCCAGCGTAAGCATAAAGCCCAGCAGCGCCACATCCTGACCATTCAGGCTGGCTTCAATCAGCACCAGTACGCCAAACACCGCCAGCGTAATCCCCGCCAGCTGTTTGCCCTGCAAACGTTCGCCAAATACGAACGCACCGAGAATGATGGTAAAGAACGCCTGCGCCTGCAAAACCAGCGAGGCAAGACCGGCAGGCATACCAAACTTGATGGCGCAGAAGAGAAACGCGAACTGGCCAAAGCTGATGGTCAGGCCATAGCCCAGCAGTAATTTGAACGGGATTTTTGGACGCGCAACAAAAAAGATCGCCGGGAACGCCACTAACATGAAACGCAAACCGGCCAGCATAAGCGGGGGCATATTGTGCAATCCCAGCTTAATGACGACAAAATTGAGCCCCCATACTACGACCACCAGCAACGCCAGCAGTCCGTCTCTACGCGTCATACCCTGCCCCTGAATTATTAATAATTTGTTAACACTTCAAGGTAACAGAAAAAAGGACGCTGCGAGAAGATCATTAATTCTGGCAGGCAGCTGAAGCACTTACGGATAAACCAGGTGCTATACAAGCCCCTTATGTCATGGTAATCCTGTTAACACACCTCTAATAAAAGCATAAGCAACTGTCGGGCAGAAATATGAAACCATCTCTCAGGCGCTCAACCGCAGCGCTGCTGGCATCGTCATTGTTGTTAACCATCGGTCGGGGAGCGACGCTGCCGTTCATGACCATTTATCTCACGCGCGTCTACAACATGAGCGTCGAGAATATTGGTTATGCCCTGACGATTGCGCTGACCATCGGCGTGGTGTTCAGCCTGGGATTTGGCATTCTGGCGGATAAGTTTGATAAAAAACGCTACATGCTGATTGCGATCGTGGCGTTTATTGCCGGATTTGTCGCGATCCCGCTGGTGGATAACGTCACGCTGGTGGTGCTGTTCTTTTCCCTGATCAACTGCGCCTACTCCGTATTTTCGACGGTGCTGAAAGCCTGGTTCTCCGACGTGCTCACCTCAAGCCAAAAAGCGCGTGTTTTCTCGCTCAACTATAGCTTCCTGAACATTGGCTGGACGGTCGGCCCGCCCATCGGCACCCTGCTGGTGATGTACAGCTTACAGCTGCCCTTCTGGCTGGCCGCTTTTTGCGCCGCGCTGCCGCTCGCGTTTATCCATTTCTTTGTGCAAAAAAGCGTCGCGCTGGATACCGCCGAGGAAAAAATGCCCTGGCAGCCGTCGGTGTTGCTGAAAGACCGCGCCCTGTTCTGGTTCACCCTCTCCGGCCTGCTCGCGTCGTACGTGGGCGGATCGTTCGCCAGCTGCATTTCGCAGTATGTTCTGGCCGCCCACGCCGACAGCGATTTCGCGCAGAAGGTCGTCGCCGTGGTGCTGCCCGTTAACGCCGCCGTGGTGGTGACGCTGCAATACGCGCTTGGGCGCAAGATTTCCGCCAGCAATATTCGCCCCCTGATGACCGCCGCGACGCTGTTTTTTATCCTGGGGCTGGGGGGCTTTATGTTCTCCGGGGAGAATCTGATTTACTGGGGTATCGCTGCCGCGATCTTTACGCTGGGTGAGATTATTTATGCGCCGGGTGAATACATGCTGATCGACAACATCGCCCCGCCGGGTATGAAGGCAAGCTATTTCTCCGCACAGGCGCTGGGCTGGCTGGGCGCGGCCGCAAACCCGATGATCACCGGGATTATCCTGACCAACCTGCCGCACTGGTCGCTGTTTGTGATTATGATGGTCGCCATCGTCATTGCGTGGCTGATGATTTTGCGTGGGATGAGCGTGAAGGCGTGGTGCGAGTCACCCAAGGTAGCGTAGCAACTTGTAGGCCGGGTAAGGCGTAGCCGCCACCCGGCAATAAAGCATCAGTGGTGCAACATTTCTTCTACCACCTGCTCTTTGTACATCTCATTCGGATAATAGGTCGGCCAGTTATCCATCTCTTTCAGCAACGCCTCGTGGGAAGTGTTGCCCATAAAAATATGGAAGTGCGAGGACGCTTTCGGCCCGATGGTATGGTCGCTGAACTGCACAAACTTCGGCGCCGTGCTGCTGGCATCCTGACACTCAAACAGATAGCGAACGCCTTTTTTGCCTGACGCATAGGTCAGAATTTTGTAGCCGCTGTAATTATAATGGCAACGGCTAACCGCTTTGCCCTTGTGGAACTCCATCACGTTATTTTCAATGCCAATGGCATCCACGTCCGTCGCATAGCCTTTACGATAATAGGCTTTCACCTCGTCGAAGGTTTTGCTTTTATCCTTCTGCGCTTTCTGTTTAAAGACCGGATCCAGCGATCCATCCAGCAGGAAAGGATAAACGGACTGCCAGGTACCGTCCCAGTCAGACAGCGCTCTGTCCTTCACGTCTTTATCCTCAAACACGCCGTTCGCCGCTTTCTGCTCCGCTTCGGTCATCTGATGACCGTGCGAGTGCGCTAACAGCTGGCCGCTGACCAGCAGCGCCCCCAGAGTCATGATCCATTTACCAGCATGTGCAGCCAAAATAACCCCCTCATTCCGTTTTATAAGAATGAGAATGTTATATTATAACATTTCAAATCGCAACCAGCCCGCGAACGCCCTCCTGCGCCATGTTTTCCCCCCGTCCACGCTGGATAATGGTGCCGCGCGACATCAGGAGATAGCTATCGGCCAGCTCGGCGGCAAAGTCGTAAAACTGCTCGACCAGCAGGATCGCCATATCGCCTCTGTTCGCCAGCGTGCGGATCACCTGGCCAATCTCTTTTATCACCGAAGGCTGAATGCCTTCCGTCGGTTCATCCAGAATCAGCAGCTGCGGGCGGCTTGCCAGCGCACGGCCAATCGCCAGTTGCTGCTGTTGTCCGCCGGAGAGATCGCCTCCGCGGCGGTGCTTCATCTCTTTGAGCACCGGGAAAAGCTGCCAGATCTCCTCCGGTACCTGCTTCGCCTCGCGGGCGGAAAAGCGCGACAGCCCCAGCAGAAGATTTTCTTCCACGGTCAGGCGCGGAAAAATCTCGCGTCCTTGCGGGACATACGCCACGCCAGACTGTACCCGCTGGTGCGGTTTGCTGTGGGTGATCGTCTTACCCTGCCAGATGACCTCCCCGGTTTTCGCCGGGATCAGCCCCATCAGACACTTCAGCAACGTCGTTTTCCCGACGCCGTTGCGCCCCAGCAGGCAGGTGACTTCTCCGGTGGCGGCCTCAAAACTGACGCCGCGCAGGATATGGCTGCCACCGTAATACTGATTCAGTTCGTTAACCTGTAACATCTTCTCTCCTTAGCGCCCCAGATAGACCTCAATCACCTGCTCGTTGGCCTGCACCTCGCGAAGCGAGCCTTCGGCCAGCACGCGCCCCTGATGCAATACCGTCACGTGGTCGGCAATGGTTTCGACAAAGCCCATGTCGTGCTCCACCACCATCAGGGAGTGTTTACCCGCCAGGGTTTTGAACAACTCGGCGGTGTATTCCGTCTCTGCGTCGGTCATCCCGGCGGCGGGTTCGTCCAGCAGCAACAGATGCGGATCCTGGACCAGCAGCATACCTATCTCCAGAAACTGCTTTTGACCGTGCGACAGCAGCCCGGCGCGGCGATCGCGTTCGTTGCCAAGACGCAGTAAAACCAGCATCTCATCAATGCGATCGCGTTGCTCACCGTTGAGTTTTGCCCGCAGGCTCGCCCAGACGGATTTATCGGTTTTCATGGCGATCTCAAGGTTTTCCCACACCGTCAGCGCCTCAAAGACCGTGGGTTTCTGGAACTTTCGCCCGATCCCCTGACGGGCTATGGCCGCAGGCTCCAGCGCGGTCAGGTCGATCGATTGATCGTAAATAGCCCTCCCGCTTTTTGGTCTCGTTTTGCCGGTGATCACATCCATCAACGTGGTTTTACCGGCTCCGTTGGGGCCAATCACGCAGCGTAACTCGCCCACGCCGATATTCAGCGAGAGATCGGTCAGCGCCTGGAAACCGTCGAAATTGACGTTAATGGCCTCAAGCTGAAGCACCGGATCCGTCTGGTCACGGTAGCGGTCGCCGGGCAACTGGCGGGTAAATAACCCTTCCGTTGGCTGCATTATTTCTCTCCCTTACGAAACAGACCGTAGACACCGCGTGGTAAGAACAGCGTGACGGCGATAAAAATCAGCCCCAGGAACAGCTGCCAGTACTCCGGCATGGCGACGGTGAAAAAGCTCTTCGCCCCGTTCACCAGCGCCGCGCCAATCACCGGCCCCACCAGCGTGCCGCGCCCGCCCAGCGCCACCCAGATGGCGGCTTCTATCGAGTTCGTCGGTGACATTTCACCGGGGTTGATAATGCCCACCTGCGGGACATAGAGCGCCCCCGCCAGGCCACACAGCACCGCGGAGAGCGTCCAGACCAGCAGTTTGAACCCGCGCGGGTCGTAACCACAGAACGTCAGACGGTTTTCTGCGTCACGAACGGCGGTCAGGATTCGGCCAAATTTGCTTTTTGCCAGCGCAAATCCCGTCC
>OKDE01000315.1_pt1 | contig 17473 bp, 20 predicted proteins | sample 1613501 | NCBI WGS metagenome assembly OKDE01 (sample SAMN04436860, study PRJEB24849) | human gut metagenome | biome: human gut; feature: NICU; material: stool | host: Homo sapiens | place: USA: Saint Louis, MO | collected 2011-09-07
CAGCGGCCATTCATGCCATCCGTTTCCCATCTCACACCTCCTTCGGGTTCGCCAGGTAACCGGTGGTATCGCCACACGGCCGGGCATTGGCGTTAGGTTTGATAACGATACTCGGCCGGGTAAAGTGCGCCGACGGCAGCGGCGCTACCGCGGCCAGCTGGCCGTGCTTAGCGCGCAGTTCGGCAATCGGCCCGAAATCCAACGCCCGCAGCGGGCAGGACTCGACGCAGATCGGCTTTTTCCCCTCGGCGACACGCTCGTGACAGCCATCGCACTTGGTCATATGGCCTTTGTCGGCATTGTACTGCGGGGCGCCGTACGGGCAGGCCATATGGCAGTAGCGGCAGCCAATGCATACCTCTTCGTTGACCACCACAAAACCGTCTTCGCGCTTATGCATCGCGCCGCTCGGACAGACCTTGGTGCAGGCCGGATCTTCACAGTGGTTACAGGCGATGGAGAGGTAATAGGCAAACACGTTCTGCTGCCAGACGCCGTTGTCCTCCTGCCAGTCGCCGCCGGCATACTCATAGATCCGGCGGAAGCTGACCTCCGGAGTCAGGTTCTTGTAGTCCTTACAGGCCAGCTCGCAGGTTTTGCATCCGGTACAGCGAGCGGAGTCGATAAAGAATCCATATTGCGTGCTCATGGTTTACTCCTTAAACCTTCTCGATATCGACCAGGTTGGTATGCTGTGGATTCCCCTTCGCCAGCGGTGACGGGCGGTGGGTGGTCAGGGTATTCATGCAGGCGCCATGGTCGATCCGATCTCCGGTCATATTGGCGTCGTGCCAGGCGCCCTGGCCCATCGCCGAGACCCCCGGCATGATGCGTGGCGTCACTTTCGCCGGAAGACGGACTTCGCCGCGCTGATTAAAAACGCGCACCATATCGCCGTTTTTAATCCCGCGTTTTTCCGCGTCAAGCGGATTGATCCATACTTCCTGGCGACAGGCCGCTTGTAATACATCAACGTTGCCGTAGCTGGAATGGGTGCGCGCTTTATAGTGGAAACCAAACAGCTGCAGCGGATACTGGCTGCGCAGCGGATCGTCCCAGCCTTCAAATGTGGAGGCGTAGACCGGCAGCGGGCTGATAACTTCGTCTTTCTCCAGCTGCCAGCGGGCGGCAATCTCTGCGAGTCGGCTGGAGTAGATTTCAATTTTGCCGGACGGGGTTTTGAGCGGATGCGCTTCAGGATCGCGCCGGAAGTCGCGATAGGCGACGAAGTGGCCGTTCGGGTCTTTGCGCTTGTAGATGCCCATTCGCTTCAGATCCTCGTAGGCCGGCAGCGCCGGATCTTTCGCCACCATTTTGGCGTACAGATACTGCAGCCACTGTTCCTGGGTACGCCCCTCGGTAAAACGTTGATGCACGTCGTCGCCGAGCCGTTTCGCCACTTCGCTTAGGATCCAGTAAATCGGTTTGCGTTCGAACTTCGCTGAGGTGGCGGGCTGAATAAAAATCAGATAGCCCATATTGCCGGCGTAATCGTTAGGAATGATATCCTCCTGCTCAACGGTCATCAGGTCGGGCAGCAGCAGGTCGGCGTATTTCGCCGACGAGGTCATAAAGTTGTCGATAACCACAATGGTTTCGCACTTGCTTTCATCCTGCAGAATTTCGTGGGTCTTATTGATGTCGGAGTGCTGGTTGATGAGGGTGTTGCCCGCGTAGTTCCACAGGAACTTGATCGGCACATCCAGCTTCTCTTTTCCGCGTACGCCATCGCGGCTGGCGGTCATCTCTGGACCGCGCGCGATGGCGTCGGTCCAGGTAAAGCAGGAGATGGCGGTCTTCACCGGGTTTTCCAGCACCGGCAGGCGCTCAATGGTGATGGTGTAGGTTGATTCGCGGGCGCCGCTATTGCCGCCGTTGATGCCGACGTTGCCGGTTAAGATCGGCAGCATGGCGATCGCCCGGGCGGTGAGTTCGCCGTTGGCCTGGCGCTGGGGCCCCCAGCCCTGGCAAATGTAGGCCGGCTTGCTCATGCCGATTGCGCGCCAGCTTAATGATGCGCTCGGTGGGGATACCGGTAATACGCGAGGCCCACTGCGGCGTTTTAGCGATCCCGTCGTCGCCCTCGCCGAGGATATAGGCTTTGTAATGACCATTCGCCGGCGCCCCGGCTGGGAGCGTTTTCTCGTCGTAGCCAACGCAGTATTTATCAAGGAAAGGCTGGTCCACCAGATCTTCGTTAATCAACACCCAGGCGATACCGGCCACCAGCGCGGCGTCGGTGCCGGGGCGAATGGGGATCCACTCATCTTCCCGACCGGCGGCGGTATCGGTGTAGCGCGGATCGATGACGATCATTCGCGCGTTAGAGCGCTCGCGGGCCTGCTCCAGATACCAGGTAATGCCGCCGCCGCTCATCCGGGTCTCCGCCGGATTGTTGCCGAACATCACTACCAGCTTGCTGTTTTCAATATCCGAGGTGCTGTTGCCGTCGTTACTGCCGTAGGTGTAGGGCATGGCGCAGGCAATCTGCGCAGTACTGTAGGTACCGTACTGGTTAAGCGAGCCGCCGTAGCAGTTCATTAAACGCGCCACCGGCGACGCGGAAGGCGACGAACGGGTGATGTTGCCGCCGACGATCCCTGAAGAGTAGTTAATGTATACGGCTTCGTTGCCATACTGCGCTACCACGCTCTTCAGGCGGTCGGCGAGGGTATCCAGCGCCTCCTGCCAGCTGATGCGGACAAATTTGCCTTCTCCGCGCTTGCCGACGCGCTTCATGGGATAGTTAAGGCGATCCGGATGATTGATGCGCCGGCGAATCGAACGCCCGCGCAGGCAGGCGCGGACCTGATGGTCGCCGTAGCGGTCGTCGCCGGTGTTATCCGTTTCGACGTAAACCACTTCATCATCACGCACGTGCAGCCGCAGGGCGCAGCGGCTGCCGCAGTTAACCGAGCAGGCGCCCCAGACAATGCGGGTTGTGTCGCCTGTAGCCTGTTGTACCGCCGCCGCGGCGCGGCGCAGCGTAAAGGGCAGGGTCAGCCCGCCGGCGGCCAGCGCCAGGGAGCCGAGGGCTGTAGATTTTAGTAGCGCGCGTCGGCTGACGCCGCCGGGAGATTCCTGATTCGACATTGCTCACTCCATGATAGTTATGCTGTGCGGAGAAGGACCGCCACGTCATTAACAGACGCAGGGGTGAGCGATAATACGTTATGGGTAGCCAGTAGACCTTATCCCTGGTCAATGCAGGGATAAGATCTTTCATTTGAAACCGAAGAGGGCTTACTGAGCGTCGTTTTCGGCGGGACTGTCGCTGTTACGCGTATAGGTGATTTTGAAGGTGTCGTTGGCGCAATGACCGACCACCTGAACCCCGGGCTGGTCTGCCTGATCGTTTGGCACAATGGCCAGGCTGAAGGCGGTTTCCGGTACGCCATTGTTGATGATCTTCTGCTGGATGTCGCTTTTGACCCGTTCACAGGAGTCGGGAGCCGCCAGTACGGCCGTGGAGCACAGCAGTAGCGCAGCGCCGGTGCAGAGGGATAGTTTCATCTTACGCTCCTTATCGATGTTATCCAGATTTAAGCATAGCAGAACTGGTGTAAACAATTGTATTTGCTAATATGATCGGATGTACACAAAAGGAATCGTCTGTGAAAAGATTGTATTGGCTGATCCCGGCAGCGCTGCTGCTGACGGCATGCGACCGTAAAAGCGCCCCGGACGCCTTCACCCCGGAGATGGCGAGTTTTTCCAATGAGTTTGAGTTTGATCCCCTGCGCGGGCCGGTGAAAGATTTTAGCCAGACGCTGCTGGATGAACACGATGTGGTGGTCAAGAAGGTGAGCGCTCAGCTCTCCAGGGAAGGGTGTTTCGATCTGCTGACCCTGGAAGATGTGGAGAACAAAACCGGCGCCACGCTGCTGCTGGACGCCAACTATTACGTCGACGGGCGCACCCACGAGAAGCGGCTGCGCCTGCAGGGCAAGTGTCAGCTGGCGGAGATGCCTGCCGCCGGGGTGAGTTGGGAGACGGATGATAACGGTTTTATTATCAACGCACGCGGCAAAGAGACCACCGCCACCTACCGCTATGACAGCGATGGCTATCCGCTGGGAAAAACCACCACCGCCAAAGAGGAGCGATTTACCGTCGCCTCAACGCCGTCAAAGGATCCGCGTAAGAAATTGGACTATACCGCCATCAGCACCTTCAACGATCGCACGCTGGGCACGGTGCGTCAGACCTGCGACTACGACGATCACGACAATCCGCTGAGCTGTGAGCTGCAGGTGGTCGATGAAAGCGTCCAGCCGCCGCTGACCCGCCACTACACCATTAAAAACCGTATCGATTATTACTGAGCCGTCGGCTTCAGCAGGGACGGCCCGGGCGTTTTGTGCTCGGCCAGATACTGGTGCTGGAACAGGCACATGCGGATGGTGTTGCGGTACTCGCCGTTAATGAAAAACTCATGGATCAGTTCACCCTCGACCATAAAGCCGAGCTTACGGTAAATATGGATCGCTTTTTCATTCTCTTTATCAACGATTAAATACAGCTTATACAGATTGAGCACGGTAAAGCCATAGTCCATCGCCAGGCGTGCGGCGCGGGTGGCGAGACCTTTTCCCTGGAAGTCGGGGGAGATGATGATCTGGAACTCGGCCCGGCGGTGCACATGGTTGATTTCAACCAGCTCCACCAGTCCGGCTTTATCGCCATTGCATTCGATGACAAAGCGGCGCTCGCTTTGATCGTGAATATGTTTGTCGTACAGATCGGAGAGCTCAACGAAGGCCTCGTACGGCTCTTCAAACCAGTAGCGCATGACGCTGGCGTTGTTATCGAGCTGGTGGACGAAGCGCAAATCTTCGCGCTCAAGCGGGCGGAGTTTGACGTGTAGCGCGTCGGTCATGGAGATTCCTGTGGTCAAAACGGAAAGGGATTACAGAAAGGCGGCGCCCGCAGGCGCCAGCGTGGTCAGGGAGCGGCTCAGGGATTGATCGCGCGGCCGGTGCGACGGTCAAGACAGCGCAGGGTGTTTGGCTCCCAATAGGCATTGACGTTGGCGCTCTTCTGGCAGTTATCCTGCGCGTCGAAAGCGATATCGGCTTTATCCCACTCTTTTTCCGCCCGTTTGTTCACCTTCTGGCGCAGGCTGCGGGTGTCGTTCCATTGCTCTTTTTCCATCGACGCCTGCTGACGGCTCTGCGCGCTGTCGCCAGATTCAATCACCAGCCGGTCGGTGGCGGCATAGGAGCTGGAGGTGTAGACCACAGCGCTTAACGCCAGAATGGCGGTCAGGCACCAGCGTTTGTTCAGTGTCATGTTCATCACGATTTCCTTTAAGTGATGGGTTAACCCTCAGGTTCAGTTTACTACAGCTCTTTTGTCGGGCATAGCCGGCAAAACAGCGTGGGGCAGAGGCCATTATCGCGTAGAATGGTTCAACGCTTTGTCTCTTTTACGAATCTTTTAATGCTCAAAACAACGCTGCTGTTCTTTGCTACCGCTCTGTGTGAAATCGTCGGCTGTTATCTACCGTGGCTATGGCTCAAGCGCGGGGCAACGCCGCTGCTGCTGATCCCCACCGCCCTGGCGCTGGCGCTATTCGTCTGGCTCCTGACGCTCCATCCGGCCGCCAGCGGGCGGGTATATGCCGCCTACGGTGGGGTGTACGTTTGTACCGCATTGCTCTGGCTGCGGGTCGTTGATGGGGTCAAATTAACCCATTATGACTGGGCGGGCGCGGCCATCGCCCTGTGCGGCATGCTAATCATCGTGGCGGGGTGGGGACGGGCCTAAGCCCGTCATGTGTGATCCCTGCCGCTTTTTTCAACCCTAATTCTTGTATGGTAGTCGACCTGTTGCCTTACTTATCAGACATCCTATTTCATATGACTCTGTAAGGAACAACGATGGCTATCGAGACTCTTGCCGCCCGGACCGGGGCGACGCCGTTACGCATCCGTCGGGTGCAGAAGATCACCCTGACGCTGCTGTTTATCGCCGGTATCGTCAACTTTCTTGACCGCTCTTCGCTGAGCGTCGCCGGGGAGGCGATACGCGCCGACCTGGGCCTTAGCGCCACCGAGTTCGGGGTGCTGCTCTCCGCCTTTTCGCTCTCCTACGGCTTCGCGCAACTGCCCTCCGGTATTTTGTTGGATCGCCTGGGGCCACGGATTGTGCTGGGCGCCGGGCTGATTTTCTGGTCCGCAATGCAGGCCCTGACCGGGATGGTCAATTCGTTCTCGCATTTTATTCTGCTGCGCATTGGCCTCGGGATCGGCGAAGCGCCGTTTATGCCAGCCGGCGTGAAATCGATCAACGACTGGTATGCGCAAAGAGAGCGCGGCACGGCGGTGGGAATATTCAACTCCTCGACGGTGCTGGGCCAGGCTATCGCCCCGCCGGCCCTGGTCATCATGCAGTTGGCCTGGGGTTGGCGAACGATGTTTGTGGTGATTGGTTTAGCCGGGATCGTGGTCGGCCTGTGCTGGTATGTGGGCTACCGTAACCGTCGGCAGTTTACCCTGCAGGAGGAGGAGCAGCAGTATCTGGCCAGTGAGGAGGCGGCCCGCCCGGCGCTGAAGTTTAGCGAATGGCTGGCTCTGTTTAAACGGCGGACTACCTGGGGGATGATCCTCGGCTTTTCCGGTGTGAACTACACCGGCTGGCTGTATATCGCCTGGTTACCCGGCTATTTGCAGGCGCAGCAGGGGTTAAGCCTGGCCCGTACCGGCTGGGTGGCGGCGATCCCGTTTCTTGCCGCGGCGGTGGGGATGTGGGTCAACGGCCTGGTGGTCGATGCCCTGGCGCGCAGAGGCTACGATCAGGCGAAAACCCGCAAAACGGCGATTGTTATCGGTCTGGTGCTGTCGGCGCTGGGCACCTTGCTGGTGGTGCAATCGTCCACGCCAGCCCAGGCGGTGGCTTTTATCTCCATGGCGCTGTTTTGCGTTCATTTTGCCGGGACGTCCGCCTGGGGGCTGGTGCAGGTAATGGTGGCGGAGCATAAAGTGGCTTCGGTGGCGGCGATCCAGAACTTCGGCAGCTTTGTGTTTGCCTCCTTCGCGCCGATCGTGACCGGCTGGGTAGTGGATACGACTCACTCTTTCAATCTGGCGCTGGTGATCGCCGCCGGGGTGACCTTTGCCGGGGCGCTGTGCTACTTCTTTATCGTCAAAACTCGCATCGATTAACAACGCTCGGCGATTCGTCAACAGCAGGCCCGCAGGGACGCGCGGCCGCCATGTTCTTCTCCTGCGCTATCCTGTCACTGCGGCGATTGCAGCCACGTGCCCCGTGCTTTATCAGGCGAGATCTTCTTGTATGGTAGTTGACAGAAATCAAAGATGTTATACCAATTGCGTGAGATGGTTGAGGCACAAAGGCATTCTCCTCGAGAGTTCTCCCCGAGAATGGTTGATGGGCTACATAACAACGAGAGTCATCATGGAAAACACCCTCTTAACCGCTAACGCCACGCTGCCGACCTACGATCGCAGCGCACTGATCCCCCGTATCGTTCATCTTTGTTTTGGCGCGTTTCATCGCGCTCATCAGGCTGTGTATGCCGATATACTGGCCAGCGAGCACGGCAGCGACTGGGGCTACACCGAAGTTAATCTGATTGGCGGCGAGCAGCAGATCGCCGATCTCCAGCAGCAGGATCTGCTGTATACCGTCGCCGAAATGTCCGCCGACGCCTGGACCGCGCGCGTGGTTGGTGTGGTGAAGCAGGCGCTGCACGCCGGGGTTGATGGTCTCGAAGCGGTGCTGGCGGCGATGTGTCAGCCACAGGTGGCCATTGTCTCCCTGACGATTACTGAGAAAGGCTATTGCCATTCGCCAGCCAGCGGCGAACTGCAGCTCGATCACCCGCTGATCGCCGCCGATCTGCATAACCCGCACCAGCCAAAATCGGCGGCGGGGGTAGTGGTGGAGGCCTTATCTCGCCGCCGGGCGGCCGGCCTGCCTGCTTTTACCGTGATGTCCTGCGATAACATGCCGGAAAATGGTCACGTGATGCGCAACGTCGTCTGCGCCTACGCCCGGGCTTTAGACGAGGATCTTGCCGCATGGATAGAGCAGAATGTCACCTTTCCGTCGACCATGGTGGACCGGATTGTCCCGGCGGTGACTGCCGAAACCCTCGATAAAATTACCCAGCTGACCGGGGTTCGCGACCCGGCCGGGGTGGCCTGCGAACCTTTCCGTCAGTGGGTGATTGAGGATAACTTTGTTGCCGGACGTCCGCAGTGGGAGAAAGCGGGAGCGGAACTGGTCGCCGACGTGGTGCCTTTCGAAGAGATGAAGCTGAGAATGCTCAATGGTAGCCATTCGTTCCTCGCTTATCTCGGCTATCTGGCCGGTTATCAGCATATCAACGACTGTATGCAGGACGATAACTACCGTCGCGCGGCGCTGTCGTTGATGCTGGACGAACAGGCACCAACGCTGAAGGTGCAGGGGGTGGATCTGTCACGCTATGCCAGTTTGCTGATTGACCGTTACTGCAATCCGGCGCTGAAGCACCGCACCTGGCAGATAGCCATGGACGGCAGCCAGAAGTTGCCCCAGCGCATGCTGGACTCAATACGCTGGCATCTGGTGCATCAGCGTGATTTTACACTGCTGGCGCTGGGCGTGGCAGGGTGGATGCGCTACGTTGGCGGCGTTGACGATGCGGGCCAGGCAATCGAGATATGCGACCCGTTGTTGCCGGTTATCCAGCAAGCGGTGGCTGCCAGCGCCGATGGCGAAGCGCGAGTCAAAGCGCTGCTGGGTATTGAGGCGATTTTCGGCGTCGAACTGCCGCAGGAGTTACGCTTTGTCACGGCGGTGACCCGCGCCTACTTAGCGCTGCAGCGGCAGGGGGCTAAAGCTACCGTCGCCGCGTGGGCCGCCGCGCAATAATCTTTTTCCGGTGTCGGTCCCGGGGTCGACACCGGCTCTTCAGTTATTTCTACGATACTCCGCTGATGTCTATTTTTTGCTAGCGATCGGTTTTAGCAGACGCAGAATATGATCGAACGCAATGTCTATACATAACTCTATATTTCCCTGATTTACTAAAGATAATTAGCTGTTATTTTTCCGAACAATGGCTGGTATTTCACCGCAATAATGGCATAGTTAAGTTATTGAAAAAGAACTTTCTCTGCAAAAGGAGTACGGGCCATGTATAAAAAAATTTTATTGCCTGTTGATGTCTTTGAAATGGATTTAAGCGATAAAGCGGTGCGTCACGCGGAATTTCTCGCTTCGGCCGAAAATGGCGAGATCACCTTGCTCAACGTTCTGCCGAACAGCAGCCGTTCGCTATTGCGCGGTTTTACGGCGGATATTCGTAAGTTTGAAGCCTATATGGAAGAAGAGTCGGAGAAAAAAATGCGCGAGGTGGCGCGACTGTTCGCCATCCCCATGACGCGGATCCATACCCGCGTAGTCTTTGGCAACGTGCGTGACGAAATTCTGGCTATCAGTAACAACAAAGAGTTCGATGTCATTGTGATTGGTTCCCGCAAACCAGGGATCTCCACCCATCTGCTGGGCTCCAACGCCGAGTCAATTCTGCGCTACGCCAAAACGCCGGTATTGGTCGTTAGATAATCCCTTCAATGAGGACGGCTGCGTCGGCCATGCCGGCAGCCGTCTGACTCTTATTCTTCACTAAACCAGTCGCGGTTCTCCTGGCGAATCAGCAGTACGGATTCGCTGATTTCATGCAAATGGATACTCATGGCTTTTTCTACCGCCTCGGCATCGCGTTTTTCCAGCGCGGTGAAAATCTCATGATGCTGGTGCAGAAGCATCTCCGGAGAGGTGACATGGTCCAGACTCATATAGCGGACGCGATCGATGGCGGCTTTAATATTTTCCACCGTCTCCCAGGCCAGCTGACAGTCGGCGATAATCGACAGCTTCTGGTGAAATTCATCATCGAGCAGGAAAAAGTCGTTTAACTGCTGCCGATCAACGGCAATACGCTGCTGGTGAAGATTCTGTTCCAGCTGATAAAGTTGCTCTTCGTTAATCATGCCGGCGGCACGGCGAACCACCGCGCACTCAATCGCCTGGCGGACGAAGCAACCATTACGCACCTGCGACAATGAGATTTTATTGACGTAGCTACCGCGCTGGGGACGAATCTGGATAAGTCCGTTTTCCGCCAGCTTAATGAAGGCTTCGCGCACCGGCTGACGAGACACCGCAAAACGCACGGAGACTTCTTTCTCCGACAGCGGTGTACCAGGCGGGATCAGGCAGTGAACGATATCCCGGCGGAGGATGCGATAAATTTGCTGATTGACGGGTTGCGTCGGATTCAGTTGCGATTCTGCGGCCATTGATGGTTACTTTTTAGGGGGTTATGCGCACTATTTTACGCGTTTTTTGCGTTTCCGCCCATACCCGGCCCGCAGGCCGGGTGGCTGACGGTTAGCCCTGACGGTGAACGCTGAGTCCGGCAAAGCTCTGACTCACCGGCATCATCTCCAGGGTGTTGATGTTGACATGTTTCGGCAGGGTGGCGACCCACCAGACCGCCTCGGTCACATCTTCCGGCGTTAGCGCTTGGGTATTTTCGTAAGCTTTTTCGGCTTTAGCGTCATCGCCCTTAAAGCGGACGTTAGAAAACTCGGTGCCGCCCACCAGACCCGGCTCGATGTCGGTCACGCGCACCGCGGTGCCGTGCAGGTCGGTACGAAGATTGAGGCTAAACTGACGGACAAAGGCTTTGGTCGCCCCATAGACGTTTCCGCCGGCGTAAGGCCAGCTGCCTGCCGTAGAGCCGATATTGATGATATGGCCGCGATTGCGCTCAACCATCCCCGGCAGCACGGCGCGGGTCATGTACACCAGCCCTTTATTATTGGTGTCGATCATATCTTCCCAGTCTTCCACACTGGCGCGGTGCGCCGGCTCCAGACCAAGCGCCAGGCCGGCGTTGTTCACCAGCACATCGATAGCCTGCCACTCGGCGGGCAGGTCAGCAATCAGCGTCTCAATGGCGGCGCGGTTGCGGACGTCAAGTTGCGCGATATAAAGGTTATCGCCCAGCTCGTCTTTCAGCGTCTTCAGGCGCTCTTCACGACGACCGGTGGCAATCACTTTATGACCGTTAGCGATAAAACGGCGAGTAATACTTTCACCAAAACCGGCGGTGGCGCCGGTGACCATGATAATCATCTTACTGTTCCTCAACGCTTTTTGTGTTTTCATACCATAGCACGCACAGGCGGCGACCGGTAACGGAAATCATTGCGACCCCTTAAGGAGAGGCCTAATCTTACAGCATTAGCCTGTACAGGAGAGAAAGATGTCCGAACGAAACCCCTTTTTTAGCGTCAGTACGTTGCCTTACCAGGCGCCGCCGTTCGATGTGATTGACGACAGCCACTATCGCCCGGCGTTTGATGAGGGCGTCCGGCAGCAGCGGGCCGAAATTCGCGCTATTATCGACAATCCGCAGCCGGCCAGTTTCGCCAACACGCTCGAGGCGCTGGAGCAGAGTGGTCAGCTGCTGGCGCGGGTGACGCGGGTCTTTTTCGCCATGGCTGGCGCCCATACCAATCCTTATATTCAATCACTGGATGAACAATTTTCCGCCGAACTCGCCGATCTGGGGAATGACATCTGGCTTAATGCGGCCTTGTTTCAGCGCGTGAACAGCGTCTACGAGCAGCGCGACGCGCTGGCGCTGGACAGCGAGTCCTATCGTCTCCTGACCCTGACGTGGCAACGTTTTGTTCACGCCGGGGCGACGCTGGCTCCCGAGCAGCAGGCGGCGCTGCGCGCACTGAACACCGAAGCGGCTACGCTGCAAAGTCAGTTCCAGCAGCGACTGCTGGGAGCGGCAAAAAGCGGCAGCCTGGTGGTTGATTACCGGCATCAACTGGCTGGCCTGAGCGATGAGGAGATAGCGGCGGCGGCTGACGCAGCGCGTGAAAGAGGGCTTAGCGACCGCTGGTTGCTGACGCTGACCAATACCACCCAGCAGCCGCAGCTGCTTGCGCTGCGCGACCGGCAAACGCGGGAGAATCTCTTCGCCGCCGGCTGGACCCGCAATCAGCAGGGCGATGAGCATGATACGCGTGACCTGGTACTGCGGCTGGCGGCGATCCGCGCACAGCAGGCTGAGCTGTTGGGAGCCGCTGATTACGCCAGCTGGGCGCTGACCGATCAAATGGCGGCTTCCCCGGCGGAGGCATTGGGCTTTATGCGCCGGATAGCGCCGGCGGCGCGGGCGAGGGCGGAACGAGAGCTGGCGGACATCCAGCAGGTGATCGACAACGAAGGCGGGGGTTTTCGCGCGACGGCATGGGACTGGCTTTACTACAGCGAGCAGGTGCGGCGGGCTGCCTATGCCATTGATGACGCGCAGCTCAAACCCTATTTTGCCCTCGAGCGGGTGCTGCACGACGGTGTATTCTGGACGGCCTCGCAGCTCTTTGGGCTGCGCTTTGTTGAGCGCTTTGATATACCGGTCTATCACCCGGATGTGCGGGTCTGGGAGATCTTCGATCACAACGGCGAAGGGATGGCGCTGTTTTACGGTGACTACTACGCTCGTGACTCAAAGAGCGGCGGCGCATGGATGGATGTGTTTGTCGAACAGTCGACTCTGCGCGCGCAGCGCCCGGTTATCTACAATGTCTGCAACTACGTCCGTCCGCAGGCAGGGCAGAGCGCGCTGCTGTCGTGGGATGAGGTGATCACCCTGTTTCATGAGTTCGGCCATACCCTGCATGGGCTGTTCGCCAGCCAGCGCTACGCCAGTCTCTCGGGGACCAATACGCCGCGCGATTTTGTCGAATTTCCTTCGCAGATCTTCGAACACTGGGCCAGCCAGCCGCAGGTGTTTGCCCACTACGCGAAGCACTACCAGTCCGGGGAGCCGATGCCGCAGGCGCTACGCGACAATATGTTGCGTGCGGCAACCTTCAATAAAGGGTACGACATGAGCGAGCTGTTGGCTGCTGCGTTACTCGATATGCGGTGGCATAGCCTGTCGACCTCGGCATTACCGGAGGAGGTGGACGCGTTTGAGCAGCTGGTGCTTCGGGAAGAGAACCTGGATCTGGCGGCGGTCCCCCCGCGCTATCGCAGCAGCTATTTCTCCCATATCTTCGGCGGCGGCTATGCGGCAGGCTATTACGCCTATCTGTGGACCCAGATGCTGGCCGACGACGGCTATCAATGGTTCGTGGAGCAGGGCGGTTTGACCCGTGAAAACGGTCAGCGCTTCCGGGAAGCGATTCTGTCGCGAGGCAATAGCACTGATTTAGCTGAACTTTATCGCCAGTGGCGCGGCCACGATCCACAGATTGAGCCGATGCTGGAAAACCGTGGGCTGAGTGCGTAGGGCCATTTCGGGCTGACACGATAACCGGGCGCGATGCCCGGTTTTTTTTCGATTTTTTCTTCCCCAAAATCCCTCCAAAACTTTTCCCCAAAATGAATCTTTAAATTTTGCTAAATTTGCATGGGGGTACGGCCCAATTTTTCACGTAGCTACACCTTTACTTTCACCCAATCGAGACCCCGATCGTTGTGATACTGTGCTGTCATCTTTTCTGATGAGTGTCCTAACAGCTGTTGGGTATTGATTCCCTGTGCCTCATACAGACGTTCGGACAGTGAGCGCTGCTCATGGAAAGTAGGCATTGTTTTCCCTCTTTCAATGGAAAGGTTAGTGCTATCCACTGCGAGTTTGAAGGAAACGCTAAGGCTGTTCTCGCCAACCTGATCGCCGGCTTTTACTTTCCCGCTGGACATTACGTGGTGAAGAAGCCACGGGCTAACAACCCGATCCCTACAGCGCTTGATCACTTGTGCCAGGCTAATGTCCAGCACCTCACTGCGCAAACTGAGTGGAATAGCAAGTTTCACACCTGTCTTTAGCTGTTTAACGTGCAGGTATCCATCCCAAACATCTGAGAACTTCATTTTGGCGAGATCACCGCGCCTTTGTCCGGTGACTATCGCCAACAGCATGGAGTTTTGAACGTAAGGGGCCATATCGCTGGCCGCTTCAAAGATCGCTTGCCACATTTCAAAATTCAGTCGAGAGCGGTTTACTCGAGCAACGACTTTTCTGGTAGCTAGTGCCGGGTTGTATCCTGGCTCAACTTCGCCCGCATGTTGTGCTTCCCTGAACAAATCGATCCAGACGCTACGAAGCGTTTGTGCCATTCGTGCTTTACCTTTGGCTTTATATTCGTCGGTAATGGCTGCAAGCATTTTCGTGGTTACTTCCTGTATCCCAACATCAGGCATCCGTTGTGCAAGAACACCGACGCATGTCTTTCTCGATTTGAGCGTATTAAGTTTTATTTCGTTATCACTGAGTCGCTCCTCTTGAATCTTTAGATAACGGTCTATCCATACCCGCATCCGTATGGATTTTTTTGAATTAACCTTTTTATGATTCACCATATCTATGAGGGCAAACGACTGAGCCGTTTCCTGTTGTGCCAGCAGGCGATTAAGTTCAGTTGCGGCCTGACTGGCCGCATCCTGATCAGTGCCAAACCCGATAAACTGACCGGTTAAGGGGTGCCGGTATTGCCAGTAAGTTTTGCTGTTACGTTTATCCAATTTGCAATAAAGATTTGGAATATTAACTTTGTGATCACGTGGTCTGGCTGCCATTAATTACTCGCTCCATTAGCGTTTTAACCGCTTTCGGCATGCGGGGTGGTAGAACCGGCGATGTGATTAAGCCTATGAATTTTGCATCTTCATCTATAACCCATCGCCGACCAAGCTTTAGCGCCCTCGGGATCGTTTGTCCCGTTTTTGCAATTCTGTGCAACGACGCTCTGGATGGCGGATGCTTAAACCCATTAGGACCGGAAGCCCAGTCTTCTAAGCTAACGAGCTGTCCCATGTAAACCTCCAGTTTGATTAATATGAGCCATCAAAGCCCGATAGGGTGATATTCCGATATCAGGAAACCTGACCGGGTAAATGCCGGAGCCGCCGGGCGCAGTTCATGGCCGTGGCCACGTAGCTGCAATTCCTATTAACGACCTCAACAGTGATTTTTGTGCCCTGAACCACGACGGTATAGGTCCGCTTCATTTTCTGCCTGCCATAATCGCCATAAAGCTCAACATGTTTTGCCAGTGCCGCATCGCACGCCTGGCGGCCCAGCGGTGATTGTTTGCTTCGGTTAATCAGTCGCATATTCACCTCACACAAAGACATCAACCGGATCGCCAGCTGCGCGCGCGTTGTCGTTCGCTTCCCGGCGGAGGCCGAGAACATAGCCAACGGGATCCCAACTGGACAGAATTGCATTGAGCTCTTTCTGGCTGTGCCAGGTTGTCAGGCGTTTTTTAAGCCCGGTGGCGCAGGCGCGCACGTTCGCCCGAGTGGGGCCAGCCATCTTCATGCACAAGCACAAAGTCAGAAGCAGATCCGAATATTCATCGGCGGCAGCGCGCAATATAGCGGGATCAATGCTAGCTTCCAGCTCAGGTAATCGATGTTTAAGACTCATGCTGTCAGCTCCTCAATTCGTTTGAACTCAATAACCCAAACCCATGGATTGGAATTCCAGGATTCGTCGCCGTAGATTGACGCCCACAGGCGCGCGAACACATCAGCCACACAGTCGCCACTCTTCATGTCGGCGGTACTGCACCCTTCGCGTAGCGCATCGCGATCACTAATACTCTTCAACCGCTCAACCCGCACGCCGGTGATTTCCAGCAGAATGCGGCTGGCCCAGCGCGGCATATGGATAGATGGTCGCCAGCAGCAATGCAGTTCATCATCTGCATCGTAAAACTCTGGCGCAGGCACGCCGTCAGCCTTGTAAACACAAAACTCTGACTTCTCAAAAGGAGTTGAGTCTTTGCAATAGCTATCCATAAGGTCGAAATCGAATAGCGGCCCCTGAAACGTCTCTCGCACCCAGATACGATCGCCGACGGAACCGAACGGACATGGATGCCAGAAATCGAAAGCATGCTCTGCATCTTCGCTCCACGGCCATTTGCTACCGTCTTCACGCTCACCAATTTCAGTGAACCGAGTCTGTTTCCATTTGATAGGTCGCCGGGTCTGCGTCTTCCGGCCGTCAAGGATGGCCCGCACCATCTCAGCGTTAAAAATCATTCCGCGTTCAGTAATTTTCGTCATATCGTTACCGGGAGGGCGAGCCCTCCCGCCCCCCTTAGCCCACGTATTCCGGTTTCATGTCGTCCAGGGTGATGCGGAACTGGTCGTACAGTTCATCGCCCAGGTAACGTTTGGCGGTATTGAGAACACCTTCGGCTTTAGCAAACGATTCTGCGGCTTCCGGATCGCCAGGATTTGGCAGTGAATTGATAGCCGCTTCCACCCGGTTACGGTGATCAGCCAGGTGATATTGACGAACGGCTTTATTTTTCAGTTCCGTGTATAGCGCGGTACCAAGTGTTGGTTTTTGGGTTTCGATGTCGCCACGGATTGCGCTTGCCTGGTCGACTGTCACTGCTTTTTCAATGCGGTCACGCAAATCGTCGGCTAACTGATCGATATTTTTGGTTGATTCCTGTGCACTAGCTGATGTTCCCGCACTGCTGGCAATCTCATCAATGGTGACCCTTTCAACAGGCGAGGGGTTGATCACCTTCTCCTCACGCTCATCAATTTCATCGGCGGTATAGACACCGAGGATCACATCCGGGCAGTACAGTCGCGCCCAACGTTTAACTGCGAGATAGGCCAGTTGCTGGCGGGGGTCGCTCGCCCACAGTGTAGAGTTGCGGACTTGTGCCTGCGAAAGCATCAGCACAAGCTCGCGAGGTTCTGATTCTCCTTTGAGGGTTGCCCAGGCGCGGACGCCCACGCCAGCTTCATCTTGCAAATCCCAGCCCGGCGCGATGTAGTCGTTACCTTTGCCGCTGGTTTTTTTAATGAAGCGGCCAACGATATTTTCCCATGCACCAAACCATTCAAAGTGAATACGGTCTTTTGTCGGAGCCATGGTGTTAATTACCGCATTCACCAGTTGTGCCTCATAGCCAAGCACACCTGAGTTACCCACGATGAAGGTTTTCTGTGCCACTGCAAACGGATCCATACCCCAACGCGCTGCCTGCATCACTACAGCCATGCACGCATCTGGTTTCCCGCGATAATGCTCAGGCACGAAGTTTCCACTATTGGCCATTACTTCCGAGAGCGTGCGCAGGCGGTTGAACAATTCACCGTTCGTCAGGATAGAAACGTTGTCGATCTTCTGGGTCTGGTTTTCAGTAGTTGCGACTAAATTGGACATTGTTATTCCCCCTTATGCCTGTACGCGCAGCGCTTCGAGACGGCGCATATCAAAATCGTTAAGTTCTTCGGTGTAGTCTTCGGTAATCGGCGCCGGCCATTCGCCAGTGTCGAAACCGTTCGCGATGGCACGCATTGCTTTGCGATATTCCAGCATGCCGAGTTCCAGCATTTCTTCGGATCCTGTCAAAATCCCCCGCCTGAACGGCCTGTTTGCTGACAATATTAGAAC
>OKDE01000321.1_pt1 | contig 17288 bp, 14 predicted proteins | sample 1613501 | NCBI WGS metagenome assembly OKDE01 (sample SAMN04436860, study PRJEB24849) | human gut metagenome | biome: human gut; feature: NICU; material: stool | host: Homo sapiens | place: USA: Saint Louis, MO | collected 2011-09-07
GGGAGAGTTTCTTGTGACGGGCACAAAAAAACTCCATGCCACCGCAGACATAGAGGGACTATTGAATGTTCTCAATAAACGTCCTCGGTAGGAAATTAAGACTCGCGTCACCTACTGTCTTCGGTACAGTTAATATTTAACCTCGACTAACTTACCATAGATAAGCTAGTCGAGTCAAGTACTTTTCTAAAAATTAATTAGATAGCCGTTTGTTCAACATGGATACCAGGTCCAAATGTTGTTGTCATTGAAATGTTTTTGATGTATTGACCTTTAGCAGTCGCAGGTTTTGCTTTTACTAAAGTTTCGTTGATTGTGTTAAAGTTTTCAACCAATTTCGCATCGTCAAATGATACTTTACCGATTGGTACATGAACGTTACCAGCTTTATCAACACGGTACGTTACTTTACCAGCTTTAACTTCTTCAACTGCTTTTGTAACATCCATCGTTACAGTACCAGTTTTAGGGTTAGGCATTAAACCTTTTGGTCCAAGCACACGACCTAATTTACCAACTGTAGCCATCATGTCAGGTGTCGCAACAACAACGTCAAAGTCGAACCATCCGCCTTGGATTTTTGCAACCATGTCGTCGTCGCCTACGAAATCTGCACCAGCAGCTTCAGCTTCTTTAGCTTTCTCACCTTTAGCGAAAACTAAAACTTTAACATCTTTACCAGTTCCGTGTGGAAGAACAACAGCTCCTCTAACTTGTTGGTCAGCATGTCTTGGGTCTACACCTAATCTTACGTGTAATTCGATAGTTTCATCGAATTTAGCTTTTGCAGTTTTAACAGCAAGCTCTAAAGCTTCTGCTGGAGTATATAATGCATTTTTATCTATTAATTTTGAACTTTCAATATATTTCTTTCCCATTAATATAATCCTCCTTTGTGGTATTAGCGGTTTTTACCTCCCACCGATTTGAATAAATTATTCTACTACTACTACACCCATACTTCTAGCAGTACCTTCGATCATGCTCATTGCAGTTTCGATTGTTGCAGCATTTAAGTCTGGCATTTTTAATTCAGCAATTTTTCTTATTTGCTCTTTAGTGATGTTTCCAACTTTAGTTCTGTTTGGAACACCTGATCCACTTTCTAAGCCTAATTCTTTCTTTATAAGAACTGCAGCTGGTGGAGTTTTTAATATGAAGCTGAATGATCTGTCTTGATATACAGTTATTACAACTGGTATTATTAAGCCAGCTTTATCAGCAGTCTTTGCGTTGAATTCTTTACAGAATCCCATTATGTTTACACCGTGTTGACCTAAAGCTGGTCCTACTGGTGGTGCTGGTGTTGCTTTTCCTGCAGGAAGTTGAAGTTTTATCATTCCTGTTACTTTCTTAGCCATGAGTTTATTCCTCCTATACTGTGGTAATTATCGGACTTCCGCCCTCCCACTTGATCGAGACGTTAGTCTGATTTTTAATCTAATTTTTCTACTTGATTAAAATCTAGTTCAGCTAGAGTTTCTCTACCGAACATATCTACTAAGGCTTTTATTTTGCCTTTTTCAACATTTATTTCTTGGATTATAGCAGCAAAACCACTTAAAGCTCCTGAAATAATGTTTATAGTTTCTCCTACCTCCAAGTCGATATCCATAGCAGTTTTCATTACTCCCATAGATTCTACCTCTTCATCGGTAAGTGGTACAGGTTTTGACCCTGGACCTACAAATCCAGTTACTCCTCTTGTATTTCTTACGACATACCAAGATTCATCTGTCATAACCATGTTTACTATAACATATCCTGGGAATTTTTTCTTTAAAGTAACTTTTATCTTACCATCTTTTTCTTCTGCACTCTCTTCCATAGGAACTTGAATGTCTAAGATTAAAGATTCTAAGTTTCTGTTCTCTATAGTCTTCTCAAGATTTGCTTTAACTTTATTTTCGTATCCTGAATATGTGTGTACTACGTACCATCTAGCTCTATCACTCATATCATACCGGTGAATAAATCACCAAACCTCCCTTATATTATTTAAGTCCAAACACTAACTCAAAGAGGTTCTTAAATACAAAATCCATTACTCCTATTAAAGCAATAGATATTACAGTAAATACAATTACTGCAATAATGGCCTTTTTAGCTTCTTCTTTTGGTGGCCAAGTTATTCTTTTGATTTCAGCCTTAACCCCTCTAAAGAACTTTGTTATACCAAAGCCTCTGCTTTTTTCATTTACATTTTGCTTTGCAGCCATAAATTCACATCCTTAACACCATAATAATGCATTAGAATTTTCTATCCAAAACACTACTTAGTTTCTCTGTGAAGAGTATGAGTCTTACAGAATTTGCAGTATTTTTTCATCTCTATTCTATTAGGATCGTTTTTCTTATTTTTCATAGTGTTGTAGTTTCTTTGCTTGCACTCAGTACATGCTAAAGTTACTTTTACTCTCACGTTCAGCACCTCCAGTTTTGTTGTATATTAAAAGTAGTTCTATCTACCAATACACTGCTAGTTAATTACTAAAATACATTATCATAAATATACACAAGTGTCAACAAACGTTGGCTATGTAAAGGACTAGGTTATTTAACCCAGTCCTTATTATGATAAACTATATGTTATTTTGCTTAAAACTACTCGATTATTGAAGTAACAACTCCTGAACCTACAGTTCTTCCACCTTCTCTGATAGCGAATCTTAATCCTTCATCCATAGCGATTTCTGTGATTAATTCAACTTCCATGTCGATGTGGTCTCCAGGCATAACCATTTCCATTCCTTCTGGTAATTTGATTGATCCTGTAACGTCTGTTGTTCTGAAGTAGAATTGTGGTCTGTATCCATCGAAGAATGGAGTATGTCTTCCACCTTCTTCTTTTTTAAGTACGTATACTTGACCTACGAATTTTTTGTGTGGGTTGATTGTTCCAACTTGTGCTAAAACTTGACCTCTTTCGATGTCAGTTCTTTGGATACCTCTTAATAATGCTCCGATGTTATCTCCAGCTTGTGCTTCATCTAATAACTTTCTGAACATTTCGATTCCTGTTACAACAGTTTTTCTTCTTTCTTCAGTTAATCCGATTACTTCTACTTCGTCTCCTACATGTAGAACTCCTCTTTCAACTCTTCCTGTTGCAACTGTTCCTCTACCAGTGATTGTGAATACGTCCTCTACTGGCATTAAGAATGGCTTATCTGTTGCTCTTTCTGGTGTTGGGATGTAGCTATCTACAGCATCCATTAACTCTCTGATACAAGCTGTTGCAGCTTCGTCAGTTGGGTTTTCTAATGCTACTAAAGCTGATCCCTTGATTACTGGAATATCGTCTCCTGGGAAGTTGTACTCGCTTAATAACTCTCTAACTTCCATTTCAACTAATTCTAATAATTCTTCGTCGTCAACCATATCTGCTTTGTTTAAGAATACTACGATGTGGTCAACTCCAACTCTTGATGATAATAAGATGTGCTCTCTTGTTTGAGGCATTGGACCATCAGCTGCTGAACAAACTAATATAGCTCCATCCATTTGAGCTGCTCCAGTGATCATGTTTTTAACGTAGTCAGCATGTCCTGGACAGTCAACGTGAGCGTAGTGTCTGTTAGCTGTTTCGTACTCAACGTGTGCTGTGTTGATTGTGATTCCTCTTTCTTTTTCTTCTGGAGCTTTATCTATTTCATCATATTTGAATGCTTCTGCTCCACCAGCTTGTGCTAAAACTGTTGTTATAGCTGCTGTTAAAGTTGTTTTACCGTGGTCTACGTGACCGATTGTTCCAATGTTAACGTGTGGTTTGCTTCTTTCAAATTTTGCTTTTGACATTGCAAATTCCTCCTTTAATTTAAAAATATTATATACATTTATATATTAAAGAAGCTTTAAAAGCTTCTTTAATTATTTATTTTTTTTACCTGCAACTTCTTCTTGGATGCTCTTAGGAACGTCATCATAGTGATCGAATTCCATTGCATAAGTTCCTCTACCTTGAGTTCTTGATCTTAATGCAGTTGCGTATCCAAACATTTCTGATAGTGGGATGAATGCTCTTATGATTTGTGCACCATTTCTTGAGTCCATTCCTTCCATTCTACCTCTTCTTGAGTTAACATCTCCTATAACGTCTCCCATGTACTCTTCTGGTACAGTGATTTCAACTTTCATTATAGGCTCAAGTAATACAGCATCAGCTTTAGCCATAGCGTTTTTGAATGCCATAGATCCAGCTATTTTGAATGCCATTTCAGATGAATCGACATCATGGTATGATCCGTCGAATAATCTTATTTTGAAGTTTATAACTGGGTATCCAGCTATTATACCACTTTCTGCAGCTTCTCTGATTCCGTTATCTACTGCTGGAATGTATTCTCTTGGAATAGCTCCTCCAACGATAGCATTTTCGAATTCATATTCGCCTTCAGTTGGTATCATTTCTATCTTACAGTGACCGTATTGTCCTCTACCACCAGATTGTCTAGCAAATTTAGCTTCTGCTTCAACAGCCTTTTTGATAGTTTCTTTGTAAGCAACTTGAGGAGCACCTACGTTACACTCAACTTTGAATTCTCTTTGTAATCTATCAACGATGATATCTAAGTGAAGCTCACCCATACCAGCTATGATAGTTTGACCTGTTTCTTGATCAGTCCAAGTTTTGAAAGTTGGATCCTCTTCAGCAAGCTTTGATAAAGCTATACCCATTTTTTCTTGACCAGCTTTTGTCTTTGGCTCGATAGCTATAGATATAACTGGCTCTGGGAATTCCATCTTTTCAAGTATTATTGGAGCTGCTTCCGTACATAAAGTATCTCCAGTAGTTGTATTCTTAAGACCTATTACAGCTCCTAATTCAGCTGCTTCTAATGATTCAACTTCCTCTCTTGAGTTAGCGTGCATCTTAACAAGTCTTCCTATTCTTTCTTTTTTACCCTTAGTTGAGTTTAATACGTATGAACCGCTCTCTAAAACTCCTGAGTAAACTCTTGTGAATGCTAATCTTCCAACGAATGGGTCAGTAGCTATTTTGAATGCTAAAGCTGACATTGGAGCGTCATCTGAAGCTTCTCTAACTTCTTCTTCACCGTCTAAGTTAGTACCTTTAACAGCAGGTATGTCTAATGGTGATGGTAAGTAATCAACAACACCATCGATCATTTGTTGAACACCTTTGTTTTTGTATGATGATCCACAGATAACTGGGATTATTTCATTGTTGATAGTAGCTTTTCTTAAAGCAACTTTTAATTCTTCAAGAGTTAATTCTTCACCTTCTAAGTATTTCATCATTAACTCTTCATCAGTTTCAGCTATAGCTTCAATCATAGCAGCTCTGTACTCTTCTGCTTTATCAGCTAAATCAGCTGGAACATCACTTACTTCTATATCTTTTCCTAAGTCATCTTTGAAGATTATTGCTTGGTTAGTTAATAAATCAACCATTCCTTGGAATTGATCTTCTTGACCTATTGGAATTTGAATTGCAACAGCATTAGCTTGTAATCTTTCTCTAACTGTGTTTATACAGTTGTAGTAGTCTGCTCCTGTAGCATCCATTTTGTTTACGTATATCATTCTTGGAACGCCGTACTTGTCTGCCTGTCTCCAAACAGTTTCAGTTTGTGGTTCAACTCCACTCTTAGCATCAAGAACAGTAACAGCTCCATCAAGAACTCTTAATGATCTTTCAACCTCAACTGTGAAGTCTACGTGTCCTGGAGTATCGATTATGTTTAATTCATAACCTTTCCAGAAACAAGTTGTAGCAGCAGAAGTTATTGTTATACCTCTTTCTTGCTCTTGAGCCATCCAGTCCATAGTTGAAGCTCCATCATGAGTTTCCCCTATTTTGTGGTTTCTTCCTGTATAGAAAAGAATACGCTCAGTAGTAGTTGTTTTACCAGCATCTATATGTGCCATTATTCCGAAGTTACGGAATTTTTCTAACGGATATTGTCTAGCCATTGTGACTCCTCCTCTCAACGTATAGTGTTTTTAAATTCAACAAAACTGTTTTGGCTTTTAGCCAAAACAGTTTCATTTTATTAATATCTGTAATGAGCAAATGCTTTATTAGCTTCAGCCATTTTGTGAGTATCTTCTCTCTTCTTAACAGCTGCTCCAGTATTGTTAGCTGCATCCATTAATTCTCCAGCTAATCTTTCTCTCATGTACTTCTCGCCTCTTTTTCTTGAAGCTGCAAGAAGCCATCTTAATCCTAAAGTCTGTCTTCTTTCAGGTCTTACTTCTATTGGAACTTGGTAGTTAGCACCACCTATTCTTCTAGCTTTAACCTCTAATAAAGGCATTATGTTGTTCATTGCTTCCTCAAAAACTTCCATAGCATCTCTGCCAGTTTTCTCATTGATTATTTGGAAAGCATCGTAGCATATTTTTTGTGCTACTCCTTTTTTACCATCTTCCATTACGTTATTTATTAACTTAGTAACAACTTTTGAATTGTACACTGGATCTGGTAATACATCTCTTTTTGCAATATGTCCTTTTCTTGGCACTTTTCTTCCCTCCTTAACAATTTTTGTTTAAGTTCATCGGTACTCGACACAACTTAATCGATTGTCGTAAAGTGCTTGCTTCATAATCTATATTTAAACTTCGAACAGTTATTTATCTAAACTTGAAGACATAGCACTTAAACTAAGTTTAAGCAACAATTATTTCTTTTGCTTTGGTTTCTTAGCACCGTACTTTGATCTTCCTTGCATTCTGTTAGCTACTCCAGCTGAGTCTAAAGCTCCTCTTACTATGTGGTATCTAACACCAGGAAGGTCTTTAACTCTTCCACCTCTTATAAGAACAACACTATGCTCTTGTAAGTTGTGGCCTACACCAGGAATGTAAGCTGTTACTTCGTATCCATTAGTTAATCTTACTCTGGCGATTTTTCTTAACGCTGAGTTAGGTTTCTTAGGAGTAGTTGTTTTAACTACAGTACAAACTCCTCTTTTTTGTGGACACTCTTTAAGAGCTGGTGCAGTTGATTTTGATGCTACTGTTTTTCTGCCTTTTCTTACTAATTGGCTTATAGTTGGCATACTTTCACCTCCTGATAAATTATTTAACTATCTATATAAATTTTAGATGTTAACACTCTAATCTAAGATTAATGCTACAGCTGATTTTACATCTATGCCACACATTTCCCCTAGAATTTTCATGTTTTTAACATGTTTTATTTCAATTCCACATTTTTCCGCTAATTCTACCAATGGAGTGACCATTTTATCGTTAGCATTTTTTGCAACATACAAAATTTTTCCTTCACCGTTTTTCATAGCTTTTGTGGACTGTTTTATGCCAATAACTTTTTTTCCTAAAAGTCTGTCTACCATAAGATTACCTCCATTGTAAATAATCATGTAGACAAGTTAATCCCTTAGTACTTTGCTAATCACACAAACTGTATTTTATCATCTAAGAATACTACTGTCAACAAAATTAATCTTATTCTTCAATCTCAATTATTGTTTCAGTCTCTTGATTACTGTTTTCAGTATTTAATTTTAATGATCTATACTTCATCATACCTGTACCTGCTGGAATTAACTTACCAATTATAACATTTTCTTTTAATCCAACAAGAGGATCAATTTTTCCTTTGATTGCTGCATCAGTAAGAACTCTTGTTGTTTCTTGGAATGATGCTGCTGATAAGAAACTATCTGTAGCAAGAGCTGCTTTAGTAATACCAAGAAGAACTATATCTCCTTGAGCTTTTTCTCCTCCAAAGCTTTCAACTCTTTCATTTTCAGCTCTGAAATCGAACATATCAATCATTACACCTGGTAATAAATTAGTATCACCTTGCTCTGTTACTTTTATCTTTCTAGTCATTTGTCTAACTACAACTTCTAAGTGCTTATCGTTGATATCAACCCCTTGAAGTCTGTAAACTTTTTGAACTTCTGAAAGTAAGTATTCTCTTGCACCATCAACACCCTTAATGCTCATGATATCATGTGGGTTAACTGAACCTTCTGTTATTTCATCTCCAGCTCCAATAGCTATACCATCTTTAACTTTTAATCTTGATCCAAATGGTATGTCATAGCTATATTCTTCTCCTGAATCAGTAACAACATAAACAGTTCTCTTCTTCTTAGTTTCTTCTATTCTTACAGTACCTGCAACTTCACTTACAATTGCTAATCCTTTTGGTTTTCTTGCTTCGAATAACTCTTCAACCCTTGGAAGACCTTGAGTTATATCTGCTCCAGCAACTCCACCTGTATGGAATGTTCTCATTGTAAGCTGTGTTCCTGGTTCTCCGATTGACTGAGCAGCTACGATACCAACAGCTTCACCAATATTAATTTTATATGATGTTGCCATGTTCATACCATAACACTTAGTACATACTCCAACCTTAGAATCACATGTAAATACTGATCTTATTTTTACTTTTTGAATTCCAGTGTCAGCTATTTTTTCAGCTAAAATTGGATCCATGTAAGTATCTTTTGCAGCTAAAAGCTCTCCAGTTTCTGGATGGAAAACATCTTCTGCAGTATATCTTCCTGTTAATCTTTCAGCTAATTGTTCAACTACTTCTGAACCTTCTTTTATTTCTTCAACGTAAATACCATTTTGAGTTCCACAGTCGTGTTCTCTTACTATAACATCTTGGCTTACGTCAACAAGTCTTCTTGTTAAGTAACCTGAGTCAGCAGTCTTAAGTGCTGTATCGGCGTTACCTTTTCTAGCTCCGTGAGTAGATATGAAGTACTCTAATACGTCAAGACCTTCTCTAAATGATGCTCTGATTGGTAACTCGATGATTTTACCTGATGGACTCGCCATAAGTCCTCTCATACCAGCTAACTGTTTGATCTGTGACTTAGATCCTCTGGCTCCTGAGTCTGCCATCATGAATATTGGGTTAAATTTATCCAAACTATTCATTAATGTATCCGCAACTTCCTCAGTAGTCTCAGTCCATTTTTCTATAACTCTTTCATATCTTTCATCTTCAGATATAAGACCTCTTCTATACATTTTTTCGATCTTATCTACAGTTTCATCAGCTTCTTTTAATAGTTCATATTTCTTTTGAGGAACTATCATATCTGAAGCAGCAACTGTAACAGCTCCAATTGATGAATAATGATATCCTGTTGCTTTTATGTTATCAAGCATTATTGAAGTCTTAGTTGGACCATGCTTTAAGTAACATTTATCTATTATTTTTCCTAATGACTTTTTAGTTATTAAGAAATCTATTTCTAAATTGAACATTTCTTCAGGATTTTCTCTATTTACAAAACCTAAGTCTTGAGGTATACATTCATTGAATATTATAAATCCTGGAGTTGTTTTGATTATTCCTGACTTAAGCTCTCCGTCTATTTCTTTAGTAACTTTAACGTTAATCTTAGCATGAATATCAACTTCTTTTAATTGGTAAGCCATTATTACTTCATCAAATGATGCGAAGTATTTTCCTTCACCTTTAGCTCCGTCTTTATCCATTGTTAAGTAATATGAACCAAGAACCATATCCTGAGTAGGTACACAAACTGGTCTACCATCAGAAGGTTTCATTATATTACCTGCTGCAAGCATTAAGAATCTAGCTTCTGCTTGAGCTTCAACTGATAAAGGTACGTGAACAGCCATTTGGTCTCCATCGAAGTCAGCGTTGTATGCTGTACATACAAGTGGATGAAGTTTTATAGCTCTACCTTCAACTAATACTGGTTGGAATGCTTGAATACCTAGTCTATGTAGAGTAGGTGCTCTGTTTAGTAATACTGGATGGTCTGCTATAACTTCTTCAAGTACATCCCATACTTGTGGCATTACTCTTTCAACCATTCTCTTAGCACTCTTTATGTTATGAGCAACTCCGTCTTCAACTAATTTCTTCATAACGAAAGGCTTGAATAATTCTAAAGCCATTTCTTTTGGAAGACCACATTGATACATTTTTAATTCAGGACCAACAACGATAACTGATCTTCCTGAATAGTCAACCCTCTTACCAAGAAGGTTTTGTCTGAATCTTCCTTGCTTACCTTTAAGCATATCTGATAATGATTTAAGAGGTCTGTTTCCAGGACCAGTTACAGGTCTTCCTCTTCTACCGTTATCTATTAAAGCATCTACAGCCTCTTGAAGCATTCTCTTTTCGTTTCTAACTATTATGTCAGGAGCGCCAAGGTCTAATAACTTCTTAAGTCTGTTATTTCTATTTATAACTCTTCTGTATAAATCATTTAAATCTGAAGTAGCAAATCTACCTCCATCTAATTGAACCATAGGTCTTAAATCAGGTGGTATAACTGGTATTACATCTACTACCATCCATTCAGGTTTATTTCCTGATGATTTGAATGATTCTACAACTTCTAATCTTCTTATTATTCTAACTTTCTTTTGACCTGTGCTTTGCTTTAATTCTTCTTTAAGTTCAGCAGCAGTTCTTTCTAAGTCTATTTCTGATAATAAAGTTTTTATAGCTTCTGCACCCATTCCAGCTACAAAGCTCTCTTCACCATATTTGTCACACGCTTCTCTATATTCTTTCTCATTAAGAAGTTGTTTCTTTAATAATGAAGTTTCTTTTGGATCTATAACTATATATGATGCAAAATATAGAACTTTTTCTAAAGCTCTTGGTGACATATCAAGGATTAATCCCATTCTTGAAGGTATTCCTTTGAAATACCATATATGAGATACTGGCGCAGCTAATTCAATGTGAGCCATTCTCTCTCTTCTAACTTTAGATTTAGTTACTTCAACACCACATCTGTCACATACAATACCTTTATATCTAACTCTTTTGTATTTTCCACAGTGACATTCCCAGTCTTTTATAGGTCCGAATATTCTTTCACAGAATAATCCGTCTCTCTCAGGTTTTAACGTTCTATAGTTAATAGTTTCAGGTTTCTTTACTTCTCCTCTAGACCACTCTCTAATTTGTTCTGGAGATGCTAACCCGATTTGTAAAGCATCAAAATTATTTAATTCGAACAAGGGTGTGTCCTCCCTTCATAGTTTAATGTGAATTTTTAAGTATCCCCTTACTCTCATGAGCAAGGGAACACTTTATATCCTAGTTAAAATCATCTTCTATGTCTAAATCACTTGTGAAGTCTAATAAGTCTATGTTTTCATAGTCTATTTCTTCATCAATTTCTTCTGCTGGGATGTATGCTTCCCCTTTTTCCTCTTTAGCTTCTTCTGTTGTTGAATCTTCAGTACCTTCCATGTTAACTTCTAATACTTCGATTTCATCATCATCTTCAGCTAATTCTTTGAATTTAACTTCTTGGTTATTATCATTTAAAACTTTAACGTCTAAGCATAAAGCTTGAAGTTCTTTAATAAGAACCTTAAATGATTCTGGCACTCCTGGTTCAGGAATGTTTTCACCTTTAACAATAGCTTCGTAAGTTTTAACTCTACCTACAACATCATCTGACTTAACAGTAAGTATTTCTTGAAGAGTATGAGCAGCACCGTATGCTTCTAATGCCCAAACCTCCATCTCTCCGAATCTTTGTCCTCCGAATTGTGCCTTACCACCAAGTGGCTGTTGAGTTACTAATGAGTAAGGTCCTGTTGATCTAGCATGGATCTTATCATCAACTAAGTGAGCAAGTTTTAAGATGTACATTATACCAACTGTTACTTCGTTATCAAACTCTTCACCAGTTCTACCATCTCTTAAAACTGTTTTTCCGTTTCTATTGTATCCTGCTTTTTCTAAGCAATCTTCTATATCAGTTTCTGTAGCACCATCAAATACTGGTGTAGCAATGTGCCATCCTAATGCACTTGCAGCCCATCCTAAGTGAACCTCTAATACCTGACCGATGTTCATACGAGATGGAACCCCTAGTGGGTTTAAGCATATTTGAAGTGGTCTACCATCTGGTAAGAATGGCATATCTTCTTCTGGTAATACTCTTGAGATAACCCCTTTGTTACCGTGACGACCAGCCATCTTATCTCCAACAGATATTTTTCTCTTTTGAGCAATGTAACATCTTACAAGTTCATTAACTCCTGGTGATAAATCATCACCATTTTCTCTTGTAAATACTTTTACATCTACTATTATACCAGCTTCCCCGTGTGGAACTCTTAAAGAAGTATCTCTAACTTCTCTAGCTTTTTCACCAAAGATAGCTCTTAATAATCTTTCCTCAGCAGTAAGTTCAGTTTCTCCTTTTGGTGTTACTTTACCAACAAGAATATCTCCTGATCTTACCTCAGCACCGATTCTGATTATACCTCTTTCATCTATATCTTTTAAAGCATCCTCACTTACGTTTGGAATATCTCTAGTTATTTCTTCTGGTCCTAATTTAGTATCTCTAGCTTCGCATTCATATTCTTCTATATGGATTGATGTAAATACGTCTTCTCTAACTAACTCTTCTGAGATAAGCATAGCATCCTCGTAGTTATATCCTTCCCAAGTAATGAATCCCATTCTTATGTTTTTACCTAAAGCTATTTCTCCTAAATCAGTTGAAGGTCCATCTGCTAATACTTCACCTTTAAGTACCCAGTCACCTTTAGCCACTATTGGTCTTTGGTTTATACAAGTACCTTGGTTACTTCTCTTGAATTTAAGAAGTCTATAAGTATCAACACCACCATCTAATTCTCTCTTAACTCTTACTTCGTTAGCACTTACATAAACTACTTCACCAGCATTTTTAGCTTTAGGAAGAACCCCTGAATCTACAGCTGCTTTGTATTCTATTCCAGTACCAACTATTGGAGCATATGGTTTTAATAAAGGAACTGCTTGACGTTGCATGTTTGATCCCATTAGGGCTCTTGATGCGTCGTCGTTCTCTAAGAAAGGTATCATTGCTGTTGCAACAGATACTAGCTGTCTTGGAGAAACGTCCATTAAGTCAACATCCTTACTTGGAACTACTAATACCTCACCTTTATCTCTAACAGTTACTTTCTTATCAATAAAGCATCCATTTTCGTCTAATGGTTCATTAGCCTGAGCTACTAGGTATTGGTCTTCCTCATCTGCAGTAAAGTATCTTATTTCACCAGTTACTCTACCTTCTGCTTTATCTACAACTCTATAAGGAGTTTCAATAAAGCCATACTCATTAACTTTAGCATATGTAGCTAATGAGTTTATAAGACCTATGTTTGGTCCCTCTGGAGTCTCGATAGGACACATTCTACCATAATGAGAGTGGTGAACGTCTCTAACTTCGAAACCAGCTCTTTCTCTTGAAAGACCTCCTGGTCCAAGAGCTGATAATCTTCTCTTATGAGTTAACTCAGATAATGGGTTTGTTTGATCCATGAACTGTGATAACTGTGAGCTTCCAAAGAACTCTTTTATAGCTGCTGCTACTGGTCTTATATTGATTAATTGTTGTGGTGTTATAGCTTCTTGGTCTTGAATAGTCATTCTCTCTTTAACTACTCTTTCCATTCTTGATAAACCAATTCTAAATTGATTTTGTAAAAGCTCACCAACACTTCTTAATCTTCTGTTTCCTAAGTGGTCTATATCATCAACATATCCAATATTATAAGCTAAGCCAATTTGGTAACTTATTGTAGCGAATATATCATCTTTGATGATGTGCTTAGGAATAAGTCTTGTCATATTCTTTTTGATTTCTTCTTTTATAGTTTCTTCATCAGAATAGTTATCTAAGATCTCTCTTAATGTTGGGTAGTGAACTAATTCTCTGATATTTAAATCTGATATATCGAAGTCCACACACTTATGTATATCTACAAAGTGGTTACCAATAATTCTAATTACTCTGTCTTCAACTAAAACATCAACTGAATTTATTCCTCTATTTTGGATTTCTTCAGCATTAGCTCTTGATATTTTTTCACCTTTTGCAACTAAAACTTCACCAGTTAATTTATCTACTATATCTTCTGCTGCTATTTGGTTAGCTATTCTTAAACCAATTGCAAGTTTTTTGTTAAACTTGTATCTACCAACTCTTGATAAGTCGTATCTCTTAGCATCGAAGAATAAAGAATCTATTAAACTAATTGCACTATCAACTGTAGGTGGTTCACCTGGTCTTAATCTCTTATAGATTTCTAATAATGCTTCTTCTTTAGTCTTAGTATTATCTTTTTCTATTGTAGCTTTGAATCTTTCTTCTTCACCAAAATACTCAAGAAGTTCTTGATCGCTTCCAAAACCCATAGCTCTTCCTAGTATACTTATAGGAAGTTTTCTTGTTTTATCTATTCTTACATAGATAACATCATTTGAATCTGTTTCATACTCTAACCATGCACCTCTGTTAGGTATTACTGTTGCAGAGAACAGTTTTTTACCAGTTTTATCTACATTATAATTGTAGTAAACACCTGGTGATCTTACTAACTGAGAAACAATAACTCTTTCGGCACCATTGATTATAAAAGTTCCTTGCTCTGTCATTAATGGGAAATCTCCCATAAATACCTCTTGTTCTTTTATTTCTCCAGTTTCTTTGTTTTGAAGTCTTACAGCTACTTTTAGCGGTGCAGCATAAGTAGTGTCTCTTTCTTTACACTCTTCAACTGAATATTTTATGTTATCCATATCTAGAGTGTACCCTACAAACTCAAGTACAAGATTTCCAGTAAAGTTTGAGATAGGATTAATATCATCAAAAACTTCATAAAGTCCTGCATCTAAAAACCATTTGTAAGAATCTAATTGAATTTCAATTAGGTTTGGCATTTCAGCCACGTCTTTGACTTTTGCAAAGCTCATTCTCGTTCTTTTTCCAACTTGGACAGGATGTACCATCAACTTTCACCCCTTGTATAAACTAAAATAGCCAAAAGCATACTTTCCCTAAGGACCTATGCTTTCGGATTACATACAATATCATCTTTTTAGTATACCCATTTTTTAATGTAGTATACATAAAATTCATATTCAACTTTATACTATTACACAATAGTACATTTACTTATGGTATCATAGGCAATACCCGTTGTCAATATTCTAAAAAAATTTACTTTAAATTATTTTTTACGCCCAATCTCTTGAGTTAAAAAAAAGAGGCACTACTAAGTACCTCTTTTAATATTTTAAAATTAAGCTTTAATTACTTAAGCTCTACTTCAGCTCCAACTTCAGCTAATTTAGCTTTCATGTCTTCAGCTTCTTCTTTAGCTACAGCTTCTTTTAATGTTTTAGGAGCTCCATCAACTATTTCTTTAGCTTCTTTTAATCCTAAACCAGTTAATTCTCTAACTGCTTTGATTACTTTTATTTTGTTTGCACCAGCATTAGTTAATACTACGTCAAACTCTGATTTTTCTTCTGCAGCAGCACCTGCAGCAGCTCCGCCTACAACAGCAACTGGAGCAGCAGCGCTTACTCCGAATTCTTCTTCACAAGCTTTAACTAACTCGTTTAATTCTAAAACACTCATTTCTTTTATAGCTTCTATGATTTGCTCTTTTGTCATGATTCGCACCTCCGAAATTTTCTTTCCTGTTTTTTAAATTTTTATTTTTATTAATTATTCAGCAGATTCTTCTTTTTTGTCTGCTATTGCACTTAATAAGTATGCAAAGTTTGATAGTGGTGACTTGATACTTCCAAGAAGTTTTGCAAGTAACACTTCTCTTGAAGGTATAGCAGCAAGTTGCTCAGTTTGCTCTTTGTTGTAAACTGTTCCTTCTACTATAGCAGCTTTTAACTCAAGCTTTTTGTTTTCCTTAGCGAAATCGTTAAGGATTCTAGCTGGAGCAGTAGCATCTTCGTAACCGAAAGCTATTGAAACTGGACCTTCTAAGTATTCAACTATTCCATCAAAACCTAATTCTTTTGCAGCTAGAGTAACTAGTGTGTTTTTGTAAACTTTGTACTCAACACCTGCTTCTCTTAAGCTCTTTCTTAAGTTTGTATCTTGTTCTACTGTTAAACCTTGGTAGCTAGCAAGTACAACTGATTGAGCTTTTTCTAATTTCTCTTTTATCTCTGCAACTTTAGCTTCTTTTAATTGTCTGTTTTTGTTCACTGTGTCCACCTCCTCACAGTTTAGTTAACTGCTTTATATAATAAGAAAAGTCTTCCCGTAGACATAGGAAGACTATTATATACACTATAATTGCCCTCGGTAGGTTGTTCTACGTTATGCCTTTCAGCACCTACTGTCTACGGAAACTTTCATTCACTTTTTCAACAAAAATTATTTTAACATGCACTTAAACTTATGTCAAGCACTTTATTAAAATTAATCTAAAACTTTAGCTGGGTTAACTTTAGCTCCAGGTCCCATAGTAGCTGAAACTGAAACTGATTTTAAGTATTGTCCTTTAGCAGCAGCTGGTTTAGCTTTTACTAAAGCATCCATTAAAGCTTTGAAGTTTTCAACTAATTTCTCAGTTCCGAAAGATTTCTTTCCTATTGGGCAGTGAACTATAGCAGTCTTATCTACTCTATATTCAACTTTACCTGCTTTGATTTCTTTTATAGCGTTAGCTACGTCAAATGTAACTGTTCCTGATTTTGGGTTTGGCATTAAACCTTTTGGTCCTAATACTCTACCTAATCTACCAACTACACCCATCATATCTGGAGTAGCAACTACTATATCAAAGTCAAACCAGTTTTCTCCCTGGATCTTCTGAACTAGTTCTTCAGCACCTACAAAATCAGCTCCTGCAGCTTCTGCTTCCTTAGCCTTTTCACCCTTAGCGAAAACTAATACTTTCTTTGTCTTACCTGTACCGTGTGGTAGCACGATAGCACCTCTAACCTGCTGATCAGCATGTCTAGAGTCAACACCCAACTTGATGTGGGCTTCTACTGTTTCATCGAACTTTGCACTTGCAGTATCAACTACTAGTCCAAGAGCTTCTGATCCATCATAGTAAACACTTCTGTCTACTTTAGCGATCGCCTGAGCGTATCTCTTACCTCTTTTTGCCATTTTAAATTCCTCCTTGTGGTAATTACGGTTTTTAACCTCCCACTATTAGGCACTGCCTATATAGCGAATAAATAAAATATGCTATTATCGCCAATTATGACGATAATCAGCATTCACTTTAGACTTAATTAGTCTATAACTTCAACACCCATACTTCTAGCTGTTCCAGCGATCATTCTCATTGCTGATTCAACTGAAGCTGCGTTTAGGTCCTTTAACTTTAACTCAGCGATTTCTCTAACCTGAGCTGAAGTTATCTTACCAACCTTCTTCTTGTTTGGTTCTCCTGACCCTGACTGTAGGTTGATTGCCTTCTTGATAAGAACAGCTGCTGGTGGAGTCTTAGTTATGAAACTGAAAGATCTATCCTGATATACACTGATTACTACT
>OKDE01000334.1_pt1 | contig 16683 bp, 17 predicted proteins | sample 1613501 | NCBI WGS metagenome assembly OKDE01 (sample SAMN04436860, study PRJEB24849) | human gut metagenome | biome: human gut; feature: NICU; material: stool | host: Homo sapiens | place: USA: Saint Louis, MO | collected 2011-09-07
CTCCAACACACATTAAATATTGATTTAATGAAGTGCTGTGCCTACTCTTTTCAAGTAGGAACGTTTCGCACCTGATTTTGGGTCTAAGATAACCGCTTGACCGCCAAACAAAACAGAATAATACACAAGCAGGTTATTACAGAATGACTTCCCACCGCCAAGTGAACCGACAAAAGCAGAAGCAAGGGCATTTGTAACCGTTCCTTTCACACCTTGACTGGCAAGGGACGGTTGCAGGTACACATTTCTTCCCGTATCAACGGAATAGCCCATATAGATACCCGTAGTTTCCCCTAACTGCTGTGTCGCACCAAAACCAAGCCCTGCCAAGAAGTCTGATTTTACATACTGCACATAATCATTGATATATCGCTTGCTGGCAGGAAGAAATTCAGAATGAAGCCCCAGCATATCCCCAGCAGGACGTACCAGCTTTACATTAAGGTCGTCGTAAAAGTCCTTGACCTCATCACAACGGCGTTTCAGCTCGTCCAAGTCGGGAGCAGATACACGGATAACATAAGAGAGCTTGTACATACTTTCTTTACTTTGGTCTAAATCTGTTTCCAGCTCATCCACGCTGTCTAATGCGTCCACCACATTGGAGCTTGTTTCACTTCCAGACTGAAAAGCGTGATTATCTAAATCTTTCAGCTCCTTTTTCTTGTTGCGTACCGTAGTCAATGCTTTCTTGTTTCCTACGATTTCCACATTCATTGAGGTATCGACGGGAAAGGTAAACTGCTGTTGCTGGAAGTAAAATATCTCACTGGACGGAAAATCCAGCTCGCCCACAATAGCATTGACGGTAAAGTAGGACACGAAGCTCTCTCTGTCCTCATGTTCCAGTCGCAGGTATCGTTGGCTTTCCTCTATCAGACAGCGGGTAGGACGGATAAGGTCGTACTGCTTGATGAGCGTTGCCTTTTTCAGCTTTCTTTTCGGTAGCTGGTATTCGTAATCTTCATAGGCAATCCCATTCACACCGTAAAGGTGTTCTATGAGATAGCCGAAGTCGTTTCTGTCCAGTCGTCGCACCTTGAAGCGTCGGGAAATTTTGTTTTCCAGCAGTTTCTCCATTTTCATGTAGCGGTTGATTTCATCATTTGGCATGGAAACAAAATCATTCATCAGCGTGTGATTGACTTCATGGAGAAACTCCTTGAATGTGAGAAAAGCAGATTTCTTGACGCTCTTTAAGTTCAACGGTTCGTCTGTTACTACCAGCTTGAAGCCAAGAAAAAAGCGGTAGTCCACTTGATTGTCCCCAATCATGCTTACCAACGCTTCCGTCTGCTCGTCTATCTTCTGATAGGCGACTTCCTTTAGTTTTCCTGTTACCAGCTTCTTTGACTGTTCCTGTATGCTCCTTATGGAGCTTTCCGTTGCTATCTGTAACGCATGGATTTTTCCCTCACGACTCTGTGCAATGAGCTGTCGAAAATTGTCATGGACGATAAATTTCTGCTCTGCGGATAGGAAAGAATAGTTGTACGGTATCAGCTCATAGTAGGCGAATACCTCATTGTCCTTGTTCCAGACAAGGTTGTTGTCAATATATTTTATCGGGAACATAGTTCACACTCCTTACTGCCGTGATTGTTTCATTCAATATCTGCTTATGCAGTTTTACGGCTTTTCCTGTATAAGTGATTTTCGGTCGCAGGGCATACGTTATCTGTGATTTCAAAAAGCTGTACGGCTTCTTTCCGTCAAAAGTTTTCTGCGACATAAACCAAGTGAGAGCAACGGGAATACCGAAGTATTTGAGAAATGCTCCCTCAATCATGGAAAGTGGGGGTATATCCCCAAACAGAATGATGATAAATTCTATAATCACAAACCATGTAATCTGTGTAAAGGTAACGGGAAAGGGCAAGTTAAAGTCATTGATTGCATATAAGACTTTTTCCACGTTCCAGATACCCGTGTAGCTTTTAATCTTTTTCAAGTTCTTTCAGCTCCTTTCGTAAGTTCTTCAAAGAGAAAAGGACAGCCATGTTTCAGACTGTCCCTTAAAAGAGAAATACGCTGTCAGTAGCAACAATGCTTGTTGCTGATCTTCCAGCGTTAATATGGTATCTCGCACATACCTCGGCTTGTTTCAATGAAGCAACCGCCCATATCCAAATCTCGCCCGTAGGCTTCATAGTCAATATAGTTCTGTAAGCTGGGTGGAATATCCCCAAGTGCCTGCAATTCGTCAATATAGTAGTAGGCAACATCTGTCATGGTTTCACAGTCGGGATAATAGTAAATATCGTCTTTGTGTTCCACGACTTCTTCCAGCGTCCCGTAGTGGCTGATAAATTCGTCCAGACACTCTACGATATAGTCGGGAAGCTCCTCTATCATTTCATACATCTCATTGAGTTCTTCAATGGAAACATACTCGCCAATCGCAATGGGGAAGTTATCGGTATCATGGATTGCGTATTCCTCATACTGTTCATTCAAGCCGATTTTTTCTTTCACATCTTCCTCGTCAATGGGAAAAGTGAACCATGCACCGACTAAATAGCCCTCGTTGTATTTGCCAAGATTAGCAATGTAAACCGCCATATCATCAATCATAAGCACCACCTCATTTCTTACTCTGGCAGTTCAAAGATACCGTGTTCTGTTACTAAAAATTTCCCGTGTTCCTGCAAGTGAGAAGCGTAGGCTTCAAAGTCAAAGTAATATTCTTGACAGTCCTCGGATAAATGTTTGAACGTCGGGTCGTTCATCAGCTTTTGCCTTGCAACATCTATCATGCTTTTGCAGTCGGGATAAACCGTAATCACGTTCCTGCAAATATAAAGTGCTTCTAAATTTTCATACAACGTAAGAAGTGCTGTATATTCTTCCTGCATATCGCTCGAAAGCTGGCGGTACATAAAATCTAATTCGTTGAGCTGGTACACGCTTGTATGTTCGTGGACTTCATCAGCAAAAGGCAACACCTCTTCGATAATGCGGTACTCTTGACTTTCTGCACCGACACCTAACTTTTCTTCAAACTCTGCAACATCTATCGGCAGGTCGAACCAGTATGATGTTGTTTCTTCGCCAGTTGTTCCTCTCGTTTCCACCAGCACCCTTGTTTCCTGCATTGTTCCTCACGTCCTTTCTGTTGTTTCATCACATCTTTTATGGTCTGGTACGACATACCAAACACATACTTTGAAAAATCTTCTAACTGTCTTTCTTCATAGTCGGCAGGGTTCAGTCGTTTCATTTCATGCCACACCTTACGCTTGTAAGAGGGCAGGTCGGAAATGTATTCACAACCGACATTTGCCTGCATATCCTTAAAAATATCGTTCATTTCATCACTCCAATCTGAAATTTAGGTATGAAAAAAGCAGTCAATCCTAAGACTAACTGCTTTGTGTGTATGGATATGAAATTGTCAAACTGGGATTTACTTATATCTATTCCTATAAAAGTGTCAATATATATCCGTCTATCAGAGCAATTAGCAGATACATAATAAAGGCTCTGATAAACGCTTCTATATGCTTTTTCGGATTTTGATACAATTCCTTTTCTGGTATTTTTCTTAAACGAACACGCTTTGTATTCCGCCACCATAAAAGGTCTACAATAAATAAGTCAAAGATATTCAATCCCTGTCCTATAATACTTAAACAAAGAAAATTATGTGTGAAGCCATTTTCTTTGATAAACAACCCTAATATAAATAGTACGAACAGAAATAACAGAAAATTGGATATAAATGTAACCACTTTATTGCTTTCCTTAAATTTTCCTTGATATTCTGCAATACTCTTTATTCGATTTTGCACTTCATCTGGATAAGATGAATAGCTTTTTAAATTTTTGTTATCTGTACCTGTTCCCCAAAAACATATTAGAAAAAACGCGATACATAAAATTACGGTTTCGATTATTATAATCATTCTGTTTCACTCCAAATTCTAATTTGTCCGTTTCTTCATATCCATATTATACCATTCTCATATCAGCACCACAATAAAATTTTATGCACCGATAATCTTATTGAACAGCTCTAACAGTACATCTTTCACACCGCCAGCATTGAATACCAAGCCGACAGCAATCAAGGCAACTACCAAGAAGCCAATGAGCTTTGAAAACTCTCTCTTAAACCCTAAGTAGATACCGATAACCACAATCGCCATAAGCACTAAGCTCTGTGCGTTTGATAAAAACCATTGATATATGGATAGGTAAGTCCCTGATATTATAAATATCTCAAACTTTTCCCCCCATTCACACGGAGCATGCGACTTTCACCGCACTCCGCGTTCCATCGTGTTTATATTGAAAAGTATTTATGTAGTAAACCTATATCAAGTTTATTTCTTGATTGCCAGCTAATACTCTATATTTATTTAGTCTTATGAGCTGGACTTTGTTTAGCTCTAATAGAGCTATGTATTTCTGTATAGTTTCTTCTGTTTTAGCGTGTATCAGACGGTGTATCGCTTCTTTGACTAAAATAAGGTTTTTAAAATCATCGTTTCCACCTGTTTCTGTTGGAATAATGTGGTGGCAATGTATTTCATTGGCTTGTTGAAATTCTTTCAAAGTTATAGCACATTTTCCGTGTTGAGCAGAGAATAGCGAAATTCGATTGTCTGCGTATTCTATTGTGCGATTTTCCAAAGATAGTTTCATCAACTGATACATCAATAATTTATCAACACTTAGATTAGTGTGAATAAATTTTCGTCCCTCTGGAGTGTAGCAGTTTGCTAAATACACCTTTGCCATTGGTTTTCTGTGTTGGATATATCCAACAGGGAAAATAGGTTCGCCCTCGCCAGCCACATATCGAAGCATTTTAGATTTACCATATCTTGTTGCTTCCTTAGTTGTAAGTTGTCTGCCTGTTTTTCTCAATCTGCCCTTTTTGCTTGCACCTAATCTGCTAGTGAAGATAGCCATTACAGCTCTGTTAAGTTTCATACAATCCAGATTTACATTTGTTGCAATCTGATAATAATTTTGCATACCTAACACCATTGAATTATAAAGCCTTGTTTCCTCTAATTCCGTTTTCCCTTTTGAGGGAGAAGCAATTTTCTTTGCCTGTGATACCAGCTTTTCTTTCTGACTCTTGAACTGCTTATCACTTATATGTGATTTAACAACTAACTTCTTTCTTCTCTGTATCATTTTAATTTTGAACCCAAGAAAATCGGAATATCTTTTTCTAACATTTACAATTCTTGTCTTTTCTTGTGATACTTCCAATTTTAATCGTTGCTCAATCCATTGAGTGATTGCTATTTTGGTTTTTTCGGCACTTTCTTTGTAGCGACAGAAAACTCTAAAATCATCTGCATAACGAACAATATACATTTCCTTTAACTTTGTTTTCTTCATCTCTTTGTAAGCGTTACTTTTGCATGGACTACCGCTTTTATTGATATGCACCACATAGTTTTTAGTAACTGGATTTTCCTGCCATTGACTTTCTACCCAATGGTCTAGCTCATTAAGAACAATGTTTGCTAGTAGTGGAGATATAATTCCACCCTGTGGAGTTCCTTTATCTGGATATATTATTGTGCCGTTGGGCATTTTGATTGGAGCTTTCAATATCCTTTTCAAAATAAATATTAAGTGCTTGTCCCGTATTCCCATAGCCCACACTTGTTTTATCAGTTTGGAATGGTTCACGTTATCAAAAAATCCCTTAATATCAAATTCAATCACATAATGCAGTTGGCTAATTTGCAGGCGATTATAAGTTGCTTTGATTGCATTTTCAACCGACCTATTAGGTCTGAAACCGTAGCTGTTTTCACTAAATTTGGCTTCGCAGATTGGTTCTAGCACTTGTTTGATACATTGTTGTATAAGCCTGTCCCACATACAAGGAATACCTAGGGGTCTAGTTTTTCCATTTGGTTTTGGTATCTCTTTCCGTCTTACTGGTTTAGGTCGATACCCATGTTGACTACCTGCAACAATATATCTTACTTTTTCGACGACTGTTTCTGCGGACAATTTGCCAATATCTTTAATTGTTGTACCGTCTGTTCCTGCTGTTTTACTTCCTGCATTTGCCTTGATATTTCGATACGCCAGTAGGATATTTTCTCTTGATAAAATAATATTTGTAAGATTAGTAAAAATATCTCCATTCTTACTTTTGGCGTATAAATCATCAAAGATATTTTGCATTTCGTAATATTCAGCGTGTCTTAAATCCTCTACACATAATGCTTTATTTTTAGGCATAAGGCTTCACTCCTTTCTTTGATTGAAATTGAGTGAGCTTTTTTATCTTACTCGTAATCCTTATTAAGACTACATAATACTTTTCTGATATATACACGACTTGAGGGCATTCCTCCGTTCTCATTACAAGAACTTCTTAGGTTCGCCCTCTGCTTTTCAGCATTGGTTCAACTGCTTATTGTTCTTCGTCAGCTTATTCTCTTAATGAGAACCCAATACCTTTCCTCGTTCCGATAATCTTATCTATACATATATATCCTTAGGTCACTAGCTATAAGCCTGCTGGCTTGATACCGCCTGTAACGGTATATGGCATTTCATAACCTATATTCTTACTTTGCCACACCAACTATGATTTCTCATAACTTTGCATTTCTACAAAGTACAAATTTAGACCCGTACATTCGCTGTTTCGTCAGTTCCTTGTGGAACATTCTAACCATAGATATTTTGTAGACCCCCGACCTGTGGGATACGCTACTCACCTCTGGGTAGTTTTCGATAGAAGATATATGTTCATCAACTATTACGGTATCTTTCAGTCGTCTTTACCGAGCTTCAAACATTCAGAGTTTCCTCATACAATGCTTGTCGGAGGCTCAGGGCAGGCGTTTCAGAGCGTTACTTCATCATTCCACCTGTCAGATTATCAGTTCTCCTAATAATCAAACTTTTTCGTTCTTTTATTAGTGCCTTAGCTTTTCACTAAGGAACGAGTCGCACATAAGTTCTGTCCGAAATTCATTCTTTATCAATCCTTTCCTTTTTGATTTCTTCCATCTCTTCGTCAGCCATTTTGCTGACCTGTGCGATACACATAAGGACTACGCCGATACCCATTCCCATAGATACCAGCAGGAAGTCTTTTAATAATTCCCACATTTTTTATCACTCCTAACTTTCCACTAAATCTTTTGCAGGGGTCGTCTGCTGTTTGATTATCATTTCATGCTTTTCTGTGAGCTTTGCCTGCTGTTCGATTGTTTCCATGTAATCTGTACCATTTCCCTTATCAATCTTTTTCAGCATTTTCAAGGTCGGTGCTACCTGCCTTTGTACCCAACGCAATGTACGGTCTAAGGTGTAAGGCTCTGGCTTTGTCGTCAGCTTCAAGCTCTGTCTGTTATCGCCGATAAACCAAGCCCAACGGTCATTGAGTTTCCAGTCATTTTTTCGTTTGTCTGGTTCTTCATCAACAAACCGCACATACTGGTTGATGATAGAAAAAGCGGTCTGTTCTGCGTCATAATAGGTCAGCAAATCTCGTACTGCATAATAGGCACGTTCATTTCTAAGCCGTATCTCAAAACGGTTGATAATATCGGCTTCTTCAAGCGGTGTCCCTAACTTGACGTACTGCTCATAGTCCTTTTCATAGATACAGAAATACACATCTGATTTCAGCGAACCAAGATAAAGGGTACGCCCCATATATTCTCTGTCGTCCTCTCTGTGCTTGATAAGTTCACCCGACTGATAAAACTTATAGCTTCTGGACTTTCCGATATATTCCCGTTTCCTGCATTTTTCCGCAAGCTCTGGAATATCCAAAATGCCCGTATGGTCGTTGATAGCAAGGTCGATACGCTTCATCACGCCCCCGTCTACTAATGCGTCCATGAGAAAGTCATACCAGCTTCTTTGTTGTGCCAGCAGGTAACTTTCAAACTGCCTGCAACCACGCCCCTTTAACTCTAAAAGGACACCTTTTTCTTCGTCAGCCGACGTATAGATAAAGATGTCCCCTAAAGAGTAATGCTCCGTATAACTGTAACGCCCGTAATCTTCATGGAGCATATAATTGATATTCAGTTTTAATATATCTTTGATGATGTGCTGTATATCCAGCGTGGGAAAACGAATTTTCATATAATCAAACAGCATGGTAAGCGGTGCTTCTGGATTGAACCTTGCCAGTTCCTTATGCAGAGTTTCCAGAAGTTCCTTTGACGGCTTCATTTTTCCACTTTCTATCTTGTTGAGATATTCCCTTGTGATACCAGAAGCCACCGCCAGCCTGCCTTGTGAGATACCGTAAGCAATCCGTTTCTCCCGTAATTCTTTTATCCATTGTTCTTCATTCAGAACCATACCCCCAATCTGTAAAGTGTGAAGTTTTTTCAAGCGACTTCACAACTGATTTTTGCAAGGAAACCATGCCAGAAGCCTTATGTTTCCTATGTTTTTTGTCTATTGTCTATTTGCAAACGTACCCCTCTGTTAGATACCGAGGGGTTTTACCTGCTGGCGTGGCTGACGCCACACCAGCAACGGCTAGTCCGTGCCGTCGCCTTTCGCTTCGCCCGTCGCCGTCCCGTCCTGCCTTGCTTGTGCAAGAGAGCCGATAGTCTGCAAAAAATCATGTCCTTTCGGGACTAAAGGCGTGTAAAACTCACTGATAACGCTTGTCCCCACATCACAATAACCACGTCCCTTGATACGCTTCTGAAAAAACTGCTTTTTCACATCTGAACCAAACAGCATACCGTAACCTAATTCGCTGATACGCCCCAAGCCCACACGGAAATTGAAGTTATCTCTGATACCGTCTGAAAAATACTTTGCGTCTGGACGCTGGCAGGCAACGATAAGGAAATAACCTGCTTGTCGCCCTAACATAACGATTTTCTTTAACTGGCTAAGTAGGCTCACGCTTTCTTTTGTCCCCAGCATTTCAAAAAATGCCACATATTCATCAAAGATAAGAAAGCAGGGTGGCAGTCCAAGATAGGCGTAATTTTCGCCCGTCTTATAGTTCGGGTGTCTCTTCATTTCCTCACTTCGCTGTACCATGCCCTCATAAAAGGCATTGACGCAATCAATCATTTCTTCTTTGGTGTGATACACATTTCCTATAACTGTCCCTAAGTCTGCAAGGTCAGCGTTCTTCGGGTCTAAGATATAAAGGACAGCGTTTGTACGCAGTAGGGCTTCAATGAGCGTCAGCAGAAAATAGGTTTTACCACCACCAGTCCCGCCAGCAATCAGAGCATGAGGAAGTGCGTCATATTCCCAGACAAGATTTTTCATCAGTCTAAGACAGCCGTTTTCTGCCCGTACTTCATCAATGGTAATGCGGTTCGCTATCATATCATAAAGCAGGGTATATTCGATATAGCCGTCATGCAGGGTCTTGTCGGTCAGCTCGCAATATAAGCCACTTTCCAATTTATCCTCTAACCGTAAAAGCTGGTCTTGATATTTTCCTAACGTGATTTCACAGCGGATATGAAGCAGTCCTTTTTCCATTTGATAGTAAATCTTCGGAAACCAGACGATTTTTTCCCTTGATCTGCTTTGCAGGTCAGTAAAAAAACCGCTGTCTTGTACGGTATCGGCTTCATACCACTTATTTTCCAGTACCATTCTTGCCAGCTTTTGACGGTGCAGGAGCTTCTTGAAACTGTCGTAACAGAAGTGGTAATACAGAAAAGCGACCAATGCACAAACACCAGTCGCTATCAGTATCGTTATGAAGTTGTAAGGGGAAAGTGTCAAGCCGTTTTCTAACAAGCTGAAATGCTCCCAATTGGTACGCATGAGCTGTTGGATATTCAGTAGCAGGAGAACCGCCACGAATACAAACAGAAGCGTCCCTATGGAAAAGTAATAGACAAGGTGCTTGTCACTAGCTCTGATACGGTGTCCTTTGTTCCAAATCTTTTACATAAATCAATCACTCCTTTCTGGGTAAGAAAAAAGCAGTCAATCCTAAGACTAACTGCTTGAGAAGAATATTTTCTTTTGTTCTCAGTTTATGTTTTAATTTTCTAGTTGGATATTCTAGTTAGAACGCAATTTTTCATATACATAAACAACTAACATATTAAATAATTTTAAGAGTGAATGTGGTAAAATAATCAGACATATAACAAGTAATATATTATTATCTTCTATTCTTCCATTTATAAAACACAATACCCAAACTTCTATGAGTGCTAACACATTCAAGTAAAAACTATTGTTTTCGGCATCGAATTTCCATGCTACAATAATCCAACCAATGATGACTAATGTATAACCTATACAACCAATGCAGTTATTTGCAAGTATCGAAACAAATGAAAACGCCTCTACAATATCAAACAACCTTTCTGTATAACCTCCCATATTTTCAAGCTTTTTTGTTAAATGGTAAAGAATAGTACCATAAATTACAATGGGAACAAATATACCCAAACTGTCGGCACCTACATATACAATAATAGATGATAACATTATCTCCACAAATGAAATATGAAGATTACTATTGAAATATTCTTTATCTGACTTCTCTATTCCACACTCTAAACCTCTTCTTATATCTTGTTGAGTATCAAGAATAATAGCTACCAGCCAACACATCACTAAAATAAAAAAGAAGAATAAACTTAATTTAATAAAAACCACTCCTTGTTGAAATATTTAATTACTACAAAAAGTTTATTCTATTTTACATTATCTGTAAATACAAAATTTATTCTCCCTTATTGATAGAATGTTGATTTTTGAGAGTTCCAGAATTATTGCCTTTATTCTTCAATATAATATCCTCTGCTTTTACATACCAGTCCACATCTGCACCCGTATAGGTTTTTCGTGATACAGTATCGGCTACGGGATTGACAAGTTCCACGACTGCATTGTAAGGAAATTCCCTTAACGGTACTTCTGGCGGTACAGACACGGGGATAATTCCACCATGCTGACTGCATTTTAAATCATAGATACGCTTTTTAAGCTGGCTACTCGGTGTTCCATCCTCATTCTGCAAGAACACATCACGCACTGCTGTAAATTTTAATTCTCCAAATGTTTTCTCTTTGTCAATAACAAAACCGTTTGATAATCTCATAATGTTTCCACTCCTTTACTTTTCTTCAACTGCTACAATATCATCAGCAACTAACACATAATCGGTATGTCCCATATCCCCGATTGCGTAACCTCTGCCGTATAACTTCGGATTGACAAGTTTTACTTTCTGCTCATACTTGAACTTCTTTTCGCCAGCCTGCACGGGAATTTCCACCACAACATTTTCTCCTTTCTGTACGTCAGAATAAAGGTTATAGCTTCTTCTGGCTAAGACCCTGCGGTTATTTTTGTCTCTTTCAAAGACTGGCTCACTTTCTCCTGCAAATTCAAGAGTTCCAAAAGACTGTGCCATATCTGGCACGACATATTTCATTTCCATAGTGTTTTACCTCGTTTCTTTCTATATTTGATAAGTTGATTGATTGTGATTTCTTATTCTGGCGGTTAGGGAAATACCAGCAATCCCACCGATAGTAAAGGGTAAAATAAATGCTTCGCACCCTTGACTATCCGTGTTCTTGCAGGTTGTTGGCAGACAAGCCAGAATAAGCGGAAGTCTGCCGTTTGACCGCTTCGGCGGAGAGCGTGATTTTTCTTTCCTCATATCGTTACCGCCTTATGATTTCTTCATTTTACGGCGTTTGTAGAAGAAGATACCTGCCAGTCCAGCACCAGAAATCAAAAGAAGTGCAAGCAGTCCGTAAAGGTTTGTGCTATCGCCCGTTTTTGGACTGTCTGTTTTATGCGATGTATTTGGTGTCTGTGGCGTTTCGGGTTTCTCTGGTTCTTCTGGGACTTCGGGTTTTTCCTTAAAGGTAATTGTCTGTCCCTTGTCCTCAATGTCCTTATGCTCGGTAACTTTCTTCGGCTCGTCTGGATTGCTTAAATCATACAATTCTTCAAAGGTAACAAGGTTCTTGCCACCTAAAGCAGACGCATTGAATGTATAGGAAATTTCCACTTTCATTTCTTCATCATCAGCGATAAAGGTATAGTCATTTTCTACACGTTTTCCGTCAATGATAAGCTCGCCGTTTTCTTCCTTTAACATCTGCCAGCCTTTGAGCTGGTATTTTGTGCCTTTTGTAAGTCCGTCTAATTTGACAGTATCAACGATTGTTACCTCTTTTCCTGCAAGGATAGTCTTTTCTCCATCCTTGCTGGTCGCTGTGGTATGGATAGAAATTTCTTTTTCGTATTCATCAGTCAAAGTCCCTAAATCAATCACAAGATTATTTCTTGATACCACGATTTCAAAAGGTGGGATAAGCTCAAAGCCTTTGTTGCCGTCAGAGCGTAATTCTTCAATGATATAGGTATCATAAGGTAATGCACCCTTGCTGTCGTCTGGTTCGGAAGTCCCAAACCACACACCGTCCTCGCTGGTCTTGCCTGCGTTGGTATTGTGCTTATGAGAAGCCCAGTCAGCAGAAGTGGAGAATTGCCCGTTATCATCAGTTACCACAACATGATTTTCGCCCGTCGTCTTGCTTGTGATCCTAAAGGGAACATCAGCAAGACGCTTGTGTGTGCCTGCACCGATTTTCACGCCCTCAATATCTCCACGCTTAATCTGATTGTAGATAGAATGGGCTTCGTCGGTTAAGTCCACGATTTTTCCATTTTCTGTGATTGTAAAATCAATCGGTTTTGCACCGTCAGTTAAGTAACCGTCGGGAGCTTCACTTTCAACGATACGGAATTTTCCATAAGGTAAGAGGTCAGAAGAAGTAGAAGCGATACCCTCAATATCTGTACGAATAGTTTTTACGACTTCATTTTTCTTGTATAGCTTGCCCTCAACCAAAACAGAATTATCATTTAAGGAAATGATGTCAAAAGCAGTATCTTTCAAGGTAGCACTTCCTTGTGGTTTGGTATCGCCCGTTTCTAAATCTCGTTTCTGAATTTTTACACCGCCACGGATAACCTTGTCTGATACGGAAAAGTGGTTACTTCCAGTCAATACGGCAAGGTCGCCGTCCTCGGTAATCTGTGTTACATATAAGCCCTTAATCTGTTCCGACTTATCGCCAGCCTGCATATATGCACCGTCCAGTAAGTAACCGTTTGGATCTTTTGTTTCCTCAATGGTTAGTGTTCCAAGTGGAAGAACGGCTTTACCGTCCTGCATATAGAAGCTGTCGCCAGATACCTTGTAAGCGTCCGCTAATTTTGTGATGTAGTGAGTTGTCCCGTCGCTGTCAGTTTCAGCGATTGTCTTTGTAATCCATGTACGAGTAGCTTCGGCAGGGAGATTGTCTTTGTTATAGAAGCCAGCATAATACTTCCATGTAAATTCCGCACCTGCTAGAGAAGCGTTCCCTTGCGGATTGTCTTTCTGTGTTTCCATATCAATCTTAAAAAGCTCAATCAAAGTGTCTGTTACCTTTGGTGTATCAGATACGTTCAAAGTTGCTGTTTCGCCCTCAACTTTCATGTGTCCCTCATTGAATGTTGAACCGATAGAACCGTCATTCATCACTTTTTCAATGATACCGACACGCTCTGCACTTTCCGTCCAGTATTGCTTGCTTTCAGCATGAACGGGTGTAGTTGGTAAAGCAGTAACGACAGTTGCAAGAGCTAAGAAGCCCGTACACAATCGTTTTAACATCTTTTTCATAAATCTAATGCTCCTTTCATTTTGGGTAATAAAATAGCCGTCCATAATGAACGGCTGGAAATAGAAAAGGAACGTCATTTTAGGCGTTCCATAGTCTATAAGTTATTCGATTTTTTCTTGTTTCAATACTGATGTACTGTACCATATCTTCTTAAATCTCGACTTATTCCAGAGTTTAAGGCTTGCTCAATCGTAGTAAATTTGTAGTAAATTCAAAGTTTTAAGCCCTCAAAAAGTACGATAGATACAGTGTTTTAGGGGATAATCAGAGTTTTTAGAAAGATTTTACAATTAATATATGTACATTTTCACAAAAAGGAAGGGGGGACTTATCATGTATCAACTCGTAATCGCAGATGATGAACCGCGTATCTTAAACGGTCTCTGTAAATATTATAACTGGAATCAGATGGGGTTTGAAATATCAGGAAGGTTCCGAAATGGGAAAGAGGTTCTGGATCATATGGCAAATCATCCAGTCGATGTGATACTAAGCGACATTTCCATGCCGGTTATGGATGGGATATCTCTGGCAAAAACTTTATATGAACAGAATTCCCCTGTTATACTGGTATTTTTAAGTGGTTATGCAGAATTTGAGTATGCCCGGCAGGCCCTTACATACAAAGTTTATGAATACATCCTAAAACCAATAAAGGCAGATGAACTTCATGCTGTCTTCCGGCGGATCGGCGAACTCTTAAACCAGTCCGGCAGTCATTCAGATACCGGAAATTACTATGACAAACTCATACAAAAAGCCCGGCTTTACATGGAAGAAAATTTGTCCTCCGTAACACTAAAACAGACGGCCATTCACATAGGTCTCAGTTCCAGCTATTTATCCAGTATCTATAAACAGCAGACCGGAATTTCCTTCTCTAATGACATTCTAAATATGAAAATGCAAAAGGCAAAACAGCTGCTTCAGGAAGGCGATTTGAAAACCTATGAAATTGCTGAGAAACTGGGTTATGACAATCCCAAAAATTTCACACGCGCATTTCGCTCCTGTTATGGATTTTCTCCTCGTGATTTCAAAAAGAATGGTGGTGAATAATTTGATGAAAAGAAGCAGGAAAACAATACATATTAAGTATCAGTTTATCAAAAAAAATTTTATTGTTTTATTTTGTTCCTTTGTTCTTCCCACTCTGGCACTTGGAATTATATTGGTTTTCTTATCCTGGCAGAAAACATCGACAGAAATTCAAAAACGGACAGAAAACACACTATCTCTTGCCAGTGGTTACTTAGACGGACTTCATAACAACAATCAGACTGTCGGACTATATCTCGAAAACAGCAGTCTGATTCTGGGCCTTAACCGAATGATGAGTTTCAAAGATATCAGTTATACAGAATCTGTTATCTTAAAACAGTTTTCTTTATTTATCAACTCTGTCACAAACTCATCACAAAACATAGATTCCCTGTATATTTACATTCCAAATTCTCTAAACCGTGCCTACACATCAGGAAGGCAGTTTGTATTTTTAGACACACTTTCAGACACCGAATGGGTTGACCGCCTAACCGGATTGGAACATGATATCGCCATCGAACTGCGAAACAAAAAAGAATATTCCTTTGAATCTCCTAAGCAGGTGCTGTCCATCTACAACAGTTTTCATATGTATGCCGGCGGCTGGGTAATAAACTATTCTCTTTCCAATATTACCGGCTACTACAACTCTCTGCTGTCGTTTCAAAATCAGTCTATCTACTTACTGGATCAGGATGGTAATCTTCTGATGCAATGCAATAATGGCAATCCTGGAAATAGAGAAGTCCCTCCCGAGACCATACAGTCTCTAAATGAGCCAGGTCAGGATCGTATTCTGATTCACAATATTCCATATATCATGAAAACTGCGGAATACGAGCCATATCACATTAAGATTATTACTCTCCTTCCACAGTCCACCCTCTATACTACTGCATTGGAAAATGCCTGCCATATGATTCTTTTATTGACTCTCATTCTTATTATGATCATTATTATGGCCTATGTGCTTTCCCTTAACAGCTACCACCAGCTCCATCAGGTAGTAGAATGGTTCGATCAGGCAGAACACCATCAGGCCCTGATTCCACCTGGGAAAAAAGATATATATTCTCAAATTCTGCAAAATATCATCCGCATATTTTTAGAGAACGACTACCTCCAGGTACAGCTTTCCGAGCGTAAATACCGCCAGAAAACCGCAGAACTACAAGCGCTGCAGTATCAGATCAATCCTCATTTTCTTTTCAACACGCTGCAAACGATTAATTATGAAATTCTGGAAATTACCAATGGGCACCAGTCAAATGCCAATCACATGATAGAATGTCTCTCAGACCTTCTCCGTTTCGCCCTGGGATCTCCAGGTTCAAAGGTAACTCTACAGCAGGAAGTTGATAACTGTATAAAATATATCCAAATACAGCAGGAGCGTTATGATAATACATTTATTACAGACTGGAGAATTCCCTCCGGCCTCTTGTCGTTAGAAATCCCCCGCCTGATTCTTCAACCCATGATTGAAAGTTCCATTGTACATGGGCTAAAATATAAGGAAAATGGGAAGATTCGGATTCAGGCGATACAGAAGGAAGCATATGTACTATTTATGGTTGCAGATAACGGCTGTGGGATGGCCCCTGATGAATTGAGGAAACTTAAGGAAGTATTGAATAATACACAGACTGAAAGTGTATCGGAGCATATAGGGCTGCAGAATTGCAATGACAGGCTTGTGCTGGCTTATTCGGAGGAGAGCAGGGTGCATGTGTGGAGTTGGGAGGGGCGGGGGATGGGAGTGTGGTTTCGGGTGGAATGGAGAGTTTAGATTACAAAACAGTATAAAAAGGGTTGAGTAATAGTAAGCGCTAAGTGTTAGGGTATCCCAACACTTGGCGCTTACAAAATATCACTCAGAAAGACGAACTCTTGGGAGTAAAGGCAAAGTCTCGAGTTGGTTGCATGACTAGATCAGAATTTTGGGGTTTGTCAAGTTTTTTGTGTAAGTTTTAAGAAAATTTTTTGGGGAGGGGAA
>OKDE01000345.1_pt1 | contig 16245 bp, 16 predicted proteins | sample 1613501 | NCBI WGS metagenome assembly OKDE01 (sample SAMN04436860, study PRJEB24849) | human gut metagenome | biome: human gut; feature: NICU; material: stool | host: Homo sapiens | place: USA: Saint Louis, MO | collected 2011-09-07
CTCTGAGGTGTCTGTTAAACGCGTGGCGATTCACTTTTATAGCACCATGATATTAGGATTTATCCTACTTTTAGTCCAAAGGAAATGAACATGAAAAAAGTAGCTTTCTTAGTTTTAGGTATGATGATTAGCGGAGTTGCTGTTTCTGCCGAGTGGCATACTAGCTATAAAAATGATGAAATGAGAGGAACCGCACAAAAGTTTTCTCAAACAGAGTCTGATAACGCAGTAGACTTTGATTTTCCTTATAATGGAGGGTCAAAGTTAACTATAGTACTACGATCAAAGAAAACAGAATTGAAGGCTGGTCAGAAACCTGAATCACTACCACTGACTGAAGCTATAATCGTGATCAGTAAGGGCCAGTTCAGTTGTAATTCCTATGATGGATGTCATGTTTCCGCGAAATTTGACGATGGTAAAATCCAAAGGTATGCAATGTCTGGAGCAGCAGATGGTAGCTCAGATGTTATTTTCTTTGATAACTCATCATCTTTCATTAAGAACCTCAAAACCCATAAGAAGCTAATTCTCGAGGCGGATTTCTTCCAGTCTGGCTCAAGGCAGTTTAAATATGATCTAACCGGCCTTAAGACTGAGAAATGAATTTTCACAGGGACAGTATGAGCCATTAAAAACAAAGATTTTTATCATTTATTTTTTTAGTGTGACTATTTAAAACCCGCTGAGCGCGGGTTTTTTTGGATGATATATGCCATTCCTTATTCATGAACCTATTAGAACCATACGTCTCTATGGTGTACTTGGTGCTATGTTTGGCCGAGAATTCAAACTTTCTGTTGCTTCACCCAAAGAAGCTATCCGAGCATTGTGTGTGATCGTTCCGGGTTTTGAGAGTTTCCTGAATACCAGTAAGCAACGAGGTTTAACTTATGCGGTATTCAGCGGGAAACGAAACCTCTTAAACGATGAGCTTAATATGGACAGGAGCACAGAGGAAATCCGCATCGCGCCGGTGATCATCGGCAGTAAGCGAGCCGGGGTGTTTCAGACAATCCTCGGGGTTGCCCTTGTCGCTGTTGCTGCGTTCGTCACGGGAGGGGCCGCGATTGGGATTGGTGGTACCGCTTTCGCTGGTGGATGTGGCGCTGTGGCGGGGATTGGGGCATCAATGGCGATCGGCGGCGTAGTCCAGATGCTTTCTCCACAGACAACCGGGCTCGCCAGTAAGCAATCTGCGGATAACCAAGCCAGCTACGCCTTTGGTGGAGTAACAAACACGACAGCCCAGGGGAATCCGGTACCACTTCTTTATGGCCGCCGGCGAATCGGCGGCGCGATTATTTCTGCCGGGATTTATGTCGAAGATCAGCAATAAATTAAAACCTTCTTTCAGGCCACCTTCGGGTGGCTTTTTTTATGGGCGCAATATGGCAACTGCAATCGCTATAAAAGGCCGCAAGGGCGGCAGCTCAAGTTCCCGAACCCCTACCGAACAGCCTGATGATCTGCAATCTGTTGCAAAGGCAAAAATCCTCGTTGCACTAGGAGAGGGGGAATTTGCAGGGCAACTGACGGCGAAAGATATCTACCTCGACGGAACGGCTCTGGAGAATGCTGACGGTTCCCAGAACTTCAGTGGCGTAACGTGGGACTTCCGGCCAGGGACTCAGGCGCAAAAATACATTCAGGGCATACCCGGTACCGAAAACGAAATCAACGTGGGAACTGAGGTATCGAGCGCTACAGCGTGGACGCGCACGTTTACCAATACGCAGCTTTCAGCGGTTCGCCTGCGCCTGAAATGGCCTTCGCTTTTCAAGCAGGAGGACGACGGCGATCTGGTCGGTTACTCGGTTAATTATGCGATTGACCTGCAGACGGACGGTGGCGCATGGCAGACGGTACTCAATACCAGCGTGACCGGCAAAACGACGTCAGGTTACGAGCGCAGCCACCGTATTGATTTACCTCAGGCTGGAAGTACCTGGACAATCCGACTGCGTAAGATTACGTCTGATGCCAACAGCGCGAAGATCGGCGACACGATGATGCTGCAGAGCTTCACCGAGGTAATTGACGCCAAATTACGCTATCCAAACACAGCGCTGCTTTATATCGAATTCGATTCCAGCCAGTTTAACGGCTCAATCCCGCAGATCTCCTGCGAGCCCCGAGGCCGCGTTATCCGCGTTCCGGATACTTACGACCCCGACACCCGCACTTATAGCGGTACGTGGACTGGGACATTTAAATGGGCCTGGACCGATAACCCTGCATGGATTTTCTATGACCTGGTGGTTAGCGACCGTTTCGGACTTGGGGATCGTCTTACAACGGCCAACATAGATAAATGGACACTCTACCAGGTTGCGCAGTATTGCGATCAAATGGTACCGGATGGCAAAGGCGGAAGTGGTACCGAACCACGTTATACATGCAACGTCTACATTCAGGAACGCAACGACGCTTATACGGTCCTGCGTGATTTTGCTGCCATCTTCCGCGGGATGACCTACTGGGGCGACGACCAGATTGTGGCGCTGGCGGACATGCCGAGAGATGTCGATTTTACATACACGCATGCGAACGTTATTGATGGGCGATTTACCTATTCCAGCAGCACCACAAAGAACCGTTACACCAATGCGCTGGTGTCCTGGTCTGATCCTGATAACGCTTATTCTGATGCGATGGAGCCTGTTTTTGAGCAGGCGCTGGTTGCGCGTTATGGGTTTAATCAGCTTGAGATAACCGCGATCGGTTGTACCCGTCAGTCAGAAGCGAATCGGAAAGGGCGATGGGGGATCCTCACCAACAACAAAGATCGCGTTGTTACTTTCAACGTAGGGGAAGATGGCAACATTCCGCAGCCTGGCTATGTTATCGCTGTAGCGGACCGAAATCTCTCCGGGCGCGACCTGGGCGGCCGTATCTCTGTGGTGAATAGTCGCGTGCTGACGCTGGACAGGGCGCCGGATGCTTCGGCAGCCGACAGGATGATTGTCAATCTTCCATCGGGTGTTTCGCAGTCACGCACCATTCAGTCGATAACGGGCAATAAAGTGACCGTTACGACCGCTTACAGCGAAACGCCTGTGGTTGAGGCCGTATGGGTCATTGAGTCTGATGAGCTCTACGCACAGCAGTATCGCGTCATTACGGTAACTGATAATAATGACGGCACGTTCACAATCATCGGTGCAAATCACGATCCGGATAAATTCGATCGCATTGATACCGGAGCCATCATTGACCAGCGGCCGGTGAGCGTGATCCCGCCGGGCAACCAGTCGCCGCCTGCGAACATCGTGATCAGCTCGTTTTCCGTGGTTCAGCAAAATATCAGCGTCGAAACGATGCGCGTGAGCTGGGACCAGGCGCAGAACGCTATCGCCTATGAAGCGCAATGGCGCCGCAATGACGGGAACTGGGTTAACGTGCCTCGCAGCTCCACCACGTCATTCGACGTCCCGGGGAGCCATGTCTGGACCTTGAAGAGTTTGCACCAGCAAAACAGGAAATCGTCTGCAGCCGATCATTCGGTGAACGTGTAACTGAGTACGAACAGATGCGCCAGGCTATTTGCAGCTATGCGGCGCGTGGCGCCGAAAAGCTTCGTGGTGAGCACCAGTACTGCCGTTTTATCTCTGCCTTTGTAAAAACTTCTCCCTTTGCGCTTAATGAGCCCTATTATGGCAATAGCGCCTCAATGAAGTTGCTAACGCCAACGCAGGATAGCCGCGACATTATCAACGCCGCGGTAAAGTGCCTGGATAGAATCTGGCAGGATGGGCACCGGTACCAGAAAGCCGGCATTATGCTCGGGGACTTCTTCAGTCAGGGAGTGGCCCAGCTTAACTTGTTCGACGAAAACGCACCACGGGCTGGTAGCGAAAGGTTGATGGAAGTGCTCGATCACCTGAACGCAAAAAACGGAAAAGGAACACTCTTCTTTGCCGGACAGGGCATTCAGCAGCAGTGGCAGATGAAGCGTGAAATGGTTTCGCCACGATATACAACAAGATATTGTGACCTTATTTGCGTAAAATAAGGTCACATTTATTTTAACCATCGTATGATATTTTAAAGTCTTGTTAATATTTCATTTAACGTACCGTTTAATCGTTTTATTGCGCCATATTTGAAATTTGGTTTTTTAGATCGTAAATAAATATATGTATGTATTTCTAGTCGTATTAAATGTGGTTTTTCTTCACTTAAATATTCTCTGATATTGCTAAAGGAATATAGGTTAGCTAAGTAGGAATCAAATGATTCGATATCTATCGGTTTCCAGGATAATAATAGGTGCTTTAGCAAAAACGAGCTGCCAATAATCTGCAAAGGTCTGAACCTTGAATAATCATCAAGGCTATCAATGCTTTTAGTGGTATCAATGCTGTACCATCCATCATATTCTACTGCATGGCGTAGTGATTTAATTGTAGCTGTGGTAATGTGGCTTTCATATTTTTTCAGAAAAATATTCATATAAGGATCTTGGTTGATCGATGATAAACCGTAGCGTCGCAGGTGATCAAAGCCACCTTTCTTATCAATGAAATCAGAGATTTCTTCAAGGCTAAAGTCATTTGCCATTTGTTCAATGTAATCTTTGCTTAATAACGGATTCGTCGGTAAATATTCATTTTCAGTGAGGAAGATGTAATTCCGTACCATTAACATCCATGAGTATATTGGCACAATCCTTTTCTTTGTAATTATGTCATGGAAACATTGGGATAATGAAATTTCATCAACATCATGGATATGAGGTTGGTCTGCAATGGCTATATCTTCGAGAGACATTTTTTTTGGGGTTGAAAATATCACTTCTTGTGTTGATTGTGAAGATTCCAGCCCCATGCTGTAATCTCTAACAATATCGGGGATTGCATATTTTTTATATAATGTCCACAATTCTTTTTCAGAATATGAGTCGTTGTCGTCTTGATTTATGAGGTAATTTTTTGGTGAGTGCTTATGCAGTATTTCTATGCTTTTATTGTGGCTATGGTGGAGGATAATTGATGAGGTTATACAACCAATAACGTCACTTGAGCGAACATTCCATTCTTTGTCAGGATTGCTATTAATGTATTCATATAAAGGAAGAATTTTATCGATACATCTATTAATAATACGAAGATTAACTATGCCTTGATTTTTGATTATGTTCAAAAAAGCTTGTTTATCAGTTTCTGGAAGTGGTGATAACCTGGGGAGGATAATATCACAAAGCTCTTCAAAATTTGGTGTGAAAGATATAGTGTCAGAAATTAACTTTTCTTTATGGGTTATTTCAAAGTTGGCTTCTTTAGAGGTGTTCCCAACTACTATAAAATCTAATTCTCGGCTCTCTTTCTGAGAATAGAGTGTATGACAGTAATTAAGGATTAATGATGTGACTTCTTCTTTGTCGACGCGCTCAATATCATCTAAAATAAATATTCCAGAAAGGCTTGATAATACTTTTCCTTTGATGCTAGCCCCTATGGAGTTAAATAAAGATTTTATGACGCCAGAGTCATCAGGACTTCCGCGGAGTAAGCTGGCACTATCAGCTATTGAATTAATCTGATTTGTGATGTTTTCAGCGTCAGCAAGATAGTAACATTCAATAATCTTTGATTTAAAATCTTCTAGCGAAGAAATCCCCAAGAGAGAAATATAAAAGTATGTGTTTTTATCATATAAATCCTTAAGCCTGGTTTTGATAAAATGCGTCTTTCCAGTACCCCAAGCACCATCAATAAATAATAAACCGTCTCGGTCTGTTTCAATTAAAGGTATTAGTTTTGTGACGAAGGATGAGATTGAATTTTCCATAAAATGCCTCGGGCATAGGGAGTTCTATTAATGATATTTATAATATAATTAATAGAAAAGCTGATCAAGAATTAAAAATATTAGCTAAAACTATTGGGTTTTGATTTTTCACATTCCCCACGGCACGCGTCACGGCGTGCCAGATAAACTTGTCGGCAGGCACAGCTCCATCGGTAGCAATTTCTTCAGCTTCCTTTCCACCTGTATCCTGGCGCATCCACTCCCGGGCCGCTTTAGGCGACAGAACCAGTGGCCTACGGTCGTGAATGTCGACCAGTCCTTTGTCTGCTGCAGACGTCACGATGAGAAAACCTTCAGCTTCGTCTCCACGTTCAAACGGTGTGCTGCCGATCGCTGCCATGAATATCGGCTGCCCGTCGGCCCGATGAATGAAGTAAGGCTGTTTCTTGTCTCCTTCCTTTTTCCATTCGAACCAGCCATCAGCAAAGCAGATTGCCCGGCCATGTTGCCACAGAGGTTTAAACATCCGGCTTGCGGCCGCGGTTTCGACGCGAGCGTTAATCAGTGGCGGCTTATCCCACCACCCGGGCGCATAACCCCAGAAAACCGGATCAAGATGCAGCTGCTCGTCGCGTTCGCTCAACAGCAGCACTTTGGTGCCGGGTGCGACGTTGTATCGGCAAATAGGTTCAGGGTCGTATGCGATGTCGCGATCAGCTTCATCGGACAGGTAAGCCAGGTATTCTTCACGCGTTTGAGCTTGTGCAAAACGCCCGTACATAGAAACCTCCAGACAGATGTCAGACTTAAAGTATAGGGCAGGGAGAAGAAGGGGGCGCACTGGCTAAAGTTAGGGGCAAATTTAGGGGCAAAAATGCGAAATAGGGGCAAAAAAAGGGCACAAAAAATGTAGTTCTGGGTAGCTTTAGGGAGAAGTTATTATGCTATAACTAATTGAATTAAATGATAAAACAAAAGATATCAATGGGTTGGCAAAATCAGCGTAGCTTATTCAGGTTGTATTGCTCTTTCTTGTTAATTTCTTGATTAGCTTGCATTTATTCTTAACTCAAACCTCAAATGGGCACCAGCGGGATAGCATGATTTCAAACACCCTCTGCGCATTTGTGTGCCCATCCGACGGGTAATAAAAGACGGGTTCGCGCCTGCAGTGAAAACCAGCCTGCGAAAGTGTGCCGTGTATGGTACGGATTGCTGCGACGAATGCCAGCATGTTTTACGGAATAATCACCTTAACCTGACACTATCTTAAGATAGCGTATAATGGCTTTCCAGATCCGCCCGCCAATCCAGTGACTGTTCCTATGACGCTCAATCGTTTTTGTTTTTTGCTCCTGCTTGTCGCTGCGATCGGCAGCTTTTTCTCCTCGTCTTCCTTTGCCGTGTGGTTCCTGCTGATCAATGTGCTGACGGTGGTCATTTATGGCGCCGATAAAACGGCAGCACGGAAAGGGATGCGCAGGGTGCCGGAAACCACGTTACTCCTGTACGGTGTTGTGGGAGGGTGGCCTGGCGCGATTTTGGGTCAACAACTCTTTCGCCATAAAACGCAAAAGCAGCCGTTCAAAACCTGGTTTTGGATCAGTGTTGTGGTGAGTCTTTCAGCCATGATGGCGCTGTATTATTTCTCTCCTTTTACCCCTTATTGAGCGTTGTCAGGACCGCACACATTCCCGTTGACCTCAAGTTAACTTGAGCTTTTAAGATGGCTTCGACATGTTGATACAGGAGTAACAACTTAAAATGAAAGACATCGATGTAGGCTTCACGCATGTTGCGTTTATGGTCAGGGACCTGGAAAAAAGCATCACGTTCTATCGCCGATACGCCGGGATGGACGTTATGCATTCGCGTGAACCCGGCCTTCCTGATGCCCGAAAAGTGGCATGGTTGACTGACCACACCCGTCCTTTTGCGCTGGTTCTGGTGCAGGCAGACAACGTGACCGATACGCCGCTGGGGAATTTTGGCCACCTTGGGATTGCCTGCGCTACGCGTGAAGAAATTGACAGAAAAACGGCGATGGCTACTGAGGAAGGGGTATTACGTAAAGCACCGGAGGATCTGGGTGATCCCGTCGGGTATTACGTATTCTTTGCCGATCCTGACGGAAATACCTTAGAGCTCTCATATGGTCAGCGTGTCGGGCTGACAGCGACGGGTGAGAACGCATCTGAATAACGTGAAACGGGCCTACTGCCAAAAGTAGTAGGCCAATTCCTGGTGGGTTGCTGTTTTTTGCACAATCTGAATAATACGTGCAACAACACGGACGACAGCATCCCATGAATAGAAAATCTATTGCACTGGCAGCACTGGTGTTTTTCTCTGCGCCTGGCTGGTCAGCGTTTCAGGAGCGGGAATATAATACCTGGTATATAAAAAATGCCGTTCTCTATGACATGACGCAGACCTCGGACGGTTTTCCTGTCATGGTGAGCATATTCCAGCCTGAGCGTAAATCCGCAAATCTGGTGGTGTCGTACATCACTGAAGGCCGTTGCGATGATAATAACCAGCAGCTTAATGTGAATGGCAAAGTGCTGGCCGCAAAATATCGCTGTGTTCAGGTAGGACAGAACAGAATAGACCATTTCTCCGTGGTGGATGCGAACAGCGTCAATAGCCTGGTGACCTATCTAAAATCCGATTTCACGCTACTCCTGCAAAATGATATCAAGATTTGGGCGGCAAATATCAAAACGCCCAAATACGGTCTGACGCCGCGTTTTTAAAATCCTGCTACGCTTGTTTGTTGTATCAGGAGCATGAAGATGAAGAACAAAGACGAACAAACAGGATTAGTGGGGCTGGCGATCGGCGCCGCTGTTATTGGACTGGTTTCCGCACAGAGACCGATCGATCGCGACAGCATAGTGGATGAACTGGTCAGGCTGGGCAGGCAGAAAGGCGATGGTGTCGAAGATGAGGTTTTCGTTAAAGCCGCTCAGCTGGTGAGAAAAGGGGTATAACGATGGCTGAAGTACGTCATGCGCAGTGCCATTGTGGCGCGGTAGCCTTTACGGTCGAACTCTCTGATGGCTTTAACACCGCGCGGCGCTGCAGCTGCTCTTTTTGTCGTATGCGGGGCGCAGTCGCGGTTTCTGCTCCGTTATCGGGAATTACCGTAACTAAAGGCGAGGACAAGCTGACGGAGTACCGTTTTCACACCGGGACGGCGCGGCATTTCTTTTGCTCAGTCTGCGGAATTTATACGTTCCATCAGCGTCGCTCTAACCCTAATGAATACGGCGTGAATGTGTCCTGTATTGAAAATGTCTCGCCGTTTGATTTCCCCGAAGTGACGGTAATGGACGGCGTCAACCATCCGAAGGACGGCGAAAGTGGGGTGTTTGGCTATCTCTCGTTTCGCAAAAGAGAGACCCATAAAAGCTAATTACTGCATGGGCAGGATTAACCGCCTTCCAGTCGGGTCAACAATGCACCGAGATGTCCGACAATATCGCGGAAATCAAAAATCAACGCCATCCACAAACAGGCTAAAAGAGTCAGTACGGTTAAGGATAGACGAGCAAACAACGCAGTTGTCCTTAATGAAGAAAGGGCTATCTGCGCAGTCTAACCTGCTTTCTCTCAACTTAGCTTCAACCAAAACCTTTCTGAAGCTACCATTTGTGATGGCATTCAAAAAAAAGCCCGCATTTCGCGGGCTCTGATCATCAGAACTGGTAAACCAGACCTAACGCGACGACATCATCGGTGCTGATGCCGTTGTCTTTGTAGAAGTTATCATCTTCATCCAGCAGGTTGATTTTGTAATCAACGTAGGTGGACATGTTCTTGTTGAAATAGTAGGTAGCGCCTACATCCGCATATTTAACCAGGTCCTGATCGCCCTGACCGTTGGCCAGGTCTTTACCTTTAGACTGCAAATAAGAAATGGCCGGACGCAGACCGAAATCGAACTGGTACTGCGCGGTCACTTCAAAGTTCTGGGTTTTGTTCGCCACGGCGTCGGTATTATCACCATACGGGGTCATGTTGCGGGTTTCAGAATACATCGCCGCCAGATAGATATTATTGGCGTCATATTTCAGGCCTGCCGTCCAGGCATCTGCTTTATCACCGCCCGCAGTGGTATTCGTCACCTGGTCGTTGGTACGGTCAGAAGAGGTGTACGCAGCACCGGCGCTGATGCCCATGCCAAGGTCGTAGGTGGTCGAAATACCGAAGCCGTCACCGTTCTCATGACGCGTGTCGCGGCCATTATTGGTGCCTTCCTGGTTGTTGCTGGCATCTTCATTTTTGCCCTGATACTGCAGCGCAAAGTTCAGACCCGGCACCAGACCGTAGAAGTCGGTGTTACGATAGGTTGCGACGCCGTTCGCACGGCCAGTCATAAAATTATCCGCATTGGTGTAAGAGTCGCCGCCGAATTCAGGGAGCATATCTGTCCAGCCTTCCACGTCGTACAGCACGCCATAGTTACGGCCATAATCGAACGAGCCGTAGTCACCCACTTTTACACCGGCGAAGGCCAGACGCGTCCAGGACTGGTTATCAGACCCTTCAGTGTTATTAGCCTGAATGTTGTACTCCCACTGGGCGTAGCCGGTCATCATGTCGTTGATCTGCGTCTCACCCTTGAAACCCAGACGCATGTAGGTTTGGTCGCCATCTTTAGAGGCGTCATCAGAGAAGTAGTGCAGGCCGTCTACTTTTCCGTACAGGTCTAATTTGTTGCCATCTTTATTATAAATTTCTGCCGCATGTGCTGCGCCAGCCATTAACAGAGCCGGAATCATCAGAGCCAGTACTTTTCTTTGCATTTTGGTATTCCTTTGCGGTTGTTTTTATTTAATTACCTGTTGAACTTTCCAAATAAGAAAGTGGTCTCATGCTAAAACACTCCGCAGAAGAGTAATAAAATATAATTGTTACGAATTGAGTTAAATCTAAACTGAATTAAACCACGGTAATGATCATTTGTTTGGTGAATAATTAAGGTTATACCATAACAAATAAAAATTTTTAATGAGTCGCCAGTTCAGGTAGTCTTTGCGTCGTTATATGCCTTTAAGATTATTTATCCATAATTCACATGAATGTTATTTAGGTAACTAAAACGATATTCATTGATTATCTGGATTAGCCCGATGTGAAAGCATCGGGCTTTTTTTATGACAAAAAAATGCCCGGACGAGCCGGGCAGTGGCGTTAGTCGCTGGCTGATTTTTCGGCTTTCCCGGCCAGCTGTGCCAGGAAGTCATACCTTTTTTGCAGATCGGCAGCGGCGTCTTTCCAGAGTTGTTCCGCCACCTCAGGCTGTTGCGCATTGAGGCGACGGAAGCGCTGCTCCTGCATCAGCGTCTCTGCCAGCGCATCTGACGGCGGACGCGAATCCAGCGCCAGCGGTAATTTCCCCTCGTCCGAACGGCGCGGATCGAACCGGTACAGCGGCCAGAAGCCGGTCGCCGTCAGTTGACGCATCTGATCGTGGCTGAGCGCCAGATCGTAGCCATGCTCTTCGCACGGGCTGTAGGCAATGATCAGCGATGGGCCGGGATAGGCTTCTGCTTCCTGAATCGCTTTCACCGTCTGGTTAAGCTGCGCGCCGAGCGAGATTTGCGCGACGTAAACGTGGCCGTACATCATCATACTCACGCCGAGATCCTTGCGTGCTTTGCGCTTACCGTGTTCACCAAATTTCGTGACGGCGCCCAGCGGTGTGGCTTTCGACGCCTGCCCACCCGTATTGGAATAACACTGCGTATCCAGCACCAGGATGTTGACGTTCTCGGTGAGGCTCAGGACGTGATCCAGCCCGCCAAAGCCGATGTCGTAAGCCCAGCCGTCGCCGCCAATCAACCAGATGGATTTTTCGACCAGCGCGTCAGCGTCGGTCAGCAACTGCTCTGCACCCGCGACCCCCTGAAGGGCGTGACGCAACGCTGCCACCTGCTCGCGACGCACGTCGGGTGTCGCTTCGGCGTGAAGCGCGGCATTCAGTTCGGCAGGAATTTGCCCGGCGAACTGCTCCAGCAAGCGCATCACTCGCGCGCGGTGTTGATCAACGGTGAGGCGGAAGCCCAGGCCAAACTCGGCGTTATCCTCAAATAGTGAGTTTGCCCAGGCCGGACCGCGACCCTTTTCATCGGTGGTATAAGGCGTAGAGGGCAAATTACCGCCGTAGATGGACGAGCAGCCGGTGGCGTTAGCAATCAACATCCGGTCGCCATACAACTGAGTAAGCAGCTTGATATACGGCGTTTCACCGCAGCCGGAACAGGCACCAGAGTATTCGAACAGCGGCGTGATGAGCTGCGAAGTCCGAATATCAATCCGTTCCAGTTTGCTGCGATCGATTTCCGGCAGATTCAGGAAGAAGTCATAGTTCTCTTTCTCTTCTTCAACGTGCTCCAGGCGCGACATCATGTTGATTGCTTTAATGTCCGGGTTCTGCCTGTCTTTCGCCGGGCAGACCTCAACGCAGAGGTTACAGCCGGTGCAATCTTCCGGCGCGACCTGGAGAACGTATTTCTGTCCGCGCATATCGCGGGATTTTACATCCAGCGAGTGCAGGCTGGCCGGTGCGTCTTCCATCGCTTCCGGTGACACGACCTTGGCACGAATGGCCGAGTGCGGGCAGGCCGCGACGCAGTGGTTGCATTGCGTGCACAGCTCTTCTTTCCAGATCGGGATTTCTTCGGCGATATTGCGCTTTTCCCAGCGCGTGGTACCCATCGGCCAGGTTCCATCCGGCGGCAGCGCGGAGACGGGCAGGGCATCACCCAGCCCGGCCAGCATGGCTGCCGTTACGGTCTTAACGAAATCAGGCGCCGCATCAGAGACCACCGGAGGACGGTTGGGACTGGCGTCATTCACCGGCTGCAGCGGCACCTCGGACAGCGACTCGCGCGCCAGCGCCAGCGCCTGCCAGTTACGCTCTACCAGCTCCTGTCCCTTGCTGCTGTAGCTTTTGGCGATCGCGCCCTGCAACTCTACCAGTGCGCTGTCGCCCGGCAGGATTTGGGTCAGATGGAAGAAGGCCATCTGCATCACGGTATTGATACGTGCAGCCAGGCCACATTCGCGGGCAATTTTTGCCGCGTTGACCACATAGAATCGGGCTTTTTTCTGGTTCAGGACCGTCTGTACTTCCTGCGGCAGACGCGCCCAGACCTCATCCGCGCTATACGGCGTATTGAGGAGGAAAATACCGCCTGGCTTCAGGCGCTCCGCCATCTGGTATTTGTCGATAAACTGCAGCTGGTGGCAGCCAACAAAGTCGGCCTGAGAAATCAGGTAGGCCGAGCGGATAGGGTGCTCGCTGACGCGCAGGTGGGAAACGGTCAGGCCACCCGCTTTTTTGGAGTCGTAGACGAAGTAACCCTGCGCATACCACGGGGTCGAGTTACCGATGATCTTGATGTTATTTTTGGTCGCCGAGACGCTGCCATCGCTGCCCAGGCCGTAAAACAGTGCTTCAAGTTTGGCGGTTGAAGGCAGAGTATTTTCCGGCAACGGCAGGGACAGGTTCGTGACATCATCATAGATACCCACCGTAAAGCGCGGTTTGGGTTTTGCTTCCCGCAGTTCATTAAATACCGCCAGCACGCAATCCGGCCCGAACTCTTTGGAGGATAAGCCATAGCGACCGCCGATCACCCGCGGAAGTGTTTCACGCTCGCCCTGGTTAAAGGCTTCTGCCAGGGCGGTCATGACGTCCAGGTAAAGCGGTTCAGCGTGCGCCCCAGGCTCTTTGGTTCGGTCGAGCACCGCCACCGTACGCGCGCTTTCCGGCAGGGCAGAGAGCAGATGTTTGGCCGAGAACGGGCGATACAGACGCACTTTAAGTACGCCGACCTTTTCTCCACGGGTCAGCAGCTCGTCAACCACCTCTTCACAGGTGCCGATGGCGGAACCCATTAGCACAATCACGCGTTCAGCCTGCGGATGGCCGTAGTATTCGAACGGCTTGTACGCGCGCCCGGTCGCGGCGGCAAAATCATTCATTGCCTGCTCGACGTGGTCATAAACCGCGTTGTACCACGGGTTCGTGGCTTCCCGGGACTGGAAATAGGTATCCGGATTGGCTGATGTCCCGCGAATTACCGGGTGTTCCGGGTTAAGGGCACGGGCGCGATGCGCGTCGATTTCCGCCTGCGGCAAAAGATTCAGGATAGTATCATCCGCCAGCGGGACGATTTTGTTGATTTCGTGAGACGTGCGGAAACCATCAAAGAAGTGGATAAACGGCACGCGGCTTTTAAGCGTGGCGATATGCGAAATCAACGCAAAATCTTGTGCTTCCTGAACGCTGCTGGCGCAGAGCATGGCGCAGCCTGTCTGACGCACGGCCATCACGTCGGAGTGATCGCCAAAGATGGAGAGCGCATGGGTCGCAACGGTACGTGCGGCGACGTGCAGGACGAAGGGGGTCAACTGGCCGGCGAGTTTGTACAGCGTCGGGATCATCAACAACAATCCCTGTGAGGAGGTAAACGACGTGGAGAGCGCGCCTGTCTGCAGCGCACCATGAACCGTAGCGATCGCTCCCGCTTCAGACTGCATTTCAACCACTCTCGGGACATCACCCCAGACGTTTTTTACCCCGTTTCCCGCCCAGGCATCCGCCTGTTCCGCCATGGTCGAGCTTGGCGTAATCGGGTATATGGCGATAACTTCGCTGGTGCGAAACGCGACTGAGGCAACTGCACCATTACCGTCAATAGTTTGCATAGGACGACACCCTTACATTGCGCAAAAAAGAGGGCCTGTCATAAGACGACAAGCCTTGAATATTATCTCTTTAGTCTAGCAAACAGGGGGGTTTACGATTTTCGCTTTTGTGTCCTCGATATTCTCGTCATCAATGAGTAGATCAACTAAAGGGTAAAAAAATTGCGAGAAATTGTTTCAGTAGCGCATAAATACGCACATCCGCTCTCGACGACACGGGAGGTGATGCCTATTATGCATAGGTTTCGCATTATTTACGGGGGAGAGAGCATGCGTTCAGCATTGTTGATTGGGTGTGCCGCATTATTATTGTCGGCATGTAGCAGTGAGCCTGTTCAGCAGGCGACGGCGGCTCACGTAGCGCCGGGAATGAGAGCGTCAATGTCCAGCTCAGGACAAGCCAACTGTGCCATGATTGGCGGCTCGCTGTCGGTTGCCCGCCAGCTTGATGGTTCAGCTATTGGGATGTGCGCGTTGCCAAACGGCAAACGCTGCAGTGAACAGTCGCTTGCCGTTGGAAGCTGCGGTAATTACTGATCAGTCAACACGTTTAAACATCAGCGTTTTGTCGGCGGTCGCCAGCGTTAACTGGTCTTCCGTCAGGTCGACCTGCGCCCCTTTGCGCAGCATGTCGCCGAGGGTGTGATCCAGTTCGTTAAGCTGCGGTTCAGTACAGAGTTTGCGCGTCATTGCCAGCGTTTTCACTGTCAGCTCACCTTCGGACAATTTCCCCTGTCCGTTGAAGCGGTTACACATCGTGCCAGACACGCTGATGTTATCTACCAGGTTCAGAGCGGGCAGCGCGTTAAAACTGATCTCAGGTGGTGTTGTCATGCCCTTCACGGCTTTGCCATCCACATTTTCCAGTACAAAACGATGGTTCTTCAGCTGCTCTGGCTGAACGGACGCTTTGCCCGGATTAACGCAGCCGGTCAGGACAAGACTGATAACACTTAACGCAATGAGCTTTTTCATTTTTGTTCTCAAATAATAAATACTGTGAATCTTTTACCAGTGTAACGATACGCTGACGTGCGTTAATGGGGTTTATCTGAAAGTGCGGGGAGAGCCGGGCAACGCAGCGGTTGCCCGGAATGACGATTAATGAGGTTTAAACCCGGCTGCCGTCATCAATATGCGAAAGAGCATACTGACCGCAGCCAGCGCCAGTACGCTGCCGCCCCAGATAATGGCCAGCCACAACACTCTTTTCCAGACCGGTTGTTGCATCAGTGATAACCCTCCCCATGCTGAACTTTGCCGCGAAATACGTAGTAACTCCAGAAGGTGTAGACCAGAATGACGGGGATGATCAACAGCGCACCCACCAGCATAAAGCCCTGGCTTTGCGTTGGCGCAGCGGCCTGCCACAAGGTGATGGATGGCGGAATAATATGCGGCCAGATGCTGATCCCAAGCCCGCTAAAACCAAGGAATATCAGCCCTAACGTCAGGATAAACGGACGGTTATGGCTGTCAGGATTATTCAGGCAGCGCCACTGACACAGGCTAAAAATCACGACCAGCGCAGGAACCGGCAACAGATAAAACAGATTCGGCAGCGTAAACCAGCGTGCGGCAATGGCCGGGTGGGCCAGCGGCGTCCAGAGGCTGATCGCCGCAATAAATGCCAGCAGGATAATCAGTAACGTTTTGGATAACGCCCGCATCCTTTGCTGCAGCGCATTTTCGCTTTTCATTACCAGCCACGTCGATCCCAGCAACGCGTAGGCCACCATCAGACCCGCACCGCAGAACAGGTTAAAT